>JACCDU011111178.1_pt1 | contig 20456 bp, 15 predicted proteins | sample 7446081 | NCBI WGS metagenome assembly JACCDU01 (sample SAMN15323447, study PRJNA562643) | freshwater metagenome | isolation source: river surface water | place: USA:Blue River Watershed | collected 2017-08-17
AAGTCCTCATGCTATTTCTGCATGGTTACGAAAAGGTGAAATACAAGCCAAGGAAATTGAAATTGCAGAATTTGATAAAAAGAAATTCAAAGACGCCTTAGCAGAAATTAAGGAACTGGCTTTTTTAATGCCTGATGATTTCACCCAACAATTGCAAAGCATTTGTGCCAAGTGTGGCGTGGCAGTAGTGTTTACTCAAAACTTGCCAAAAGCCCCAATAAGTGGTGCTACTCGTTGGTTTCACAACAAACCAATTATTCAACTTTCGGGCAGGTTTAGAACCAATGACCATTTTTGGTTTACCTTTTTTCATGAAGCAGCCCATATCATTTTGCATGGTAAAAAGGATATTTTCTTAGAGAATGTAGAAGGAACAGAAATTGACCAAGAAAAAGAAGAAGAAGCCAATGCATTTGCAGCTAAAATATTACTCTCAGAAAATGAACTGCAACAAATTATTGATGCAGCCCCGTTGGACGAAGTAATGATACATGAATTTGCCAATAAATTCAGAACTCCGGCTGGTGTTATTATTGGCAGGTTACAACATTTAAAATTAATTCCTTTTCATATTGGAAATGGTTTCAGACAAAAAATTGATTTGTTTAATTAAGATTTACAGCGAATAGATGCCAACACTACACTGGATAGGAAAAGATAAAGTTATCAATCATCATATGGATGTTCCATTCAAAGTATTGGAACACTCCTACGGCTTTGACAACGGAACACAAACAGACCAAGAAACCAACAGCGGAAACAAAATAATACATGGCGACAATCTTGAAGCCCTGAAAGCCCTTTTGCCCGAATACGAAGGACGTGTAAAATGCATCTATATAGACCCGCCATACAACACAGGAAACGAAGGTTGGGTATATAACGATAATGTGAACGACCCAAAAATTAAAAAGTGGCTGGGACAAGTTGTAGGAAAAGAAGCGGAAGACCTTACAAGGCATGACAAATGGCTTTGTATGATGTATCCACGTTTAAAATTACTTCACAAACTACTTTCAGACGATGGAGCTATTTTTATATCCATAGACGACAACGAGCAAGCAAATTTGAAACTGGTTTGTGATGAGATTTTTGGAGGTGGAAATTTTGTTGAATCATTAATTTGGAAAAAAAGGGCAACAGCACCAAATGATAGAATAATTGGAAAGAATCACGAATACATAATAGTCTATTCGAAAAGCAAAACAAACTTAAAGTTGTTTCTGCAGCCACGTACAGAGGAGTTAAATGCTAGATATTCAAATCCGGATAATGACCCCAGAGGATTATGGGTTGCTTCGGATTTATCTGCAAATGGGAAAGGAGGAAGAATTGTTGAAAGCCTTATTTTTCCAATAAAAAACCCAATTAATGGTAAGGAATATCTGCCACCTAAAAATAAATGTTGGCTATATAATAAAGAAAAAATTGAAACCTATTTATTGGAGAATAAAATCGGATTTCGAGAATCTTCTGGTACACCATATTTGAAAAGATTTTTATCAGAAGTTAGACAAGGTCAAACTTTAGCAACAATTATTGACAACGGAGGGTTTTCTCAAGATTCCGCTGTAGAACAAAAAAAGATTTTTCAAAAAGATGTTTTTGAGTTTCCAAAGCCAACAAAATTAATTGAGAAATTACTAATGACTGGAATGTCAAAAAATGATATTGTGCTAGATAGCTTCGCTGGAAGTGGAACCACTGCTAATGCTGTACTTAATTTAAACAAACTAGATAATGGTAATAGAAAATTTATCTTAATTCAGGTTGACGAAACGAATAAGAAAGGAGAATTTATAAATATAGCAGAAACTGTAACAGCCGAAAGAGTAAAAAGGGTTATTAAAGGTTACGGAACTACCGAAGACACAGGCGGCAGTTTTGATTTTTACGAGTTAGGACAACCAATGTTTTTGGAAGATGGTAATTTGAATGAATTGGTAGGAGTTGAGAAAATTCGCCAATATGTTTACTACACCGAAACTAAAACTCCATTAACCCAAACCAAACATAAAGACAATAAACATTTCTTGGGCAAGCACAATGATACAGCGTATTACTTCCACTACGAGCAAGACGAAGTAACCACCTTAGACCATGCTTTTTTAGCCACCATGAAAACCAAAGCCGAGCAATATGTCATCTATGCAGACAACTGTTTGCTCACAAAGGATTTTATGACGAAGCACCATATCATTTTCAAGAAAATACCAAGAGATATAACAAGATTTTAAGCGATGGAATTAAAACCATATCAACAACAAGTAATCAACGACCTTGCACTGTTTTTGGAAAACATACAGGAAACCAAAGACGTGAAAGACGCATTTTATAATTTTTGGTCAAAGCACCCAAGAACGCCACTCTTCCCCTATTCAGGCACAGCCATTGAACCTTACAAAAACAATGTTCCCCGTGTTCCGCACATTTGCGTAAAAGTGCCAACGGCAGGTGGGAAAACATTTATTGCCTGCAATGCCATTAAAACCATTTTTGATGCCTTTGCCTACGACAAACCCAAAGCAGTTGTTTGGTTGGTTCCGTCCATTACCATTTTAGACCAAACCATTAAAAACCTAAAAGATACCAATCATCCATACAGACAAAAAATCAATTCTCATTTCGGTAACAAGGTTGAAGTATTTGACAAAGCAGAACTATTGCAAGGAAGCGGATTTAACGCCACTTCGGTAAAAGAGCAGTTGAACATTTTTGTATTAAGTTTTGACAGCATACGCACCGCCAACAAAGAAGGCAGAAAAGTATTTGAGCAAAACGGCTCGTTACAATCATTTGAAGCATTGCTTGGCAAAGACGAAGAAATTTCGTTGATGAAAGTGATGCAATACTTGAACCCGATGATAGTAGTGGACGAAAGCCACAATGCTGAAACGGATTTAAGTGTAGATATGCTTAAAGAGTTTAACCCTTGTTTCATTCTTGACCTTACCGCAACGCCACGCAAAAACAGTAATATCATCAGTTTTATTGATGCTTTAGAATTGAAAAAGGAAAACATGGTGAAACTGCCTGTTATTGTTTACAACCATCAGGACAAAACAGAAGTAATCAATTCGGCTTTGCAACTTCAAAAACGTTTGGAATTACAAGCCATTGAAGAAGAAAAGAAAGGCGGTAAATACATTCGTCCTATTGTGCTTTTTCAGGCACAACCGAAAAACGGAAAAGACTTTTTGAACGAAGAAGAAGAAAAATCGAATGTTCAGAAACTGAAAGAAAAACTCATTGAGTTAAAAATCCCTGATGAACAAATCAAAATCAAAACGGCAAACATCAATGAAATAAAAGGGATTGACTTGATGAGCAAAGACTGTGAAGTCCGCTACATCATAACCATAAACGCATTGAAAGAAGGTTGGGACTGTCCGTTTGCTTACATCTTGGCTTCCTTGGCAGACAAGAGTTCAGCCGTTGATGTGGAGCAAATTTTAGGCAGAGTTTTACGCCAGCCGTATGTGATGAAACATAACTTTCCATTGCTCAATTTGAGTTATGTTTTAACAGCTTCATCAAAATTTCTAGACACTTTAGACAACATTGTAAAAGGACTGAACAAAGCAGGTTTCAGCGATAAGGACTACAAACTTGCCGACCCTGCCATGTTGGAAGAAGCGAAAAAGCAAGACCCATTACAACAACTTACCGTTTTCACAACAACCGAAACGCCAACAGAAGATATTACTTCGGACATAGACACAACAAGAATTTCAGTTCCATCAGAAACAGAATTGCCCAATACAACCGTTTCAGAAATAGAAAGAACTGCCATTGAACAAAATGAAGCATTTGAAAAAACGGTTTCCGAAATGGAAGCCAGCCATACAATAGCATTGCCAAACGAAATACAACAACTTGTGAAAACATATAGTATTAAAGACATTTTTAGAGAACAGGCAGAACAAATCAATTTGCCACAGTTTTATTTAAAAGTTCCTGCCAACGACTTGTTCGGCAAGAAAGAAGAAGAATTGCCTTTAGAAAAAGAAAACCTTTTAGAAGGTTTTGCTTTGAGCAAAGCCGACACCAACATTGCATTTGATAGCATTACTTCTGAACTCTACAAAGTTGACTTGGACGAAACCAAAAAGGAACACACGCCAACATTTGTAAGACTTGACGGAGAAGTGAAAGAAAGTGTAATGACTTACATTCTTGACCCTTCACGCAAAGACAGCCGAGTAAAGAATTTCACAAAACGCTTAATGGATTTAATCGGCAATATGTTTCCAATTCCCGACAAGGAAATTGAAAAATACATCAACCGAATTTTAGAAGATTTCAAAGATGAACAATTCAGCGACTTAGCAGCCAACGAATACACATACAAAGATAAAATCAAGTTTAAGATTATTGCACTTTCAGAACAGTTTGCAGAGAAAAAATTCAAAGACTTTTTGGACACCGACAGAGTATTTATAAAACCATCGTTCACACTACCCAAAAGCATTTCACCAGGCGACACAGCAAAAGACATTACCAAATCGCTTTACGAGAAAGAAGGAAGCATGAACAGCTTTGAAGAACGTGTAATCAATGAAATTGGCAACATGACAAACATTGCTTTCTGGACAAGAAACATTGAAAGAAAAGGTTTCAGAATTAACGGTTTTGTAAATCATTATCCTGACTTCATTATTCAGACAAAAAGCGGAAAGACCGTTTTATTGGAAACCAAAGGCGACCACTTAGACGCAGAACAGAAAATAAGACTTGGCGGACTTTGGGCAAGTAAAGCAGGAAATAATTATCGTTACTTCATGGTTTACGAAAGACGGACAGTTGACGGAGCATATAAATTGGAAGACTTTTTAAACATCATAAAAGACATTTAGCCCACGCAATTGGTGGCACATTTGCAAAACCGCACAAGCCCACGCTAAAGCCAAGTTTTGCAAAAGAGCCACCAAGCCAACGCAAGAGAAAAAGAAATTTTAAAAAATGCCCACCGCACGACTAATGACAAATAAAAACGCATCAACAAATAGACTGACAAACCACGGCAGACAAAGAAGCACTGGTGGTAACAGCCGTTTGGCGTAATGGCGGGTGCAGTGCTTCGTATGTCAGTTTTGTGGTAGGTTCAAGTTCAGTTCTTCGCTTGAAAATTTGTGCTTCTAAACCCCACTACGCCAAGCCACAAACGGTCAGGCTGCGAAAAAACTAAAAATGGGTTAATTTTAGGGCTGAAATTGAGCTTGAAAAACCCATATCTTCGCTCTGAGAGTCCCTGTTTTTTGACCAACTTCCTTCAAAATATTCATACAATGCCCTATATCCCCTTAAAATAAGCCATTGGTTGAGTTTATCAACTATTTTCCTATAGGCTATTTCCCAGTTTTTGAGCTTTTCTTGTAAGACTGATATACCTAAGATATTGTTTTGCGGTTATAAATGATTAATTATAAGAGTTATAAATGCTATTTGCAACATTGCTTCGGAAGATTCAGTTAATTTTTCAACGTCTTTGAATACGACGAAAATTTAGCCAACTACAATAGTTCGCAAACTGTGTTTAGATTTTCGTTGTTTTCCAATTATTTTTTCACTGAGAATCGGTTAAGGGTGTGAAATTCTTTCTTAAATACAAATGTTACCTTTGCAAAACATTATCTAATATTTTTTCCCTTTTTCTTGTTACTTTTTTTGTCTAATATTTCCATTAATTGTTTGTTTTCTTGCATAATGCTCTGATTTTCAATGCTTAATTCTTTCACTGCATTAATCAATAATAAAATTAGGTCGTTGTATTTTATTCCGAGTACTTCTTCGGGCATATTGGGCATGTTGGCTTGTGAAATCTTTGTCAGATAAGGGATATTTTTTTGTACTTCCTGAGCCAATAATCCGATATGTTTGTTGGGGCTGTCTGCTTCAAATCGATAGTTATAGCGAACCGGATTCAGCGTTTTCAGCAAAGCTAATCCGTCTGTAAACGTTTCGATATTTTTTTTCATTCGCTGATCGGATAAGTTGCTTAAATCTCCTGAAAAATGAATATTCCCCACGACATCCAGTGCCTCCGTTGGATTTGCTGTACCGATTCCGACTTTCCCGTTGGAGTAATAGGCAGAAGTTCCATTTTTTTGCCACACAACCAAGCCCCCGTCTGTTCCTGGATTTGTAGTGATGCTAGGAGAAAAGATATGTTTCCATGTGTTTTCACCAGCAGACCAATAGTAATACCCAGGATTGGTACCAGTATTCAAATACACCAAATAGCCGTCTTGGGTAGTGCTTGGCAAGGCTGATAAAATCGGGACTACCAAGCCCCCCGATACATTTTGCCATGTCCCTTTTCCATTGGCATCTGAGGTCAAGACTTTTCCGTTTCCGTAGTCTTTTACCAAATAAAGAGAGTCAAATTTGGCAGCTCCAGCAACTTCTAGTGCTTTTGTCGGGCTTGCTGTTCCGATACCTAATCTGCCAAAGGTACTATCAATGACAACTTTGGAGCCATTGGCTGCTTCAGCTTCAAAATTGACGTTTTTTGAGAGCTTCGTAGGGTTTTTGCCGATTTTCAGCTGTGAAAATGCCGGGATTGAAAGCCCAATGAATAATACTAAGAATATGCTATATTTTTTCATAAATTTATCAATTAGTACATAAATCACTTGCTTTTACTTGATGCACAAAGATATTCCCCGTTGCATTGATAGTCAGATTTGACTTGAAAGAATCTGAGTAATAAATATACAAAGTAGCTGAGGTAGGGATATCTGTTTGTAAAATTACGTTTTTGGACTTTACGAGGTTGAATCCACTGGGGTCGTCTAAAGAAGTAATGATATACGGGGTATTACTAAGGGCATCGTTTACTTTAAAAATGATGCCTTTGCTGCTGCTTTGTCCGGTATTATTATCAGTGACAGTCAAGGTTGCCGTGATGTCGCCACTCGAGCTGAATACTGCTTTGGGGTTTCGGATATTTGAAGCAGATAAATAAGATGGGGTTTTGGAAAAAGTCCAATTCCAAGTAACATTTGCTTGATTGACGATGGATTGACTGTCGCAACGAAGCGTATCTCCCACACAAATAGAAGGGTAGGCATTGATGGTGGGTTGTGCCATGACATTGTAAGTATTGCTAAAAAAGTCATTTTGCCATACCCCCCAGCCAGCACCGGCAAATCTGATTTTGTTTTGGGTATAAAATAAGAAAGGTTTGATACTATTTGGCGTATTTTTTACGAGGCCATTGTAGTAAGCTTGGAAATTAGAAAAAGAAGCATCTTTATAATAAACCTCCATGTATTTTTTTGTATTATTTTGTCCAAATATGTATAGACCATCGGCTTTTCCCGCTTGTTTGGCAAATGTTTGGAGTGAAAAATTAGTCGGTAATGCGATATTTTGCCATGAACTTCCCAAATTGCTTGTGAGGTAAAGTTTTGTTGAATGAGCAATCCAAACTTTATTGTCATTGGTTTCATCAACTTGTGCCAAGAAAGAATTTGCTTCAGGTAGGGCTAATTGTTGCCAAGTACTTGTCTCCCACGCAAAAATATTATTTGTGTAATAGATATTATTTTGACATACAACCAATGCTTTTTTGGGATTGCTTGGAAAAATATGTATTTCCCAAGTTGTTTCTCCGAAATCTTTTAGTTTTTTAAATGTTTTTCCATAATCTATGGTATAATAGATGCTATTGTCTTTTGCTCCAAAGTAAATATTATTATAAGAAGGGTGCATTTTTATATCGGCTAATCTTGCACCGTAATAATAATCGTTTGGTTGAAAGGTAAAATATACATTTGATGTAGGAGCTCCTTGGCTTAGATTATCCGAGGGGGTAAATAGAATACCGTTGGATAAATCCTGAAAGACCATTCCACCCAAGCCTTCAATGTAATTCCCGGTGGCACTTTCTCCGCCTCCCACACTAAAACCCTTGTTATTTCCCCATTTTCCATTGTATATCACATTTCCATTATGATACCTGCCCCCGCCAAAAATATCCATATTCCAAGAATGTCCAAATCCCCAAAAATCATTTACCCATATTCCATTCATTCGTGTGGAGTAATTGGCGGTAGAGGTAAAAAAATCAGTGCTATAAGAAATTCCTCCATCGGTAGCCAAAAAAGTATCTCCATTAGAAAGAGCGAAGGCATCTTGTATATCGGGATGTATATCAAATGTACCAGAATATCCTCCTAAATGAGTAAGTGTGGTGCCTCCGTCGATGCTTTTATCGATTTGTTGCGTGCCGACAATGATTTGATTGGCATTTAGAGGATTGGCAATGAGTGTAAAATCATAAAAACCTTGACCAGAGTTTAGGAATGTGTTATTTTTCAGTGAAAAAGTATTTCCTCCATCTGTACTTTTATAAATATGGGTGTAGCCTGCATATAAAGTAGCGTAGTAGAGGGTATTGGCATCGGCTGAAGTGGTAGAGATGAGTGTTCCTTCGCCTGACGAACTGAAAAATGACTTATTGGTGAAAGTGCTTCCTGCATCAGAAGATTTATAAAATTTGCCATCGTACGCTGCCAAATAGACAATGCTTGTGCTGTTTGGTTGGGTCTTTACATCTGTATAGCTCCCAGCAAAGCTTAAAGTCCAAGTAAGCCCAGCATCTGTCGAACGGAAAAGTCCATCTGCGGATGCCAAATATACATTGCTTGGTGAAGCGGGGTTAAAGTGTATTCTTTCGCCACCATTGGTGAGGGTTTTGACTAAATTCCAGCTCAGTCCGCCATCAGATGTTCGGTATAGATTTTTATCTTTGAAAATAAGTACTATGTTCGGATTGGTAGAATGTATCGCAATTGGGCCTGTTCCAGCTCGGAGGCTGTCCATTCCTATCCAATTTAATCCTTTATCGGTACTTTTGAATGTCCAGCCTGTTTCGGTATTGGCATAAAGAATATTCGAATTACTTTCGGATACGCCAATGTAATAGATATTTTGATGCTGAGGGGCAAGTCTCTGAGATGTTCCTGTATTTCGGTAAACTGATTTTGGACCAATCGCTTCCCAGGTATTGGTGGCGGCTATCCTGAAGGTACTTCTTTGATTGGAGTTTCCCAAGGTTTTTTCAATATTTTGTTGGCTGACGAAGTGGTTTTGGCTATCCAAATATGGCATAAGTTTTCGTCGCCAATGGATATATAGTCGTTCGAATGAATTTTCATGTTCGCTTTCGTCAGCTCGTACAGCGGCTTCCATTTTTCCAAAACTACGGAAGGCGGAATCTATTTTGGCTAATTGAAGAGGGCTTTTCATCATCAATTGAAAAAAAACAGGTGTTTCTTCCAAATTTTCATAAACGGGTATGTCATAAATGTTGATGATTCTGAGATGCTCCGGTATTGATAAGTTTTGTGCATTCAAGGAGAGAACCAAAAACTGTAAAATCAGTAAATAACTTATTTTTTTCATTGGAAATATGGGAGAAATCCTACTTTTTTAATAATATTTTTTTTGCTTCTTTTAAATTTTCTTTGGCTATTTCGTTGTTATTACTTAGTTCTTTTACTGAGTTAATCAACAGCATCAAGATGTCGTTATATTTAACAGCCATTAAATTTTCTTCTTTATTTTCTATTAATTTGACCAAATAGGGGGCGGAGGTTTCCACTTCTTGTGCCAATAGACCTATGTGTTTTTCGGAAGTGTTGGCATTAAAAATATAGTGATATTTCATTGGATTGAGCTTCTCAATTACCTGAAGCCCCTCTGTAAATAGTTCTATGTTTTTTTTCATTCGTTTGTCTGATAAACCAATAATATCTCCCGAATAATGTATATTCCCAACAATATCCAAAGCTTCGGTAGGAGTGTCTGTGCCGATACCGACTTTGCCTAAGCTGTAATTGATTCCAGCATTTGGATTTTTCTCCCAAAGTACCAATTGCCCTTGGTTATTCATGCTCGAAATTGTACCAGAGCTTAATTTATTACTTGAACCACAGGCATTGGCAAAAGAAATCCAATAAAAGGTATTGGATTGTACTGCCAATTGTATATCAAAGAATGCCCCGTTTCCAAGTGTAACTTTTGCACTGCTGTTGTTTTGTACTTGCGACAAATCGTCTGTTAATCCATTGCTATCAAATGAATAAAACTTTTCAACGGTTATTTTGGTAGGAGATACTATCCCAATTACCCTTCCGACTCGGGCATAGCAATTGGCAACAAAAGACAAGTCGAATTTTTGTTCGGAATACAGGGGAGAGATGGGAATTAAAGTATTGCTTGAGGTGTAAAAATTACTGGCACTGATTGTTTTATTGTTGAAATCACTGGCAAATAGTGTTTGCCATTCGGAGGCTGTCTGAGACCATCTGTAATAACCCGAGCCATTCAGATATACCAAATATCCATCGAGAGTTGTATTGGGAAGAGTATTCACTTTAGGGATACTGCCAGGAAATGTCAGGTTTTGCCAAGTAGCTTTGCCGCTATTGTCGGAGGTCAATACTTTACCAATACCGGCATTATTATTAGTCAAAATTAAACTATCCATTTTTCCAACACCAATGACATCCAATGGCTTGGTAGGGGTCGTGAGACCAATTCCAACATTGCTGTTGTTGGCATCAATGATAATTTTGTTGCCATTCACACTTTCGGATTCAAAATTTGAGTTAGAGCTTCTTACTTTTGGATTTTTTCCGATTTTTAATTGTGCTGTCAGTATCTGAGGGAAGAGACAGAGGCTTATGAATAATATACGAATAATGTTTTTCATGGAATTGATTTTGAGAACAAATCATATAAATATGGCAAAGCTATCGGATTATTAATAGATAAGCAAAAGATTAGACTGTATTGGTAAGAAAATATCTAAATTGATAAAAAAAAGCTTTCCCATTGCGAAGGAAAGCTTTTCAATATCAAGAGAAAGAAGTAAAAGATTATGCTTTTTTTGTTTTTGAAGCACTTTTACTTGTTTTTGTTTTTTCTGCTTTTGGTTCTGTCGCAGCTTTCGATTTTGCTACCGTTTTTACTTTTTCGGTTTTAGGTTCAGCTTTTGCCTTAGCGACCTTCGGCTTTTCTTCTGCGATGACTTCGATGACACAATTTTCTACCGAAAATTCAGGGATAAATGTATATTTTGATGCCTGATTGTCATTTACCCAACGTCCATCATTCAATAAATAACGATATTCATACGAACCCGACTCTAAGCTAAGCGATGCTTTTAAAGAGCCGTCTTTTTGTTTTTTCAAGGCTACCCCTTTTGAAGAGTCCCAATTGTTAAAGTCGCCCAATAAAACACCTGAAGTAGCACCTGCCACAACATCAGCTGGTAAAAGGAAATCAATTTTTTTGCTTGACATAATGTATTTTCGTTTGATTATTTTACAAATTTCTAAATAAAAATATGTCTTTTCCTAAACAAATCATTGAAAAATACAAAAAATCTTTACAAAGTACAATTTAATTGAAGAATCATTAAAAATTGTAAAATTCTTAGAATAGACTTAAACTATTGGTTTACAAGTAGTTTATTAGTTTTGATTAAATTGTTCGATGATGACTTTGCGTATGGCTTGGTGTGGACTAAGGGTTTTCCGGCGAAACTGCTTATAGGCAGCATTGACATCTTCTTTTTCTTGATTTCCACCTACTTGCTTCATCAAAGAGCTACGCAATTCTTCGTATTCTTCGTCTGTCATTTCTGCCCGATTGGCTTTCCCTTTTTCTACCCCATCGCTAAATGTATTGATTCGTCTGTCTTGGTCGGCAACTTTCAGACGCTCGTACAAATCATTGATTTCTTCGATAATCTCTTCTCGTTTTTGCTCCAGCTCTTGGGTATTTGGGAGTATTTGTAACTGATTTTCTAAAATATTTTTTTGTGCAATTTGTGTTGCCAATGCTTCTTCTGCTAATTGTAGGTTGTCGATGGCAAGCTTCATTTGCTTGTCAAGTTTCTTGATTTTAGGACTTGCTTGAAGCCATTTGTGCCAAAAAGATTGCATAATAGGCAAAGCAATACCCAAACAAATTGCTCCAGCAACTGCAAATAAAATACCACTCAAAACAAATGAAAATTCTGCCCAACGACTTTCTACCAACAAAAGGGTGAGCTGATTTTGTTTGGCAATTTGTGTATCGATTAAGCTTTGATTTTTATTGTTTTCTAATCCAATGGATTGCTCTTCTGAACTACTCTGAATGTTTTCAATTTGTCGATTGATATTATCCTTAATTTTATCAGTTTTGTATGCCTCATACCTGAAAAAACCTAAAATGAGGAGAGTCATCAAGGAAAATGTCAATAAAATTGATTGAAAAACAAGATAGACTTTCTTGCTTTTTGTACCAGACTCTTTCAAATATGGTTGTTCGACAAGACGTTCATAAATTGGTTTTAATAAAATAGACAACATCGCTAGGCCAATGGCAAATGCCCACGATTCGAAATTGCCTTTGATGTTGAGGGCATACGCCACAATTTCGTGCGAAATGATTAAATCACCACAAACAAAAGCCAAACCTGCCAATAAATACAAAAAACCTGCAAAAAAGGAGTATTCACTCTCCAATTTTTGCTGTTTGTTTTGTAAATTTTGAATGTTTTGCTTGATATCATCGACTTGATTTTGAGCAAATGCTACTTTCCGAGAAAAAGTCCCTATATTCATGGTATAGGTTTGCAATTGCTCAAAAGATGTTTTTTGCGTATTTTTAGTTTCAGATATTTCATTGCCAATTTGGGCAATAGATTCTTTTTTTTCGGAAATACGCTCTTTTAGCCATTCAAAATGAACATCACTCGACAGATATGCCTCGTAGGGGTCTTCATCTTTTTCGATATTTTTTCGGGCATTTTCTACGCCTATCGTAAATCCGTGTCGAAAGTCTTTATTTTGATAATAATCGTTATTTTCCATTGTTTATGAAATGTCGAGTTTGTATTTTTCCAATAAACCTGCCAGTTGGCTACTCAAGAAACGGGCTTTTTGTAATTTATTATTTTCAGGATTCATCGAAACACCTTCGGATGTTCGGAAGTCTGCTTTTTCGAGGGTGCATTGTTCGAAAATCGCCCCATATAATCTGCAATTCTTGAAGTTTACTCCTGATAAATTTGTCTCAGAGAAATCCACTTCTTTGAGTTCACAAGTATCAAAGCGTGTGTTGCTTAGTTTTAATCGGGAAAAAACCGAAAAGCTTAGGTTACATTGTAAAAAGCTCATCTCCAATAAAAAAGGTTTTACTTCACTAAAATTTAAACCGATTAATTTACAATTTTCAAAATATACCTGCTTAAAAGCTGAATTTTTCAGGCTAACATTGCTTAAATTACAGCCGATAAAACGGCAATCCAAAAAATCTGTATTGCTCAGAAAAACCTCCGTAAAATCGCAATGGATGAAGGTGCAATTGTCATATTCTCCCTTGATAAATTGCTCTTTCTGAAAAACAATTTCAGAAAACTCTCTGTTTTCGATGAATCCCTTATTCATTTAATATGTCTTGAATTTGTTCTCCCGAAAGTTTATCTCTGTAATTTCTGGCTAAATTAAATTCACTTTCAAAAATATTGATAAGCATCTCTCTTTTTTCAGTAAATTTTTTAATGGCGGCTTCTGGCTCTTTGATGAGGTCGATTATTTTCCATTTTTCTACCCGTTGGCTGTCGATATTTTTTTTGTATTCAGCTATTTTTTCATACCATTGCTCAATGAAAATTTTCTTTTCATTTTCCAGCTTTCGATTATTTATCCATGCTGCCAAATCATCTTTCAGAATCGTTAGATTTCCCAAAAGAAGTTTGCCTGCAAACAAAAATAAGAATGTAATGAAGACAAAAAGTGCCAAAGACTTGAAAAGTGGCTGTCTATCTATTACCTGAGCAAACACAAACCCAGAGGCAGCCAAAGGCATTCCTATTTCTTCCAAGGCTTGTCGCCAATTGAATCGTGAATGTTGGTCATGAAAAAGGGAGGTTGGATTGAATAAATTGAACATTCCCGCCAAAAATACCCCCGAAGCAATTATCCAATGTTTATCTGGAAAACCAATCGTAAGCGAATCGTCGATGATGTAATAATTTCCTGCACACATGAAAAGCGTCAGGATAAATCCGGCGATTGTTCTCGGAAGCTGATGCGTTTGGAATTCTTTTTCTTCTAATTTTTGAATTTTTTCGGATAATGTATTTATCTGAGTTTCGTATTGTTCGATGGATAAATTGATTTCTCCGATTTGTTCGGTATAATAAGCCACACTACTATCTAATTCGGCGGTGATATGGGCAAAATAGTGCTTAATGACATTGATTTTATCTACCGCTTGAGCATCGGACAAGCCAAATATCACGCCTTCATCTCTCAAAATATTTTCATCTCTGAGCCATTCTGGAAGGTTTGCTTCTTTGTCGAAATGAATTGCTTTCTGTGTAGCCTCAACCGTATTCGAGAGGCTATCATCAGCGACTTCTTGCATTGTTAATGCCTCCGAATCGAAAGGACTACCAACAATTGTCTGATTTTTTTTTACTCCAAAAACTCTTCTTACCTCATCTATAATCGACATACTTTTTCTTTTACTTTTAAATTCTCATTCCAATGGTTTGGTCATTTAGTGGCAAATTCGGTGCTGGAGGGGTGTTTTTTTCATACTCCATTATCGCTTGGATAATCTCTCGGAAATAGCGTTCTTTTTCTAAACTTCCTTCGAAACCGGCATCAATCATTAAAGCAGCTCGTTCGTAAGCCGCCAAATACTCTTTGTGATTTTTAATTTTCATGCTATCTATAATAGGGTTGAGTAATATTATCTCCAATCTCCCGTGCAACCACAATGCCATAATAACACCAAATAGGCAAAAATATTTTGAATAAAAAAAAAAAATCTGCAAAAAGCATATAAATTGGGCTAAATGAAGAACTTTGTAGCAAATTTTATATTATTTGGACATGAATATTTCTATTATTGTGGCGGCGACACCCGAGGGGGTGATTGGAAAAAATAATGAATTGCTCTGGCGGCTATCTGCTGATTTGAAAAACTTTAGGCAACTGACAAGCGGGCATTCGGTCATTATGGGTAGAAAAACTTTCGACTCTATTGGTCGTCCTTTACCCAATCGAAACAACATTGTTATTAGTACTCAAACAGATATTGTGTTGCCGGAGGGTGTTTTGAAAGCCTATTCTTTGAATGAAGCTTTGTTGATGGCTCAGAAGCTATCAGGGCATGAAGAAATATTTATTATTGGCGGTGGGCAAATTTATGCCCAAGCCATCGCATTGGCGAATAAAATATATTTTACCCTTGTGAGGGCTACTTTGGAAGGAGATGCCTTTTTTTCGAAAATTGACCCGAATCAATGGATAGAAATTAGCCGAAAAACATACTCAAAAGATGAAAAAAACGAATTTGATTTTGAAATGGTAGAATACCTTAAAAAATGACATTCGGAGCTTGGCTACTCACCGATTTTTATGTAAATTCGTTGTCTTTTATGTCATTTTAATTGTATAGAATCAAGATAAGCGTTCCTAATTTTTTCTCTTTTTAATAAATCAATCCTTTATTTTCAGCAAAAGATTGATTTGATACTGATTATGAAAGTTTCTACTTTACAGCCATTTACCATTATTTATTCGATATTCGAGCATCAATATTTAGGATTTATATTTGAGCCTTTCGTGGTACAAATCAATTCTAAAGGAGACCTTACCAATCAATATCAGCGTGTTTCTCCTGAAAATATCAAGGAGTTTGCCGAAAAATTAGATGAAATCGATATCAAAATAGTCAAATGGACAGATGAAATTCGACAGGAGGTGGTTGTCAAAAAGCATAATCCCAAAAAACTTGCATTGGTTGATTTTTTCTTGAAAGTATTTGATACCGAAAAGGGCGATAAGACAATCAAAGAGAGTATCTCTCAATACATGGATGCCCGCCGTTCGGCGATTTTGGAACATCTGGCAGATAAACCTTTGTTTATTATGAGCAAAAATACTCCTTTGTGGAAGCGGGTGAACAAAATAGCTGTCGGGGCAAAAGTTTATTTTAATTTTATTAGAAACGAAGAAAACACACATTATTTTCCAAGTATTAAATGCGACAACGAAAGGGTACATTTTCAGTTTAAAGAGGCACTGATTTTGTGCGATAATCCTGCTTGGCTTTTGGTTGATGATAAATTATATCATTTTGAAAAACATGTTGACGGGAAAAAATTAAGGCCATTTTTGCAAAAAAATCACATAATAATACCGAAAAAAATAGAAGAAACGTATTATAAAAATTTCGTAGCTCCTCTGATAGCTCAATTTGATGTATTTGCCCAAGGATTTGAAATAAAATATGAGCGGTCGGAGGTGAAGTCTTTCCTGAAAATTGCTGAATATACCCCCACGCCTGCTCTGACATTGTACGATTCCTCCGACGCATCGCAAAACAACGACAATGCCAACGAAAGCAGTATTAAGTTTACGCTCTCTTTTTGCTATGGAAATGAATTTTTTGATTTTAGTACATTTGCGGCAAGTGCTCATGTAAAGCTAGAACAAACTGAAGATTCTTGGATTTTTCACAAAGTAAAGAGAGAATTGAAGTTTGAAAAAAATCAACATACTTTTTTAAAAGAAATGGGGCTAAACCTGAAAGCTGGGGTAGGTGTACTTCCGAAAAGGCAGGCGTTTGCATGGTTGCAAAAAAATCGAAAATCCTTAGACGAAGGGCAGTTTACGATACAACAAGTGACCCAAAGTGAGGACGAAAAGCTGTACTTTTTGGGATATTCGTCTATTGATATACAAATTGAAGAAACGAATGATTGGTTTGATATCAAGGCAAAAGTTCGTTTTGGCGAGTTTGAAATACCTTTTTTGAAGCTCAAAGGATTGGTAATGTCGAATAAACGAGAATTTATATTACCCAATGGGCAGATAGCGGTCATTCCGGATGAATGGTTTGTGAAGTATTCGGAATTATTTGGTTTTTTGCATCAAATTGACGACGATACCCATATTCTAAAGAAACACCATCTGATGTTGGTTCAAGATTTAACAGATGAGGGATATGCTCATTCTGTTTTGAGTAGAAAATTGGAGCGTTTGCGAGATTTTGATAAAATAGCCGTTTATGATGCTCCCAAAGGATTGAACGCCTCTCTCAGACCGTATCAAAAAGCGGGTTATGATTGGCTTAATTTCTTGTCGGAGTATCAATTTGGGGCATGTTTGGCAGACGACATGGGCTTGGGAAAAACCATTCAAACATTGGCATTTTTGCAGGCTCAAAAAGAATCAGGCAAAGCAGAACACCCAAGTTTGCTTCTGATGCCAACGTCTTTGATTTACAATTGGCTGAAAGAAATTGAAAAATTTACGCCTGAGCTTAAAGCTTTTGTTTATACAGGTAGCAATAGAGAAAAAAATACACAACAATTTGATGCTTTTGATTTGATTTTGACTTCTTACGGCATATTGCGTCTGGATATTGACTTAATCAAAAATTATCGTTTTCATTATGTTATCTTAGATGAATCACAAACAATTAAAAACCCTTCTTCTATTATTTCAAAAGCTGTGATGCAATTAAATGCTGCGAATCGATTGATTTTGACAGGTACACCGCTCGAAAATAGTACGATGGATTTGTGGTCTCAGATGACTTTTATCAATCCTGGTTTGTTGGGAACTCAAAATTTTTTCAAGAACGAATTTCAGATTCCTATCGAAAAACAACAAGATGAACAAAAAACGCAGAGATTGTATCGGCTTATCAAACCATTCATGCTTCGTCGGCATAAATCTCAAGTAGCAACGGAGTTGCCCCCAAAAGTAGAAAGTGTCCATTATTGCGACATGACAGTCGAGCAAGAAAAAGCTTATGAGGAAGCAAAGTCGTATTATCGAAATATGATTTTGGAACAAATGGAAGGAGAAGGGAGTATGAAGACTCAATTAGCAGTACTACAAGGACTTACAAAGTTGCGTCAATTGGCGAATCACCCAATATTAGTGGATGAAAATTTTGAAGGGGAATCTGGAAAATATTCAGAAGTGATTCAAAAGTTGCAAACAATTTTAGAAGAAGGACACAAAGTGCTGATTTTTAGTCAATTTGTGAAGCATCTGACCTTGTACAAAAATTATTTGGAAGAAGAAAATATAAGCTATTGTTATTTGGATGGGGCGACTACCAATAGGCAAGAACAAGTAGATATTTTCCAAGAAAATAAAGCAATCAAGGTTTTTCTGATTTCTTTAAAAGCGGGAGGTTTGGGTTTGAATTTGACCTCCGCCGAGTATGTATTCTTACTAGACCCTTGGTGGAATCCTGCCATCGAAGCACAAGCCATCGATAGGGCACACCGAATCGGACAAAAAAATACTGTATTTACCTATAAATTTATTACACGAAATTCGCTCGAAGAAAAAATCCTCTTGTTACAGAAAAATAAGAAAAAATTATTTGATGAGCTAATTACTACTGAAGAAAGCTTTGTAAAAGGCTTGAGCAAAGAAGATATGTTGAGTTTGCTAGATTAATAGCTTTTTTCTCTTACTTTAGGTCAAAAAAATATAAAAAAAAGCCAATATGTTTGCATCATTTCAGCAAATTCTGTGCTTATTTTGCTATATTTAATTTAATCCTTAACATATTCTATGAAAAAATTATTTTTGGGACTACTATTCACTCCATTTTTACTTTTTGCTCAAACAAAAGCTGTGAAAGTTATCAGAGATGATGCCAATAAAAAGGTTGATATTTTGGTAGATGGAAAACCCTTTACGTCTTATATTTATCCTGGGCCTGACATTCTCAAAAAAGCAGTGTTGTATCCGGTTCGTACCTCCGAAGGAACTCTGATTACTCGTGGATGGCCTTTAGACCCTCGTCCAGGTGAGCGTGTGGATCATCCACATCATGTGGGCATTTGGTTTAATTATGAAGATGTCAATGGCCATGATTTTTGGAACAACTCCAATACCCCTCCCAATCCTAAAGCTATTTACGGTACAATTGTTCATACTGGAATTGTGGCAGTCAATTCAGGAAAAAATAAAGGAAATTTGATTGTTACTGCTGATTGGCTAGATAAAGACGGAAAAATAATGCTTAAAGAAAAGACAGAATATGTATTTCAGGGTACTGCCAAACAAAGAATCATTGATAGAATTACTACCTTGACAGCATTGGACAAAGAAGTGGTGTTTAAAGATGTAAAAGATGGAGCATTTGCGATTCGAGTGGCACGTCAATTGGAACATCCTTCTACTAAAGCAGAAATTTTTACAGATGCCAGCGGGGTAGCGACGAAAGTTCCTTCTTTAGATAATACTGGTATTACTGGTAATTATCGGAATAAGGAAGGGATAGAAGGCGAAGAAACATGGGCAAAACGTTCGGATTGGGTTAACTTACGTGGACAAATTGGTGAAGAAAAAATCTCCGTTGCTATTATCGACCATCCTAAAAATGTCGGATATCCTACGTATTGGCATTCGAGAGGATATGGTTTATTTGCGGCGAATCCTTATGGTCAAAAAATATTCTCGAATGGAAAACAAGAGTTGAATTTTACTTTAGCTCCTAAAATGTCTTCAACGATGCGGTTTAGATTGGTCGTGACTTCTGGAGAAGTTTCAGATGGAGAAATGAATCAATTGTCTGCCGATTTTGCAAAACAATAATGACATTATAAAAATGGATTTGCCATTCGGCAAATCCATTTTTATAAATTCTTAATAAAATTAAGCCTTTTTCTTTACCGGGTTTGACGTTGAAGTCGGAGCCGCTTGAGATGCAGGAGTAACTTCTCCTTTGATTGTCAAAACGACATTTGAATTTTCAGCATTGCTGCTTACAGTAATCGTTTTGATAAAAGTACCAGGGCGGCCTGGAGTGTTATATCCTACTTTGATTACACTTTTTGCACCCGGCATGATTGGGTCTTTTGAGTATTCAGGAGTGGTACAACCACACGAAGGTTGTGCATTTGAAATAATAACTGGAGCATTTCCTACATTGGTTACTTCAAATGAGTAAGTTGCTACTGGGCCTTCTGCCAATTTGCCGAAGTCATGGGTTTCTTTGCCGAATTTTAAAACCCCTTGGGCTTGAGATGCTACTGCAAAGACAAATACTGCTACTAGAGTTGAAAATAATTTTTTCATTAGTTTTCGATTTGATTTTTGAGATACTATATTAATTGATTGATTATTTAATACAAATAAACAATTTTTATTTTGTAATCTAAAAATTTTTAACAAGTTATTAACAAAATTCAAGCGACAGGCTATTTTTGAAAAATACAATATTTTTTTTACCTTTACACAAACTTAGTTAGTAGAACAACTAATTTCGGCAATCAAAAACAATGGATAAAATTGCCTTTAATTTCAGCTTATGATAGACCTACCCGAACTAATCACTTCGAAGTTTGTATTAACTAAATCTGAAGTGTTAAATGATTACCGAATTGCTTGTGAAAGCCGGGAAGT
>JACCDU010974702.1_pt1 | contig 20444 bp, 19 predicted proteins | sample 7446081 | NCBI WGS metagenome assembly JACCDU01 (sample SAMN15323447, study PRJNA562643) | freshwater metagenome | isolation source: river surface water | place: USA:Blue River Watershed | collected 2017-08-17
CCCGCCGCGCAAGCCGCGCGCCCCGCGCAACCCGGGCGATCCCGCCGACGCCGAGATGCAGCGCCGATTCGGGCGGAACCTCAAGGCCGAGAGGGACGCCGCCGGCTTGTCCCAGGCCGAGGTGGCGAAGGCCGCCGCCATGGCCCAGCAAGACGTGTCGTTCGCGGAATCCGGTGTCAAGAACCTCACCATGAGGACCATGCGCCGGCTGGCCGCGGCCGTGGGGTGCGATCTCGACATCCTCCTCCGCCGCCGCGACCCCTAGCCCCCGACCGGCCCCCGGCCGGCCCGAAAACACCGCCCGGACGCCGCGCGGACGCGTCGTCGCGCGGGTTTTCGCTTGACAAGAGATACAGTTTTGAGTCTGTATAGGCCATGCTCGATCCCGCCCTCGCCGCCGCCTCGCGCCGCGACGCCGCCCGATGGGCCGGGTTCGTCCTGCGGGCCGCCGTTTGGATGTGCCGCCAGGCCGCGTTCGCGTTCGCCATCTTTTCGTCGGCGGTCGTGTCTCTCGTGGCGCTCGCGTTCCACTTCGACCCGTCTCTGGCTTTGACCGCCGATATGCTGCCGATCGTGTGCCAAACCGCCGCCGTCGTGGCGTTGTTCGCGTGGGTCGCCGCGTCCGCCGCCCGCGGGCGGTTCTGGTTCTAGCCGTGTCCGGCGCCGCCCTCACCCTCGCCGCCGTCGCCGCCCTCGTGGTCGATCCGGCGTGCGGCGCGGTGCGCGCGGACACGCCCGCCGGCGAGCAGTTCGCCCGGCACGTGGTCGCCACCATCCGGCAGGAATCGGGCTTCAAGCCGCTGGCCATCCGCGACGAGACGACGGGCGAAAGCCTGTTCCCGTCCACGCTGGCGGACGCCGTGCGGATCGCCACCGAGCGCGACGCGGCCGGCCGGACTTTGGGCTTGGGCCTCGGCCAAATCACGGGGCGGGCCAACTGGCGCCGCCACGGCCTGGCCATCGCCGACGCCTTCGACCCGTGCCGCGCCGTGGCCGCCGCCGTGCGCCACCTCGCGGGCGACGTGCGGCACGTGCTCGGGCGGGCCAGCCGCAGGTACAACACAGGCTCGACGGAGCGCGGCGAGGGCTACGCCCGGAGCGTGGCCGCGTTGGCCGAGGCTCTGCCGCCCGATCTCATCCCTCCCGCCGCGCGCCCGTTGGATACCGCTCCCGCTTCACCCAATCCGCCGGTCCCGTTCGGGGTGCTGGTTCGTCGTTCCGGTCCTTTCTCATCCCGCGCGACGCAGTCGGCAATCTCTCACCAAACCATGAATGTCAAAGGTGATTGACGTGCAAGGACTCCAATCCGGTTTGACGACGGCCGCCACAACACTCAGCGGCCCCATGATCGTGCAGGCGGCGACGATCGGTTTGGTCGTCGCCTTCCTCGTCGGCGTGTTCAGTTTCCGCGCGGGCGTTTGGGTCGCGGGCGGCGTCGTCGCCGCCGCGGTGGGCGCCTCCATCTCCCCCGACTTCGCGCAGTGGCTTTACACGACGTTCCACACCGGCGGCGGCGGCTACAGCCTGTGAGCGACGCCGGGGTGGAAGACGCGGTGCTCGACCCCACCCGGGAAACGGTGCTGCTCGCCCTCACGCGCTATCCCAATGCTTATGGGGTGCCGCTTTGGGGCTTCATCCCGGCGTTCGTCGGCTCGGGCTACGCCTTCGTGTTGCTCCGTGGCATCGGCCCGATCCGCTACCTGCTCTGCGCCGCGGCGTTCGCGGCCGTGATGTACGCCATGTGGCGCCTGCAAAGCTGGGAACAGCGGTGGTTCCACATCCTCTGGGCGTGGGGCGAGACTTCGGCGCGGGCGTGGCTCGCCCCGTCCTCTTGGCGTTGGGGCGGCACCACGTGTGAACCGCTCCCGACCGGGTTGATCCGCGACCGTGCCCTGTTGCGCGATCACGTCGGGGCCTGACGCCGTGCTCGGGTCCAAGTCCGCCTCCTCGTCGCTCGGTTGGATGCGCCACAAGCTGCGCGCGTTCACCGGGCGCCCGACCGACACCTACTTGCGTGCTTGGTGTCACCTGCCGCGTTCGCACGAACACGTCGTCCGCAACGTGGACGGGTCGCTGACGCTGATGTGGGCGCTCGACGGCGCGCCGTACGAGTGCGAGCCGCTGGGGGCCATCGGCGGCGCGCACGAATTGCTGTGTCGCGTGCAAATGGACCTCAACCGCGTGCCCCGATTGTCGCAGACCGCGCATCTGGTGCGGGCCGAGGCGCGGCCGTCCACCGTGCCGGTGCCGGTGTTCCGCGAGCCGTTCGTGCAGCGTCTCGCGGCCTCCATACGCGCGCGGTTGATCGAGGGCGGGACGCTCTACGAAAACGCGCTGTTCAGTTCGATCACCGTCCGCCCGGCCGGCGTGTCCGCGGGCCGCGAGACGCCGCGCGACCCCGTGTTGCCGGACAAGGCCACGCTCGACGCGCTGCTCTACGCCGCGGGCGTGATCGAAAAAGAGTTGGGGCGTTCCTACGGCATCGCGCGGCTCGGTGTGCGGGCGCACGACGGCGTGCTGTTCTCGGAGGTGGGAGAGGCCATGGGCCTCATCCTGTCCGGCGAGCGTCGCCGGGTGCCGGTGCCCGCCGGGCGGTTGTCGCGCAACATCCTGCCGGACCGGCCCGTGTTCAAGTGGGGCGGCGACGTGCTGCTCTGGGGCGACGGCGGCGAGCGCGCCGCGGCCCTGTTCGGCTTCAACGCACACCCCGAGCACGTCCACGCCGGCATGTTCGACGCGCTGATGCGCGCCTCCTACCGCCACAGCCTCAACCAGAGTTTCGCGCACACCGAAGCCCATTGGGCGCAGCAGCGCGCCGGGCGGATGTGGACGCGCTACGTCGCCGCGGACGACCCGGCCGCCGAGCAGACGGAGGATCTGCGCCGCAGCCGGGGCGAGTTGGTGGCGCGCAAATACGCGATGGGGATGCACAACGCGACCCTCATCGCCTTCGCCGACACGCCGGACGCATTGCCCGTCGTGGCGAAGTCCGCCGCCGACGACATGCGCGCGTCCGGCGCCGGCGTGTCGCGCCTGACCGTCGAACACGAAGCGGCGTTCTGGGGCTGTTTGCCCGGCGCCGAAGCGATGCCCGGTCGTGCCGTCCCCTGGAAGACGCGCAACTTCGCCGCCGCCGCCCCGTTCCGCGGCCACCGCCACGGCTGGCGGGGTGGGCGTTGGTGCGACCACGTGGCGGTCTTTCAGACCACCTCGGGCGAGCCGCTCTATTGGAACCCGCACACCAACGAACAGGGGCGGGCGGGCCAGGTGCCGCACGTCCTGCTCACGGGGCCGTCCGGGGCGGGCAAGACCGCGACCATGGTGGGGCTTCTGGCGCTCTTGCGCGAGCTTTCCGGCTGCGAGGTGTTCTTTTTCGACAAGGACTGCGGCGCAAAGATCGCCACCTTGCGGATCGGCGGCGCCTACATCGAAATCCGGATGGGTCAAGACACCGGCCTCGCGCCCTTCAAGGCGCTCGACGGCCGCGAGGAGGGCGACCTCGACTTTCTCACCCGTTTGGTCCGCGCCCTGATCGAGCACGGCGGCGGCTACCGCATCCCGCCGCAGTACGACGCGCGCATCGCGCTGGCCGTGCACACCGTCATGGCGATGCCGGCGCGCCTGCGCGGTCTCGGCGAGGTGATGGCGTTCCTCGGTACCGATCCCGCCGGCCCCGCCGCCCGGTTGCGCCGTTGGGTGCGGGGTTTGGGCGACCTCGGATGGGTCGTGGACGGCGAGCACGACCGCATCGCCCCGGCCCTGAATGGGGGGTGGGTCACGTTCGACCAGACCCAATACCTCAAGCACCGCGATGCCCGCGGGCCGATCCAGTCGTACCTGTTCTACGTCGTCGGCAAGCGCGTGGACGGCCGCCGCATCGTGGTGGCCGCAGACGAAATCCAAGAGTCTTTCCAAGACCCGGAGTTCCGCCCCTTCGCCGCCAACGCGGTGTCCACCTTCCGCAAGTTGGAAGGCGCTTTCTGGCTCGCCACCCAAGCCGTGAACACGCTGGTGCAGGTTCCCGAAATCGCCGACGTGCTGCGGATCAACTGCCTGACGCACTTCCACTTCCCGGACGGATCGGCGGTGCAGGCCCAATACGAGCGCATGGGCGTGTCGCCCGACGCCTTCCCGTGGATCAAGCACGGCGTCCGGCTCGGGTTGCCCAAAGGCGGCTTCCTGCTCCGCCAGGGCGACAAGTTCACCCCGGCGTATTGGTCGCTCGACGGCATGGAAGACATCCTCGCCACCCTGTCCGGCGAAGCCGAGGAAGTGAAATTGCTGGACGAATTGCTCGCCGAGTTCGGCCCGAGTCGCGAAGACGCCGTGTGGCCCGAGTTCCACCGCCGCCGTCGCTCCCCCGAGTTCCGCCGCCGCCAGAGATCCGCGTGGGCCGAGCGTGAACGCGTACGTGCCCAACCCGCGCACGCCGAGGACACCGCCCCATGATGCGCCGCCTCTTGCTCGCCGGGGTCTGCGCCGCGTCCTTCGCTGGTGCTGTCACCCCCGCCCGGGGGCAAGGCATCCCGGTTTACGACAATGCCAGCGTTCTCGCCCGTGCCCGTGAACACCTCGAAACCATAGGCAAATGGATCAACCAAGAAGTACATAATAGCCGCGAGCTGACGCAGCTCTTGGAGACCTACCAAGAGACGAGGAAAATCTACAACCAGGCCGTCGTGACCCACAATGCCATCACCGGTGTCCGCGACCTCGGCTCGGCGGTCTATGCGATGGAAGTCGCCGGCATCCAGAACCCGTTGCCCGTCGAAGCCTTCGCCGTGCAAGACATGCTGCTCGGGCGGGGTTCGGTGTCCGGCAACGTCGGGCGCTTGTTCGACGCGGGCCTGTCCAGCAACCGGGTGTCCGATTCCTCGGACGGCACGTTCCGCGGCGACGAGTTGGCCGCCAACGCCCGCTCCATCGCCGGCATCCAGGCCGTGTCGCAAGAGGTCTATCGCGCCAATTCCGACCGTTTGGCGAGCCTCAAAGACATGCGCGCCCGTTTGCGGACCGCGAGCGACCCGAAGGAGGTCCAGGATCTGCAAGCCGCCGTGGCCGCGATCCAGGCCGACGCCGCTTCGCAAAACGCGCAACTCGGCTCGGCCCACGTGATGTTCGTTTCGGCGCAGGCCATGCGTGGCCAGAGGTCCGCCGAGAACGAAGACAGGTGCCTGCGGATTGTGGCCGAATACTTCCGCAACGGCGGCGGTTCCTTGAACTGCCCCTCGGGCGTGTCGGGCGCGGGTGTGAGTCGCGTGGCCGTGGGGGCTGAAGGCGGTTCCTACGCCGGGGCGAGCGGCGGCGCGGCGGAGGGTCGCGCGCTCGACATGATGATGTCTCAGCCGTGGGGCGAGGCGGCGGTCGCCAACGCCCGGCGGTTCGGCGTCACGCCGGAGGCGCTGGCCGCCACCTGCGCCATCGAAAGCGGGTGCCGGTCGGACGCCGCCGCCGGCACTACCACGGCGTCCGGCCCGTTCCAGTTCGTGCGAGACACCTGGCGCGAGCAAGCCCAGCGCGCGGGCGTCTCCACCGATCTCTCCGCCCGCTTCGACGGCGCGCAGAGCAGCGCCGCCGCCGCCAACTACCTCGCCGAAGGGGGGCGGCGCTTGCAGCAGTACGGCATAGACAACCCCACGGTCGGGCAGACGCGCACCCTCTACCAGTTCGGCGGGGCCGGCATGGGTCTTGCGACCGCGCCGGACTCCGCCGTGGTCTCCGTCGTCATGCCGGGGGTGTCGGACGCCACGCTCCGCAACAACGGCATCGTGCCCGGCGTCACCACCGCGGGCGAATGGCGGGCCAAAGGGCGCGGCGTCGCCGGCTCCGCCTTCGACGCGCCCGTGTTCCCGGCCAGCAACACCTAGGAGGCGTCCCGTGTTCGGCATCGTCGTAGACTCCGCCGCGTCTTTGCCCCTCGCCGCCCTCGCCGCGGTGTTGATCGCCACCCCCGATCCCCCGGCCGTCGCCGGTCTGGCCTGCATGATCGCCAACGGCGGGCAAGGCAATGCCCCTGTTTACCATGACCCCACATCCGGCGTTGTCGCCAACCGTTCAATGCCGGTCGTGCTCGCCGTTCTCGCCCCTTCCGGCGAAGTGGAAGCGCGAGCCGGTCGCGTCCGCATCCGTACGCCGTCCAACCATGAGGGTTGGGTGGATGCGCGGCTGCTGCGCCCCTACCCCGGTTGCACGCCCGTGATGATGCGCGATCCCGCCGGGCGCCTCCTGCTCGGCTTCAAGTGAAGCCGTCGCTGGAGCGCCGCACCCGTGCATATCACGCCGTTTGAACTCAACCGCCTGTTCTCGTGGTTCTGGGGGATCGTCCACGGCGCTTCCAAGGTCGCCTTCGACGCGCTCCAGGTCAACGCCATCGCCGCCGCGCTCGGCATCACCCAAGACCTGCTCACCATCGCGCTCGCGGTGTACGGCCTGTTGCTCATGTTCGGGCTGGTCCAGGCGCCGGTCTCCAATCTCGTCTCTCTCGGCCTGCGCGGCGCCGTCGTCGCCACCGTCCTCACCGCCGGCGCTTACAACTACTGGATACGCGACCTGATCACGGTCGCCTTGCCCCGGTTCTGGGGGCAGGTGGCGAGCCTTGGCGCGGTGGACGGCCTGAGCGTGGCCGCGCCGTGGGACGCCTTGTTCAACCAGGCCAACGCCGCCGGGTGGGACGTGATGCGGGCGGTGGATAGCTGGTGGCTCAAGCTGCTGGTGGCCGCCTATTTCGTGGTCGCCTTCGTCGCCATCGGCTGCGGGTTCGGCATCTGGATGGAAGGCGCCTTCATGGCCGCCTTCTACGTCGCCATCGGCCCGCTCCTCTTCCCGCTCGTTTTCTTCAAGGCCACGCGCCCGATCTTCACGGCCTGGGCCGGCGTCACCGCCTCCGCCACCGTGTTGCAACTGCTCGCCCTCACCCTCGCCGGGGTGCTGGTGCGGGCCGAGACCGCCATGCTGGGCGCCATCACCTCCGGCGCGTTCGGCGACGCCGTGGCCCGCATCGCCGCTTTGCTGGCTTGCGCGCTCATCTTCGGTCTTTGCGCCCGCTGGTCCCTCAAGATGCCCGCCGTCGCCGCCCAACTCTGCGGGGGCATTTATTGGCATCCCGCCCCGCTCATCGGCGCGGCCTATGGCGCCGTCTCCTCCGCGCTCGCCGCCCCCGTCACCGCCCCGCTCGCCGCGGCGACCGGGGGCGCCGGTCGCGCGGCGGATGCGGCCCGCGAAAAGCTGCGCGAGACGGGCCGCTCCTTCCTCGGTTCCTCCTCCCCCCCGCCCGGCCCGAGCGTGTCGCGCTCGTTGGCAAGGGCCGAAAGCTGAAAGGCGACCGCCGTGTCCCGCGCCTCGCGTTTCCTGCCCGCCTTCGCGTTTCTCGCTCTCGTGGCGCTCGCCGGTTGCGGCGGCGAAAAGGAGCCGCCCACCGCCCGCGGCGATTGGAAGCCGCTTGCCCCCGGCTTGTGGGACATAGACCCGGCGCGCGTCTCCGTGCCGCTCCTGCCGAAAGCCTGAGCCGCCATGGACCACATCGCGCGCCCGCTGCCGCAACCCGGTCTCGCCGCCGACGCCCCACTCGACGACGCGGTGCAGGCCGCCAACGACTACCTCACGGATCGCAACCGCGAGATGCGATTCGACAAGCGCGTGCTCGGCGCCGTGGCCTTGTCCACCTCCGTGCTCGCCGCGGTGTTCGGCCTCGGTTGGGCCGGCGAACTCCGTAAAGGCGAGCCGCCCGCGAAGCTCATCGCGCTCGATCCGACCGTGGGCGGCTTGCGGCTGCTCGGCAGCATCAAGGACTTCGACGAGCGATTCCCCGCCAACTACGCCAAGCTCACCGATGATTGGTACCTCAAAGAACTCGTGAAATCCCGCGAGAAGTACAACAGCGCGGATCGCAAGCAAGCCTTCGCCGCAGCCGCTTGTCCGTTGGACGAGGAAAGCGCGAAGCGGTTCAAGACCTGGTACGAGAAAGACCCCCAGGCGCCTCAACAGTTGTTCGAGCAAGGCGGTCCCTGGCCCGGGGGGTGGCGAGAGATCGGCACCGTGGGCGAGCCGGATGTCGTCGGCCGCGGCGACGGCTGGATGCGCTACGAGGTGCACATCCGCGCCTTCGATTTCCTCCCGGGGCGCGTCGAACCGATCGAGCGCGCCGCCAAGGTCCGTTTCAACGCCCGCAAGGATCGCGCCGCGGTCACGGACTGCAATCCGCGCGGCTTCGTCGTCGCCGATTGGTTCACCGATCTCCCCCGGAGTACCGCGCCATGATCCGCCCCGATTTCTTGGGCGTCGCCGCCTTCGTCGCGTGCGCCGCCACCTGCACCCTCGTCCCCGGCGTCGCCGCTCGCGCCGAGGTGTTGCCCGTCGCCGTCCCCCAAGGGGACCGGCGCGTCACCACCACGCCTTTCGACGAAGACGAAATCGTGCGCGTGCCTGTCGGCAAGCACGGCGTCCAGGTCGTGTTCTCCCGGGACGAGACGACGTTCGAGGTGGACTTGGGCGACCCGAGTCAACCCGGTTACGCGGAGGTCAGCAGCGGATGGTTGTGGGATCGCTCTCAGCACACCGTCTATTTCCGCCCTTGGCCCGGGAAGGCGGTGGACCCCCGAATCGTCCGGGTCGTCTCGCCCCTGCCCGGCGGTGGAACCCGGCGTTACCAACTGGAATTGATCCCCGTGGACGCCGGCGGGGCGTCGCCGACTCTTTGGCAGCGTCCCCGCGGGGCCATGGAAGTGCGAGCCTCCGCCGATGGAGCGGGTGCATCGGTGTCCGACGTGCTGCCGGATGGGCCGCTGCCCGGCGGCGGTCGGGATGCCTCGGGCAGCGCCGCCACGCCCGCACCCGTCGAAATCGTGCCCGCCGTGGTGCGCTTCACCTACGCGCGCGAGGAAGCCGCCGCCAAGGTCGAAGCCGCGCGCAAGCGGCGCGAGGACGCGGTGCGCGAGTGGCGGCTGCGGAACCCCGCCGCCACCCCGCAAGCCCGGGCCGATCAAGCCGAGCAAGCGCGCTTGCGCGCCGAAGTGATCTCTTCCGCCCAGGCCGCCGTCGCCCGCAAGCGGTGCAACGTCATGTGGCGCGGCGACGGGCGGCTCGCGCCACGGGCCATTTGCAACACGGGACTGTTCACGACCTTCGCCTACACCGGCATGACCGTTCCCGCCCTGTTCGCGGTCGGGCCGGACGGCAAAGACACCAAGGTGCAGCACGAAGCCGTCCCGGGTCAGCCGGGCCTCATCATGGTGCGCGCCACCGCCGAGTTCTGGCGTGCCCGGGCCGGCGGCGTCCAGGTGGCCGAGTTCTACGACGCCAGTTACGACCCCACGGGAGGCGTCGTCACGGGCACCGACACGGCCAGCCCCTACGTCCGCATGACGGTGGCCGACCCCGCCGCCCGAACCGCCGGCGCCGCCGCTCCCGGGCGCCGGAGGGCATTCCCGTGAACGCGTCCGTTCCGCCCCCGTCCGAGTCCGGCTTCGGGGGGCAGGGCCAAGGTCCTGCCCCCCAAGACCGCCCTCCCGGTCAAGAACCGCCCGCGCCCGTCTTTCAGCCCGTCATGGCCGCGGGCGGGTGGTTCCGCCGCGCCCTCAACAACTCCACCGCTCGACCCGTGGGCCTGTTCGCCCTCTCCCTCGCCGGGGCGTGGTGGTGGTTGGGCGGAGGGGAGCGCGCCACGACCTCCGATGTGCGCTCGACCGCCGCGACCCGGGCCGAGGTCAAACTCGACGATCTCCCGAGACGACCCGCCGCCCCGGCTCATCCGGCACCGCCCGCGGCCCCTCTACCCGACCCGGAGCCGCGTCGGCCCGATGTCGCGCAACCCGTCGTGGCCCGGCCCTCACAACCCCTTGGACCGCCGCCCTCCCTCGTGTCCGGCAAGGGGCAGGTGAGGACCGTGCCGCCGCCCGCCTCCACCTTGCGCCCCGCCGCCTATGCCCCGCCTCCCTCCGCATCGAACGACGGCTTCGATGGCCGCGGCGGCGTTGCGTACAAGGCACCCACCATCCCGGGTTGGGAGGCCATCGCTGTCGGCGACCTGGACCGCGTCCTGAAACCCGGCACGGATGTGCCCTGCACCCTCAACCACGCCATAGACGGCACCCATCCCGGCGATTTCTCCTGCATCGTCGCGCGCGACATCTACGGCTGGGCTTGGCCGCCGAAGTTTGCCCTCATCCCCGCCGGCACCACCGTGCGCGGCACGTATCGCCCCCTGTCCGTCGGTGAAGGCCGCTTGCTCGGCATGAGCGCGTTCGCCGACGTGAGCTACGGCGACACGGCGCTGATGGTCCCGCTCGGCGGCGCCCCGGTCGAGGACGGCCTCGGGCGCACCGGCATGGATGGATATTCGGAGTCCCGGTTCTGGGAACGCCTGGGCAACGCCGTCATCACCGATGGCGCGTCGCAAGTCGCCCGTCTGCCGGCCGATGTCCTGCAAAGCACCGGTGCGGGTGTGCAGGTCAGCACCAACACCGCGGAGAGGATCGTGCAAGACACCCTGCGTGCCCAAGGCAACACCGTCCGCCCACTGTTCCGCAAAAACCAGGGCGACACCATCAACATCCGCATCACGGCGCCCGTGCATTTCGGCGCTCTGCGCTACCAGGCGGTGGCGCGGTGAGCGGGGCCGGAACGGGCACGGGGGCCGGTCCCGTGCGGCACGGGGAGGCGACCTTGCGCCACCTGCTCGCCGCGGACATCACCCCCCATCTCGCGCACGCCGACACCGAAGAAGTCGTCGCCAACGCCCCGGGCCGTATCTTGGTGGAACGCGACGGCCGGTGGACGGAACACGATGCGCCGTCTCTCACGCCCGACACCCTGCAAGCCATCGGCCACCTCGCCGCTTTCCTGCGCGGCAAGGACATCGGTCCCGAGTCGTCTTGGCAGTGTTCCACTTCGCTGCCGGATGGCGAACGGCTCAAGATCACGTTCCCCCCGGCGTCCAGCACCGTCACCGCTTCCATCCGCAAACGCGCCGCCACCTTCCGCCCCACGCTCCGCTGGCTCGACGAACGGGGGTATTTCTCGGCGCTCCGCCCGTCCCGAGATTGGGTGGCTTATTTCGAGGGCTGCATCGCGCGGCGGTGGACGGCCCTGATCTGCGGCGAAATCGGCGGGTCCAAGACGACGTTCGCGGAAGCCCTGCTCTGCTCGACCGGTTTGAACGAACGTCATGTCACGATCGAGCGCGGTCCCGAGTGGACGCAACTGCCGCACCGCAACTTGCTGCAATACTACTTCAACGACAACGACCCCGACTCCGCCGCCATGCGGATACAAGACACGATGCAAAGCCGGCCCGATTGGACGCATTTCCAGGAATTGCAGGGTCCGGAGTCGTTCTTCTGGAAACGTCTCCTCCGCATCGGCGTGCCGGGTTATTGCACCGTCCACGCGCCCGACGTGCGTCTGGCGCTCGCCGCCGTCGCCACGATGCAGCAACAAAGCCCGCACGCTCGCGGCACGCCGTCCGAGATTCTAGAGGCCGAGTTGCGGCAGTACGTGCGCTGCATCGCCCGAGCCGCGAAGTTCGCGCCGCGGCGGGACGGCGAACGCAAGCACTATCGGCTCGTGCAAGTCTTGGAACTCGGCGTGACGCCGGATCGAGACCGCATGGTGGGTGAGGCGACGCCCGAAAGCTTGGCCGAGTCGTTCGAGCGATGCGGCGCGGCGCCCCGAGCCGCGCCGTGATCGAGGCACTGCGCGCCACATCCCCCGGCACGCGAGCCGGACTTGCCGCCACCACGGCGGTCGCGGGTTTCTTGGCTTGGAATGCCGCCGCCAGCGTGCTGCTGTCTTGGAAGCTCGGCATCCCGGACGCCGACCCGCTCCGGGCGTGGTGGACCTACTGGCGGGCGTACCCATTGGTGCATCCGCGCGTCGGTGACACCGTGGTGCAGATGGTGGCCGAGAATCGTGAGGTGCGCCGGGCGCTGCTGCTGTCCGCCGCCGTGCCCACACTCGCCGCCGTCTCCATCGGTGTCAACGTCGCGCGGGCCGCGTGGGGGTGGGAGAGCAAACGCCAGGACGACAACGCGCGCTGGGCCTCTTGGCGCCACATGCGCCGCGCGGGCTTCTCCCCACGCACAGGGCTGTATCTCGGATTGCTCGCCGGGCGCTACCTCCGCCTCGGCACCCCGCGCCAGCGCAAGCACCCCGCCATCATCGCGCCGAGCCAGTCCGGCAAGGGCGTCGGTTTCGTCGTCCCGGCCGGGCTGTGCGACCCGGGCGAGAAAGCCTCGTTCGTTTTCGTGGACCCGAAGTTCCAAGCCTTTCAACGCACCGCCGGCTGGCAGAAGCACATCGGCGCGAACGTGGTGCTGTTCGCGCCGCTCTCCGAAACCGGGCAGACGGCGCGCTACAACCCGTGCGCCTACGTGCGCCGTGCGCCGGACGGATCGCCCACCGTGGACACCTGGGGCGACCTGGAAGACATCGTGCGATTCCAGATCACCACGGACGAGAAAAACCCGTTCTGGACCGATTCGAGCCGCATCGCCTACACCGCCACGCTCTGCTTCCTGGCCGAGACGCCCGGCGCCGATTTCACCGTCCCCGGCGCCATAGACCTCATGAACCGCCCCGATGCCCCGGCCTACATCGCCCGGATGCTCGCCGAACGCGCCGCGGCCGGGAAGCCCTATTCCGCCGTGTGCGCCGACAACCTCCGCGAGTTTCTTGCCGGTTCCGAGGACGGCGAAAAGCTCCGCGACGGCATCCGCAAGACGATCAAGAGCAAGCTCGGGGTGTTCCTCAATCCACGCATCCGCGCCGCCATGTCGGCCAACGACTTCGACCTCCGCCGCGTCCTCAAGGACCGCACCGCGCTCTATCTCGGCATGGCGTTCCCGGACCTGGACAAGCTGCAACCGCTGCTGACGCTGTTGTTGCAACAGATGGTGGATCTGAACACCCGCGGCACGCCCGGTCTCGATCCCGACGTGAAATACGAGTGCAACGTGGTGTACGACGAGTTCACCAACCTCGGCCGCATGGAGAAGGCCAAGGGGCATTTCAGCTACGCCGCGGAATACGGTTTCCGCTTGATCCCCGTGTTCCAGAGCTACGCGCAGTTGTTCGGCACCTACGGCAAGGACGACGGGCAAGCCATCTTGGACAACTGCAAGATCGAGGTGATCCTCGGCGGCATCAAAAACGTCGAAACCTGCAAGACGATCAGCGCGCGTCTCGGCACCGTGCGCGGTGCGCGCAAGAGCCGGTCCTCGGGCGGCGGCTTCGCCGGGTTCGCGGACCTGTTCCGCGGACGGGTCAGCACGTCCGAAACCGTGCAACCGCTCATCACCCCCTACGGGGTGGAACATTTGCCCGACGACACCGCGCTCGTCATGCACGGCGGGTCGGACGGGTGTCTCGTGAAGCGCATCCGGTATTTCGAGAACTACCGTTTCCGCACGCGGGTGATGCCCCCGCCGGACATCCCCGCCATCGAGGTGAACCTCCTCTATGACAACGCGTCCCTGGATTCCGAGCCGAAACCCGGTGCCGCCCGCGCGCCCGCCCGGGCGTTCAAGAGACCCGCGAAGGGCAAAGCCGGTGCGAACGGCAAGCCCGAAAGCGCCGCGCCGGCCGCGGGCCGCGACCTCGAAATGAGCGTCGCCCAGGCCGAGGCCACGCTGGGCCTCGCGTCGGGCGGCACGTTCGACCTCGCCGCCTTCAGGCAGAGTCCCGCCGAAGCACAAGCGCAATACAGCCGCGTGGTGCATGGGCTGACGGCCGCGAAGGCGCGCGCCCCATGATCCGGGGGAGGTGGGCGTATGCCGGAACCGAAATCTGATCTCGTGGACGATGCGCTGCGCCGCTCCTTACGGGCCGATGCGAGGCATGTGGCCGAACGGCTGCTGGGCCAGCCCAACAAGGCGCTGTCGTCCCCGGATGAGTCGCGTTGGGGCAGCAAGGGCAGCATGTCCGTCGCCTTGCGCGGCCCCAAGGCCGGCACCTGGTACGATTTCGAGTCGGGCACCGGCGGCGACATGATCGCCTTGGTGCAGCGGGAGACCGGCGGCGATTTCGCCCGAGCCGCCGAATGGGCGCGCGCGTTCACCGGCCTGGCGCCGGAGCGCCAAGCCCCGTCGCCCGTTCGCCCGCCGCCAAAGCCTCCCCCGGCCGACCCGGCCGAACAAGCGCGCCGCGCGAACCGGGTGGAGTATGCACGCCGGTTGGCCGGGGAATCGGTGCCGGCGGACGGGACGCCCGCGGACCGCTATCTGCGCCAAGTCCGCGGCGTCCCCCGCCCGGATGCCGGGTGGCCGGCCGCGGTGCGCTGGCACCCCGGGCACCGCGCCCTGTTGGTGGTCGCCACGGACGGCGCAGGGGCGGTGCAATCCGTGCAGCGGGTGCACCTCACCCGGGACGGGACGAAGATCGGCGACGCCGAGCGCGGGGAGCGCAACCTGCGGGCCGTCAAGATTTCCAACGGCGTGTTCTCCGGCGTCGGCGTCGCGGTGCGCCTGCCCGGCCGTGCGGACGGGCCGTTGTTGGTGGCGGAGGGGCCGGAGACCGGCCTGGCGGTCTGGGCCAGCACCGGGCACGAGACCTGGATCGCCCTCGGCAGCGCCGGGAAGATCGAGCCGCCCACCGGCCGGCGCGTGGTGTTGCTCGGCGACGACAACCCGTCCCGCGAGGATCGCCGCCTCGGGGTGGCGGAACGCGGGGTGGAAAAAGCCATGGCCGAGTGGCAGGCGAAGGGCGTGGACGTCGTGCGTGCCTTGCCCTGGCCGGAACGCCGTCACGATCGTTCCGATTTCGCCGACGTGATCCTGCGGCACGGCCCGGACGTCGTGCGCGAACGCATCGGCGTCGCCGTCCAGTCTCGCGCGCCATCGCCGTCGGCTGACCTGACCCAGAAAGGGCGAGACATGAGCGATGCCTCCGCCGACTCCTTCGACCGTGCCGCGGCGTTCGTGCGGGCCGAGAACCGTGCCACCACGAAGTCGTTGCAAGACGGCCTCGGCTTGACCTTCAACGAAGCCTCTAAGCTGATGGAGCGATTGGAACGCGAGGGCGTCGTGAGCGCGGCCGACGGCATCAATCCCCGCCGAATTTTGCCCGTCGTCGCGCGCCCCGACGCGCCCGAGTCACCGGCTGTCGGCCGGGGCGACATCCCGCCTGTGCACGGCCGCGACGAAGGGCTTGCCGTTGCCCGTGTCATCGCCGAGGCCAAGCTCCCCGACGCCGACCCCGAGCGCATCCGCGCCACGCTCGCCCCCTTCGACGACGCCGCGCGCGCGCGCATCTCGGATCGGGCCACTTGGGCGCTGGACCGTCGCGCCGAGGTCACGGGCGATCGGGCTTCGTCCGAAGTGCTGGCGCTCGCGCTCGCCCGGCCGTCGATCCCTGATGCGCCGAAGCCCGACACCTCGCCCGCTCCGGCATCCCTGGCCGATGCCGCCCGCACCCGGGCCGGTCCCGCCGACGCGCCCCTTTCCGTGGACGCCCAGACGATCTATCAGGCCGTGTCCAAGCTGCTGCAAACGTACCACGTCATCGCCGCCGAGGACTTGAAGCCCCAGGTCCAGGCCATGCTCGCGGCGCGCGAAGCCGCGGACGGGCCGGTCCAACTCACCCCGGACATCCGCCTCGCCGCCGGCAAACCCCCCGTGCACACGCTCGACGAGATGCGCCAGGTGTTCGCCGCCGTGCGTGAGCGGGCAGCCGTGCCGTCCGACCGCATGTCGCCCGAAACCGCCGCCGAGGTGCGCGAAAGCCTGCAACAGCAGATCGCCGGCGCCCGGTCCATGGTGGACTTGATGAAGCTCTACGGGCAGGACGAGACGCAGCGCGCCATCAAGTCGCTCGACGCCCACCCGGAGCAACAACGCCTGTTGACCGATGCCATGGAGGTGACGGGCAAGCGGTTGCTCGCCGAGGACCGGGCGAAACTCGGGCTGGACGAACCCGCCGCGCGCCGCCGCGACCGCGGCGTTCTGGATGTGCCGGACGCCGGTTCCAAGACCGTGCCCGATGTGTCCGACATCACCATCTCCCGCCGCGGGGACAACGGCGCCCCGGCCGGTCCCGAACGTCCCCCTGAACGCGCGGCCGATCCTCTCGCCCGCGATTACGACATCCGGGAGAAAGGCGACGAACGCCATTACCACCGCCGCGACGACGGCACGCTCGCCATCCGCGCCACGGATACGCACATCCACGGCGTCCGGCGCGACGCCGCCACCATCGGCGCCATGCTGGACCTGGCCGCCGCGCGCGGGTGGAACGACGTGCAGATCAGGGGCGATCGAGAGACGGCTCGCACCGCCTGGATCGAGGCCACGGCGCGCGGGTTGCGAGCCGAAGGCTATACCCCCACCCGCGACGACAGACACGCCGTCGAGCAACGCCGCGTCGAACGCCGCGAAATGGGCCTGGAAGCCCCCGAACGTCTGGACCGCGCCGGGCGGGGTCCAGATCGTCCGGAACGGGGCGCGGCAAACGATGCCGCGGCGACCGCGGCGGAGCGACAAGCGGCGCCTGCCCGATCCGCCCGCGAGGAACGTCAGGACCGCAACGCCTGGACCACGACTACGGGCGGTTTCGACGCACTCACGCCGCGCCAGCAGCAACACGCCGAGCGCAGCTACACCAACTGGTCCGCCGCCAACCCGGAACTGGCCGAGAAGCACGGCCTGCGCGACTACGTGGGGTATGTCCAGGACAAGCAGGCCGAACGGCGTGCAGCCCGCGATGACCGAGGACGTGACCGCGACGACGAACGGCACGTGCCCCCCGCGCACAAGGTGCATCTGCCCAGCCGGAGCATGGGCCTTTGAGCGGCGCAAACCCCGACGACGACAAGCCACGGCGTCGCCGGGCCGGGGGAGGGGACACCGTCGGGGGGAGCGCCGGCACCTCCCGCAAGGTCTGGCGAGGCCGCACCGGCAAACCCGCGTCGAACCAGGGGAGCCGGGAGGTGATCATCCGTGTCACCGGCCGGACCAAGAGCGTGCGGAGCCTCGGCGCGCAATTCCGGTATTTTAGCCGCAACGGCGATCTCCCCGCCGAACACAGCAACGGGCGAACGCTGGTCGGAATGCCTGCCCTTCATGCCTTGCGCGACAGTTGGGCCATGGACAACGCCGTGCTCGCCCGTCACCCCTCTTGCACGACGCAATCCGTCTGCGTCGTCTTGTCCATGCCGGCCGGGACGGATGTACGCACCGTGCGAGACGCGGTTCATGCTTGGGCGCACAAGCACATCACCCCGACCACCGAGTGGTTGGCTGTCGTGCACACCGATCGGGGGCACCCGCACGTGCATTGTGCGATTCGCGCCGTCCAAGATGGCGGGCGCCGTGTTTCTGCCAGCCCCGCCGAAATGCAAACTTGGCGCGAGACCTTCGCGGGGGAGTTGCGCGCCCGCGGCATCGAAGCCGAAGCCACTCCCCAATGGGAAAAACTTCGCCGGTTGATGTCGCGTGCGGACGAGCGGCAACGGCCGAGCCACGAACGACGGCCGCCGGCGCCGCCGACCGTGCCCGAGTTACCGGGCCTTGGCCTCTAAGCGCCCGATGTTGCCCGCGACCCGCAGCATGGCCGAGCGGGTCGCGTCCAGCACCGCCGGGTCGGACGACAATGCCTCAATCGCTTTCAGGTTCAGGTAGAGTACGCGAAGTTCTTCCGCCTCGCGCTTGCTCCACGCCGGCCCATCCGTTCCCAAGAGCGACGCTTCAAGCAGCGCGGTCGCGGTCGCCGCCGGCGTGCTGCGCCTCTTGCACGACAAGGCCAACAAGACTTCTCGCGCCGAGTCGCGCAGCCGCAAATTCAGCTTGCGTGCCGATCCCGCCGGCGGATCGAGCGACGCCCCCTCGCCCGTGAGTTCTTCCACCACGTATCGCAGGTAGCCCGCCACCGTTCGCCCCTCTCGGCGCGCGAGGGATGCAAAGCGGTCACGCGCCGCCCGCGTCACATGCCCACCGAGCAACACCAAAGGGGCTTCATCGTCGCCGGTTTTTAAAGGTGCTGGCATTTATCCGATCCAGATTGAAGTCGGTCTTGGTCTGCAGTCGTGCACTGTGCACGCCTCACCCCCCGCCGGCACGGGCCAGCCAGGTCCATGCCGCGAGGGCCAACGGGGCGACCACCACGCACCGCACCACGTCCCACCACATGCCTTGCGAGGCGAACAAGACCGCGCCGACGACGCACCCGAGCACCAGGAACATCGTCGGCCAGAACAGCAGCCAGGCGAGCAAGCGGGCGACCAGCGCCGCCGCGATGAGCGCCTGTATGGCGGCCTTCTGTCCGATGGCGCCCAGCACACGGCGAGCGATGGCGCCCGCGGCTGTGGTCTTGGGATGGCGGAACAAGGCGGGATCGAGCGGGGCGAGGGGGAGCGGCACGGTGTCCTCCATGGGGCTTACACGTTGAGCGGCGGCCTGGGACGCCGCGGCGAGTCCAGCCAGGCCCGGACCTTGGCGACGCGCTCGGCTTCGGCGGGATCGTCGTCATGGGCCGGAGCGGAGCGGCGCCTCGCGGGGCGAGTCGCGGCGGCATCGGCTTGCGGCGCGATCGTGTCGGCCGCTTGGACGGGCGGCGTGTCGCCCGCCGTCACCGCTTCGATCTCCACGCCCCCCGGACCCGGTGGCGCATCCCGCGTCGCCGCGGCCGTCGTCTCGGCCGCGGCCTTGGCCTCGGCGACGATCCGCCGGGCCGAGGTGACGGTGATCTCGTCGGCTCGCCCGAGGGCGGCGGCGATGGCGGGCCGGTGTGCGCCGTCGTCCCGTTGCCAGGCCAGGTGCAGTTCGTAGAGGGCGCGGGCGTCGGCGCGGTCGATCCACCCGGCGAGTTCGGGGACGCGGCGCACCTCGGCGAGCGCGCGGTAATAGCGGACGCTCTGGGCGTCGGTGAGGGCGAGGACGGTGGCGATCTCGGCGTTGCCGTGCCCCTGCGCCGTCAGGATGGCCACGGCATCGGCGAGTTCGGAGTCGGTGTTGTCTTGGCGCTGGCGGTTCTCGATCACCTGCCCGGCGATTCCTGCTTCGTCGTCGCGGACGATGGCGGGGATTTCGGTCCAGCCGAGCATCCGCACCGCTCTGACGCGCCGGGCGCCGTAGGTGATGACGAAGCGTCCGCCCGGCGCCGCCCGGAGCGTGACGGGCTGCTGCAAGCCGGTATCCGGCCTGGCGATGCTGTCGGCGAGCGTGCGGAGGGCCGCTTCGTCGAAGTGTCGGCGTGGCTGATTGGGGTCTTCGTCGATCAGGGCGAGGGAGATGCGCTGCACTCGCTCGGCGTCGCTCGCGGCGCGCGCCGGCTGGGCGGCCTTGGCCTTGAGCGCGTCCAGCCCGCTGAATCCGAAGCGGTTCGATGCGGCCTCGCCCATCACGCCACCTCCATCATGCGTTCGCACTGCGCGACCACCGCGCGCATCTCGGCGGCGGCTTCCTTGAGCGACGCCGATATCTGCCCGCGGGCGTCGCGCAAATCCCACACGGGTTTGCCTTCGGCGTGGGCGCGGGCGTAGTGGTCGCGTGTCACGACGGCGCCTTCGATGACGATTTGCCCGACCTGCTCGGCGAGGGTTTGGAACAGGGCGCGCTGGCGTGCGCTGTGTCGGGTGAAACGGGACACCAGCAGCGGGCGCTTGACGGTCAGGTCCGGCATGGGGCGGTTGAAGTGCCCCTTCACGGCGGCGATGGCGTCCACGACCGCTTGCACGGCGTTGAGGCTGGCCTCTTGGAGTTCGATGGGGGCGACGACCAGATCGGCCGCGAGGATGGCACAGGCCACGGCCGTGCCCTGGGCGGGCGGGGTGTCTATCACCACGGCGTCGTAGTGGGCGGCGCTGGCGCGGAGCGAGGCGAGGAAGGTCTCGGCCATCTCGTCCAGGCCCTCGCGTTCCACGCCGGCCAGGTGGGCGCTGCGGGCGACCAGCGTGATCTGTCCCGTGGGTCGCACCTGCGTCGCCTCCGCGAACAGGGCGGCGGCGGGCACGCCGGAGGCGTACGCGGCCATCGGCTCGGACAACGCGGCTTGCTGCGGGTCGAGGTCCACGACCAGCACGCGGCGCGACCGGCCGAAGTGGTGGGCGAGGTGCATGGCGAGGTTCGTCTTGCCGGTCCCGCCCTTGGCCTGGACCACGGCGACGCACCTCATGGCGCCACCATCGCGGCGATCCGCTCCGCGATGTCCGACGACTGCAGCAATATGATGCACCCCATGCCGATGAGCAGCCCGTGTTCCATCTCCCAGAGTGCGGCCACGATCATGCCGAGCACGATGGCCGCGACATGGCCCGCGACCATCCACGGGTGCTCGACGGCGGCATGATAGATGCCTGGGCCGGCGACGGCGGCGACCGCGACCGCGGTCGCCGCGGCCATCGCGCCGAACGTCAAAAGGTGCAGTTTGCGGCTGCTGGACCGTTTGGATTTCACGGTGTTTCCTTTCGCTTGTGGCGGGTGGCCCGCCGGCCCTGTCCCACGTCCCCCGGCCCCGGCAGG
>JACCDU010006512.1_pt1 | contig 20443 bp, 17 predicted proteins | sample 7446081 | NCBI WGS metagenome assembly JACCDU01 (sample SAMN15323447, study PRJNA562643) | freshwater metagenome | isolation source: river surface water | place: USA:Blue River Watershed | collected 2017-08-17
CACCCGCAAAACCCAGATGCACCTGGACCGGTGCCTGACTTGCCGCAACTGCGAAAGCACATGCCCGAGCGGCGTGCAATACGGCCATTTGGTGGACATTGGCCGCAAGTTGGTGGATGCCAAAGTCGAGCGACCCGTGGGTGAAAAGCTGGTGCGCTGGGCGCTCAAAGAAGGCCTGCCTTCGCCCCTGTTTGCCCCTGCCATGAAGATGGGCCAAATGGTGCGCGGCCTGCTGCCCGAAAGCCTCAAAGCCAAAGTACCCGCGCCACAAGACGCAGGTGCCTGGCCCACCCGCCAGCACGAGCGCAAGGTGCTGATGCTGGCCGGTTGCGTGCAGCCGAGCATGAGCCCCAACATCAACACCGCCACCGCCCGCGTGCTGGACGCCGCAGGCATCCAGACCGTGACGGCTGAAAAAGCCGGTTGCTGCGGCGCGGTCAAGTTCCACCTGAACGACCACGATGGCGGCAAAGACCACATGCGCGCCAACATCGACGCCTGGTGGCCGCTGGTCGAGTCGGGCGAGGTCGAGGCCATCGTGATGAACGCCTCGGGCTGCGGCGTCATGGTCAAGGACTACGGCCATGTGCTGAAAGATGACCCGCAGTACGCCGACAAGGCCACCCGCATCGGTGCCTTGACGAAAGACCTGAGCGAGCTGCTGCCCGAACTGGTGCCCCTGCTCAAAGACAAACTCACACCCGAAGCCCTGCAAGCCGCTGGCCTGCAGGCCTACCACCCGCCCTGCACCTTGCAGCATGGCCAGCAACTCAAAGGCGGCGTCGAAAAACACCTGAGCGATCTGGGCTTCCAGATCAAGGTCACGACCAATGAGTCTCACCTGTGCTGCGGTTCGGCGGGCACCTACAGCGTGCTCAACCCCGCGTTGTCCAAGCAGCTGCGCGACCGCAAACTGGGCCACCTGAACGCGCTGGAACCCCAAGGCGTGCTGAGCGCCAACATCGGCTGCATCACCCACTTGCAAAGTGGTAGCGGCCTGCCCGTGCGGCATTGGGTGGAGTTGTTGGACGAGGTCATTTCTTAAGCTGGGCGCAGTGTGCCCTTGCGGCACAATGACCGCTCAGGAGACACCGTGGCCGCATTCAATTACCGACATCTGTATTACTTCTGGGTCGTTGCCAAAGAGGGCGGTTTTGCCCGTGCCGCCGAACGTCTGGACATGGCGATTCAGACCATCAGTGCGCAGGTGCGTGAGCTGGAAAAGTCCTTTGGGCATCAGTTGCTCAAACCGCAGGGCCGTGGCGTCACGCTGACCGAAGCGGGCGAGGTGGCCTATGCACGCGCTGAAGAAATTTTTCAGATTGGGCAGCGCATCCCGCAAGAGGTGATGCAGGCCGCCACCGTGCCCGCGATTCGTTTGACCGTGGGATTGTCGGACGGCATTTCCAAATTGGCAGCGCACAAATTGTTGGGCCCTGCGCTGCAAGAATCCCAACTGAAGCTGGTTTGTCATGAGGGCGAGATCGAGCAGCTGATGGCCGAGTTGGCCTTGCACCATCTGGACCTGGTGCTGGCAGGGCAATCGGCGGCCCACAACAGCAATTTGCGTTTGTCCAGCCGCTTGATCTCGAGTTCTGATGTGGGCTGGTTTGGCCCCAGCCAATGGGTGCACAAGGCCGATGTGGATCAGTTTCCGCAGAGTCTGAGCCGCTTGCCGGTGCTGTTGCCCACAGCGCATTCTCCCCTGCGTGCATCCTTGGACCGGTGGTTCGACGAGCTGCAAATTCAACCCCGTGTGGTGGGCGAGTTTGAAGACAGCGCCTTGATGTCGGTGTTTGGTGCGGGGGGCTTGGGGGTTTTTCCGGCCAGTCTGATTGGACGTGACGACCTGTCTTTGATGAAGGGCCTCAAGCTGCTCGGTCAGTCCGAGGTCAAAGAGGACATCTACGCGCTGTACACCCGGCGCAGCAGCCACCACCCCTTGGTTCAAAGCGTATTGCAGGCTGCACAGGCCTGAGGCCTGCGCAGATCCGTCGCATCACCCCAGGCTTTGTTGGTCGCGGATGCGGTGCATGCTGGCGATGTCGATCACCCAGACCAGACCGTCACCGATCTGGCCGGTGTGACAGGCTTCCATGATGGCACGGCGAATCGGCTCGACCATGTCATCGTTGACGAGCACGCAGACCATCAGCTTGTCGGTGAAGTCGGTCAACTCGTCTTTCACAGTGCGTTTGTTCACTGCGGCCGGGGCGGTGAAGCCCTCGGCCTTGAAGATGGTCACGCCCGGGAAGTTGGGAATGGCCCGCAGTGCGTCACGCAAGCGTTGCAGACGGTTGGGGCGGACGATGGCGCGGATTTCTTTCATGGCAACTCCAGTCGGTTCAGGCTTCGCTGGGGGTTTCATCAAACCAGCGGTAAAGGGTGGGCAGCACCACCAGCGTGAGCAGGGTGGAAGAGATCAGACCGCCAATGACCACGATGGCCAAGGGGCGCTGAACCTCCGAGCCCGGGCCGGTGGCAAACAGGAAGGGCACCAAACCGAGCAAGGCCACGGTGGCGGTCATCATCACCGGGCGAAAGCGCTGCACGCAGCCTTCACGCACGGCGGAGGCCACGTCCATGCCGTCTTCACGCAGGCGGCGGATGCAGGTGACCAGCACCACCCCGTTGAGCACCGCGATGCCCCACAAGGCAATGAAGCCCACAGAGGCCGGCACACTCACGTATTCGCCCGAGACGAACAGACCAATCAGGCCGCCGATGGAGGCGAAAGGCAAGACGAGAATGATCAGGCCAGCGAGCTTGACCGAGCGGAACAGGATGAACAGCAGGAAGAAGATCGCCGCGATGGTCAGCGGCACGATGATGGCCAGTGTGGCCATGGCCCGCTCCATGTTTTCAAACTGACCGCCGTACACAAAATAGTAGCCCTCGGGCAGCTTCACTTCCTGGTCAATGCGTTGCTGCACTTCGGTCACAAAGCCGGCCAGGTCGCGGCCTTCGACGTTGGCCCCCACCACGACGCGGCGCTTGCCGCTTTCACGGCTGATTTGTGCAGGACCATCGACCAGCTGAATGCTGGCCAGACTCGACAGCGGCACTTGTGCGCCTCCGGGCGTGGGCAGCAAGGTGTTGCCAATCGCCTCGGCCGATTGCCGTACCTGCGCCGGGAAACGCACCACCACGCTGTAGCGGCGCTCGCCCTCATAAAGCGTGGTCACGTCCTTGCCACCAATGGCGGTTTCGATGATGCTCTGCACATCGGCCACGTTCAGGCCATGGCGTGCAATGGCCTTGCGGTCAATGTCCACCGTGAGGGCCTGTTGGCCGGACAGGCGCTCGATGCGGATGTCGCGGCTTCCCGAGACACTTTTCAGGATGCGGGCCACTTTCTCCGAAAGGTTTTTCAGCTCACCCAGCTCATCGCCAAAAATCTTGATGGCCACTTGCGAACGCACGCCGGTGACCATCTCGTCGACCCGCTCCGAGATGGGTTGCGACAGCACGATCTGAACGCCAGGAATGCTGGACAAACGCTGGCGAATGTCTTCATCGATCTCGTCTTGTGTGCGCTCTGATTTCGGATCGAGCAAGACGATCGGATCGGATTCGTTGGGGCCTGCAGGGTCCGCTGGCGATTCACCCCGACCGAGTTTGGACACCACCATGCGCACGCCGGGCACTTCGGCGATGGTTTTCATGGCCGCCATTTCCATGCGGATGGACTCGTCCAGCGAGATGCTGGGCACCCGGTTGATTTGCGGGGTCAGGGCACCCTCTTTCATGGTGGGCATGAAGGATTTGCCCAGCAGGGGGAACAGGGCCAAGGAGCCGAGCAACAGCGCCACGGCCACGCCCAGGGTCAGGCGGTTTTTGTGGGTGGCTGCGTCCAGCAGTCGCAGGTAGCGGACTTTCAGGTAAGCGATCAATCGCGTGTCTTCGCCCGAGCCGCCCTTGAGAAAGTAAGAGCACAACACTGGCGACAAAAACAGCGAGACCAGCAAGGACACCGCCAGCGACATGGCAATCGTCAGCGCCAGGGGCGCGAACATCTTGCCTTCAATCCCTTGCAGCGTCATCAGCGGCAAGAACACCAAAATGATGATGGCGATGCCAAAGATGGTGGGCGTGGCCACCTCGGTGGTCGCATTCAGAACCGTGCGCACCCGCTCGCCAATGCTCTTGCCCGCGTGGCCCAGCCGGTGGTACACGTTTTCAACCACCACCACGGTGGCGTCCACCATCAAGCCGATGGCAATCGCGAGACCGCCGAGTGACATGAGGTTGGCCGAGATGCCGTAGCGGTTCATCAGGATGAAGGTGGTCAGCGGCGCGATGATCAGCGTGGCGACCACGATCAGGCTGGAGCGCACATCGCCCAGAAAGACAAACAGCACCACCACGACCAGGAAAATGCCTTCGATCAGCACCTTGCCGACGGTCCAAAGGGCTGAGTCGACCAGCTCGGTGCGGTCGTAGTAGGGCACGATCTTCAGCCCGTCGGGCAACATGTTCTGGCTGTTGATCTGATCGACCCGTTTCTTGATGCGGGAGACGATTTCCTTGGCGTTGCCACCGCGTGTCATCAGCACGATGCCGGAGACGCCTTCGGTGTAACCGCCTTTGATGATGGCGCCCTGGCGCACTTCGCTGCCCAACTCGACTTGCGCCACATCGCGCACGAACACGGGCACACCGGCTTGTTCCTTCACCACGATGTTGCCGATGTCTTCCAGAGAGCGGATCAGGCCCACGCCGCGGATCAGGTACTGCTCGTTGACCTGCGGCAAGATGCCGCCACTGGCGTTGGAGTTGTTGGCGGCAATGGCCTGCACCACTTGCTGCACCGACAGGTTGTAGTGCCGCAGGCGCCCGGGGTCGACCAGCGCCTGGTATTGCTTCACGTAGCCGCCTTGCGAATTGATTTCGGCCACGCCCGCAATGGAACGCAGCAGGGGCCGCACAACCCAGTCCTGCACGGCGCGGCGCTCGGCCAGTTCCTGCGGTGTCAGTGCACGTTGGCCGTCATCCGGGCGCTCCAGCGTGTACTGGTACACCTCGCCCAAGCCGGTGGACACCGGTCCCAGCACCGGGGTGATGCCTGCGGGCATGCGGGGCGTGACCTCGATCAGCCGCTCGGTCACCAGTTGTCTGGCGAAGTAAACATCGGTCTTGTCAGTGAAGACCAGGGTGATGATGGACAAGCCGCTTTTGTTGAGCGAGCGCATTTCCACCAGGCCAGGCAAGCCGGTCATGGCGATTTCCAGAGGCACGGTCACAAAGCGTTCGATTTCTTCGGGAGACCGTCCGGGCGCCTCGGTGGCGACCTGGACCTGGACGTTGGTGACGTCGGGGAAGGCATCGACCGACAGGCGCGTGGCCTCGCGCAGGCCAAAGGCGCACAGCACCAGGGCCAGCACCACAACAATCAGGCGCTGGCTCAGCGCCCCACGGATCATGGAGGCGATCATGCTTTACTCCAGCTCAGCGCGTTTGCGTTCGTTGTTCATGTGGAATGCGCCTTCGGTGACCACTTCAGCGCCGGCGGACAAGCCTTTGATGACCGGGCGCACATGGTCTTGCGCGGGCCCCAGCTCGACAGGGGTGAGGCGAAAGCGATGCTCGGCGGTGCGCACAAACACATGGTCACGGTCGTTTTCGCGGACCACGGCTTGTGCAGGCACCGCCAGGGTTTCTTGTGTTCCGCCGCGCACGCGCATGGTGGCCAGCATCTGGGGCTTCAGATCGCGTTTGGGGTTGTCCACTTGCGTACGGATGGTCACGCTGCGGGTTTCGGGGGACACGGTGTCACCCACATAAACGATCTTGCCGGACAGCGATCGGTTGCCCAGTGCGGGCACCTCGATCATCACGGTTTGGCCGGTTTGCACAGAGCGGGCGGTTTGTTCGGGCAACGCCCCCACCACCCACACGGTGTCCAGATCGGCCACGGTGAACAAATGGTCCCCGGGTTGTGCCACCTGACCATGGCTGACTTTGCGCTCGATCACCACACCCGCCAACGTGGCGCTGACGGCGGCCACCGGGTGCAAAGTGCCTTGCTCCTTGAGGCGGTCGATGGCATCTTGCGGCAGACCCATGAGGCGCAACTGATCACCTGCGGCACGCAACTCGGCACGCGCTACCGCCAGCTCGGATTCCCGGCGCTGCAGTTCGGCCGAGCCGATCACGTCGGCCTGGATCAGTTGACGCGCCCGCTCCACCGCACGTTCGGCTTGCGATGAGGCGGAGTGGGCCTTGAGGAACCCCATTTGGGCGGAGGTCAGCTCGCTGCTGGCCACGCGGGCCAGTGCCTGGCCGCGTTGCACGCGGTCACCCACCTCGGCCAGGACTTCGGTGACACGGCCTGTCACGGCCGCGCCAATGCGGGTCACAGAGCGGTCATTGGCTTCGATCCGGCCGGAGATTTCCAGCCACGGGGTGATCTCCTGCATTTGTACGGGGCTCACCTTGAACTGGTCGGCCATCTCGGGCTTGATCACCACGCTCAAAGGATCGGCTTCGGCAGAGGCTGCAGCGGGCGTTGGGGGTGCTTTATCGCCACAGGCGGACAGCATCAGCACGCTGGTGCCCAAGAGCATGGACAACAGGGTGCGTTGAAGAAGGAATGAAGGGGATGTCATGTCGGGTCCTGAAAAATTCAAGAAGGGGTGTGTTCGATGTGCTGCCCGACCAACTGGTCCAGCATGACGCGGGCTTCTTGCAGTTGGTAGCGCGCCTGGATCAAATCGGCACGGACGCTGCGCAACACGCGTTGCGCGTCCAGCACGTCCAGAATGCCGCGCTCGCCAAAGCGATAAGCGGCTTGTGCCACGCGCAAGGCCGCTTCGGCCTCGCGCACCGAGCCTTGGCTCAAGGCTTCGATGCGCAGGCGTGCCATCTCCAGGGATTTCCAGGTCAACAAAACCTGTTGCTCCAGCTCTGCCTTGCGACCTTCCAGCCTTATTTGGGCACGCTCGAGTTCGGCACTGGCCTGTGCGATGGGGCCTGAACGCCTGTCCAGAAGAGGCAGCTGAACGCCAATACCCCATTGGCCTTGTCGAAATTCCGGATCCCGGCTTTGGCTGTAACGCAACTCGACGCCGGGCCAACGGCTGGACTCAGCGCTGCGCAGTTGTGCTTGCGCTTTGGTGACATCGGCTTGGAGCAAGCTCAATTCGGGATTGTGTTGGTGCATCAAGTGTCGCAGTTGCGCCATGTCCAACAGATCTTGACTGTCTTTGAGATCGCCTTGCAGCCGCCAGTGTGCAGGCAGTTGGCCGGCAGCCAGTTGGTTCAGCTGGATCTTGCTTTGATCCACCATCAGACGTGCCGTTTGCAGGCGTTCACGTGCAGTGATGATTTCTGCATCGGCTTTGATGATTTCGTAGCGTGCAGCTTCGCCGCTTTCTACGCGGATGCGCACACGTTCGCGTACCTGTTCCAGCAACTGCACATCATCTGCTGCAGCGGTAGCCTGGGCCTGGTGCAGGAGGCCTTGGTAAATGAATAAGCGCACCTGGCTCACCAGTGCGTTGCGGGTTTGCCCAATCAGGTGCTTGCTTTCCAATTCCGAAGCATTGGCATAGTCAATCCGCGATTGGCGTGCGTATGGGTTTTCAATGGGCTGACTGAATGTCCAGCTTTGCAGCGTACCCGGGGTGACGCCTGGAATGCGCGCAGTGTTGCGGCCCTGGTTCCAGTCAAAGCGGGGATTGGGCAATGCCGTGGCTGACTGGATGCCCGATCTGGCCGCATCGCGTGCACTTATCGCTGCGCGCAATTGGGGGTTGTGTTCGAGGACGACTGCAATGATTTGTTCTTGATCCAGCGCAGGGTGTGCGACGGGGCTGCTTTGCCCCGTCTTTGCAGGCGGTGTCAGCGCATGAGGCGGAATGTTTTGCGCGAGCGCGCTGTGCGTCAAGAGTGCAAGGGGCCAGGCCCAATGCCAGCTGGGGCGAGTGGCTGGCCCGTTGGCAGATGTGGATAGGCGCATGTGGTTGTTCCGTGATTCAAAAAAACACTTGAAATGCTAATGCCGATGAATCTGCCGAAAAAGCAGAATAATAATGATCTTCAGTTCGAAAAAAACTGAATATCCCGATAAGGTTCAAGATGATGAGGCCACAGATGGCGTGGTCCAGCAGGCGCAGTGGCCCGTCATTCCCCGATCAAGCGGCCAGCGCGGCCTCAATGTCTCTGGCGATCTTCTCGGGTGCGTCTTGCGGCGCGTAGCGCTTGACCACGCGGCCGTTCTTGCCGACCAGGAACTTGGTGAAGTTCCATTTGATGGCCTTGCTGCCCAAAATGCCGGGGGCCTCGGCGGTGAGCCACTGGTACAACGGGTGGGCTCCCTCGCCATTGACTTTGATCTTGCTCATCATCTGGAAGCTCACGCCGTAATTTTTCTGGCAGAAGCTGGCGATCTGCGCATCGTCGCCCGGGTCCTGGCTGGCGAACTGGTTGCATGGAAAGCCGATCACCGCCAGGCCTTGTGCGCCGTATTGCTGGTGCAGTTTTTCCAGACCGGTGAATTGAGGCGTGAAGCCGCAGGCGCTGGCGGTGTTGACGATCAACATGACCTGGCCTCTGTATTGGCTCAGGGCCACGGGCTGACCGTCAATGCCGAGGGCTTCAAAGTCGTACAAGCTCATGGAGTGGTTCCTGTAAAACGCCTGGTGCAGGCGGGCGGTTCAGTCCTTGCGGGAGCTGCCCACCACCGACAGCACAGCCGCCAGCAGGATCAGCGCGCCGCCCCACAAGGTGCGGTTTTCCCATTGAGAAGCGCCCAGTATGACGGAAGACACGCTGGCGAACAGAACCTCGGACAACATGACCAGGGCCGTTGTGTGGGCAGGCAGTCGGGCAGCGCCGTATTGCAGCGCCAGGTTGCCCAGCAAAAAGGACACGCACAGCAGTGCCACAAAGGGCAACCAGGCCCAGGCCGGGCTGGCGCCCGTGCTGACTACGCCTGTGGCCAGGCCCAGCAGGGCGGCGGCCGTGGCCATGATCGCTCCGCCGCCAAACATGGCCAGGGTGCGCGAGGCGCTGGGCGAGTCCTTGAGCTTGAGCAGCAAGGCATTGGTCAGGGCAAAGGTGAAACCGCTGAGCAAGGCCAGCACATCGGCCAGGCTCTCGGGCACGGGCCAGGGGGTTTCGGGCGTCTTGAGCACGATGATCAGTCCGGCAAGTGCCAGCCCCAGGCGCAGCAGTGCCATGGGTCGGGGTTTGTCGCCCAACAGCAGCCAGGCCACCAGCACTGACCAAGCGGGCATCAAATAAAACAAGAGTACGACGCGCACCACATCGCCCACAGTCACGGCCCAGTTGAAGCCCACATTGGTCAGGCCTGAAGCCAGCAGCAAGAACCACAAGCCGGGGTGTGCCCGCCAGCTTTGCAGACGGCCTTTGCGCCAGAGCGTCACAGCGATGGTGAAGGTGACACAACCGTAGACCAGCGCCGTGGCCCACAGCGGGTGCAGGCCCAGCGCCTCGAGGTGTTTGAAGGGCCACCAGCAAATGCCCCAGACCAGGGCATTGAACAAGAGCCCGGCGACAGCCAGGCTTGTGTGGGTGGGGCGAGCCATGGGGTGGCTCAGTGAGGGTCTTTGGAGGCGGCGGCAGCTTGGTGCTTGTTCCACCAGCGCCAGCCCACCCAGCCTAGGCCGATGGCGAGCAGGGCAAAGATGCCGTGCTGGAATTGACGCAGCACGCCAAACATCCAGTCCCAGTTTTGTGCGCCGTAGTAGCCCAGGTAGACCCAGATCGGCACGCTGATGAGGGCAGCAAAACCGTCCATCAGGAACCAGGTGGGGAAACTCACGCGGTGGCTCATGCCGGCCGAGAAGAACACCGGGGTGCGCAAGCCGGGCAGGAAGCGGGCCACGAACATGACCCATTTGCCGTATTTGTGGAAGGCGTCCTGAGCGCTGGCAAACCGTTCGGGCGTCAGCACTTTGCGAAAGCCTGGCATTTGCGAGATGCGTTGGCCATACAGACGGCCCAGGGTGAACATCAGGCCGTCGCCAATCAGCACACCCGCCATGCCCACGGCAAACATGGTGTGCACGTGTGCGTGGCCCAGCCCGGCAATGACGCCGCCGGTGACCAGGGTCACGTCTTCAGGAACCGGGATGCCGAAGCCGCAAATCAGAAGCATCACGAACACGGCCCAGTAGCCGTATTCGGTGAAGATGGGCATCAGAAATTGAAAAACTTCCATCGAATATCAAAGTTCAACCAGCGCCTTGATGGGGGAGCGGAATGCTCAGTTGACCAAGGCAGCGGACCAGTGTAATTCATTTGCATGCCCCTTTTGGGGCAGGGTCAGGCGGGGGTTTTCCATGGGCATACCGAGTGCGTTTGGCGGCCATGGGGGTGCGTGCCGTTTGAGCAGTGGCGGTGTTGAAATCCGGTTGCGCAGGGATGAAGCTGGCATACTTCATTGGCTTTTTCCTGTTTGCGCCCATGCCCCGTCCGATACAAGCCACCATCCACACCGCCGCCTTGCGCCACAACTTGGGCGTTGCCCGGCAAGCTGCGCCCGATGCGCAGGCTTGGGCGGTGGTCAAGGCCAACGCCTACGGACATGGCATCGAGCGAGTGTTTGAGGGTTTGCGAGGCGCGGACGGCTTTGCTTTGCTGGACCTTGCCGAGGCCGAACGTGTTCGGGCGCTGGGCTGGCGCGGCCCCATTTTGTTGCTCGAAGGCGCATTTGAAGCCCGTGATCTGGAGCTGTGCTCTCGCCTGCACCTGTGGCACACGGTGCATTGCGACGAGCAGATCGACATGCTGGCGCTGCACAAGACGCACGAGCCGCACCGCGTGTTCCTCAAGATGAACTCGGGCATGAACCGCCTGGGCTTTGCGCCCCAGCGCTTGCGTTCGGCCTGGACCCGGTTGAACGCCTTGCCCCAGGTGGATGAAATCTCGCTGATGACCCATTTCAGCGATGCCGATGGCGACAAAGGCATTGCCCAGCAGATGGCCCGCTTTGAAGAAGCCACCCGCGACCTGCCTGGCGAGCGCACCTTGAGCAACAGTGCAGCCACTTTGCGCCATGCACACCTGGCGAACGTCAAGGCCGACTGGATCCGTCCGGGCATCGCGCTGTATGGCAGCTCGCCGGATTTTCCGGCGCACACGGCTGCGCAGTGGGATTTGCAAGCCACCATGACGCTGAGCGCCCGCATCATCGCGGTGCAGCAGTTGCAAGCGGGCGACAGCGTGGGCTATGGCTCCAGCTTCGTGGCCGATCAACCCATGCGCATCGGAGTCGTGGCCTGCGGTTATGCCGATGGCTACCCGCGCATCTGCCCCACTGGCACCCCGGTGCTGGTGAACGGCGTGCGAAGCCGCACCGTTGGGCGCGTGAGCATGGACATGTTGACCGTGGACCTGAGCGGCTTGTCCGATGCTGGTCCGGGCAGCCTGGTCACCCTGTGGGGGCGTGCGACCAATGGTGCGGTGCTGAGCATTGACGAAGTGGCTCAGGCGGCCGGTACGGTCGGTTATGAGTTGATGTGCGCACTGGCCCAGCGTGTACCGGTCGAGGTGTCTGAAGACTGAGGAGATGGCCATGCCTCACCGATCTTCCACGCACCGTCATGACCAGAGGGCTTTGATGGCAGCGTTGGCGTTGATCGTCATCTGGGGCGCCAACTTCACGCTGCAAAAGTACCTGTTTGGGCTGGTCTCGCCGCCAGGGTTCTTGTTGGCGCGTTACCTCCTCATGCCATCGTGTGCGTTGCTGTTGATGCGTTGGCGCTTGGGCCGTTGGCTACCGCCTTTGCCCAGACAGGACTTGTGGAACATGGCCTGGTTGGGTTTTGCGGGACATACCCTGCATGTGGGCCTGGTCAGTTACGGCATCCATTGGTCCACCGCATTTTCCAGCGCCGTGATCCTGGCTTGCGGGCCGGTGTTCACTTTGTTGATCTTGCGCTGGCGGGGTCTGGAGCGTTTGAGTCTGGCCCAAGTCGCAGGGGTTGGGCTGGCGCTGGTGGGCGTCTTGATGTTCTTGTCCGACAAGCTCTTGGGCGGGCACTGGCGGGCGGGGGCGGTGATCTGGTCTTGTTGATTGCGGCCAGTTTGTTTTCTTATTACACGGTGGCGGCCAAGCCGGTCATGGAGCGGCATGGCCCGGTGCTGACCATGGGCTACACCACCTTGCTGGGCAGTATCCCGATCTTGCTGTTGTCCGTGCCTCTTGGCATGCAGGCCCCTTGGGCCACCTTGGACCTGTGGGCTTGGGCGGGCCTGTTTTGGTCGGTGTTGGTATCGGCCTTCATGGGCTGGTTGATCTGGGGCTGGATCAACATCGTGCGCGGCGTGGCCCGCACAGCGCCCTTGATGTATTTGATGCCGCCGATGACGGGTTTGTTCGCCTGGGCCTGGTCGGGCGAGCACTACACCTGGATCAAGATCGCCGGGGCCGGGGTGATCTTGCTGGGTGTGGCGCTGGCCCAATATGCGGGTCAGATCAAATGGCGACTGCGCTGAGGCTTCAGCGCAGCCAGGTGTCGTAAGCGGTTTTGCAGATCAGGGCCAGTACCACGAAGATGAACACATGGCGCACAAAGCCCGCGCCGTGTTTGAGCGCCAAACGTGTGCCGATCAGGCTGCCCACCACGTTGGCCGCACCCATGGCCAGTGCCATGTGCCACCACACATGGCCTTTCAAGGTGAACAGCGTCAATGCAGCGAGGTTGGTCGCGACATTGATCATCTTGGCTGCAGCCGAGGCGTTCAGGAAGTCGTAGCCCAGCAGGCGCACGTACGCAAACACCAAAAAGCTGCCGGTGCCCGGCCCGAAAAAGCCGTCATAAAAACCGATCACCAGGCCAATGCCGGCGGCGATCCAGGCCTCGGTGGCCCCTTGAAAGCGTGGCGCATGGCTGCGGCCCAGGTCTTTTTTGACCAGGGTGTAGGCCAGCAAGAGGCCCAGCAGCAGGGGCAGGGCTTTGCGAAACAGGCTCGGGTCCACCTGCGTGACGACCCACGCACCGGCCAGTGAGCCGAGTAGCCCCAAGCCTGCCGCAGGCAACAAAGAGCGCCAGGGCATGACCACCTTGCGGCTGTATTGCACGGTGGCAAAAGCGGTGCCCCAGATCGAGGCACTTTTGTTGGTGCCAAACAAGGTGGCGGGTGCTGCCCCCGGGAAGATGGCAAACAAGGCGGGCAACAAGATCAGGCCGCCACCGCCCACGATCGAGTCCACCAGCCCGGCCAGCAGCGAAGCCAGCGAAACAATCAACAATTCCATGCGCTCGATTGTGGCATCGGGTGCGCGCAGGGCCTGTCGGGCCAGCGACGGACGAAAAAAAAGCGCCGCTTGCGCGGCGCCTGAGAAGTCACATCTCGTTCGGATGTTGGTTCATGTTGGAGTTCTTAGGGTGTCGAGTTGTCTCCTCGGCCCTCGGGATGCAAGGTACTGCTTTGCATTGAGTGAATGAAATGTAAGGGCTGGTGATGACAGAAAGCCTCAGGGATTTCCCGATTTGCGGGAAATCCCTGACCAGAACTGAGCGGGAACTGACGTCAACAGGTGGAAGTTGAGCCCGTCAGCTCGCCAAGCGCTCGGCGTCCTGCGCGATCCAGTGCGCAGCCTTCTCGGCAATCATCAAGGTGGGGCTGTTGGTGTTGCCGCTGGTGATGGGGGGCATCACGCCCGCATCGACCACGCGCAAGCCCGCCACGCCACGCACCTGCAGGCGCGAGTTGACCACCGCCATCGGATCGTCATCGCGCCCCATGCGGGTGGTCCCCACGGGGTGAAAGATCGTGCTGGCGATGTCCCCGGCCAGCTTGGCCAGCTCTTCGTCGGTCTGATACTGCACGCCTGGTTTGAACTCTTCGGGCTGGAAGGGCTTCATCGCGTCTTGCGCCATGATGTGGCGCGTCACGCGCAAGCTGTCGGCGGCGACTTTGCGGTCTTCGTCGGTGGCCAGGTAGTTGGGCGCAATGGCCGGTGCGTCTTCAAAGCTTGCGCTTTTGATTTTGACCGTGCCCCGGCTGGTGGGGTTCAAGTTGCACACGCTGGCTGTGATGGCCGGGAAGCTGTGCAGCGGCTCGCCAAACGCATCCAGGCTCAGCGGTTGCACGTGGTACTGGATGTTGGCATGCGGCTGCGCCGGGTCGCTCTTGGTGAACGCGCCCAACTGGCTAGGGGCCATGCTCATGGGGCCGGTGCGCTTGAGGGCGTATTCCAGCCCGATCATGGCTTTGCCCCACAGGCTGCTCGCCATGGTGTTGAGGGTTTTGGTGCCTTTGACTTTGTAGACCGAACGGATTTGCAGATGGTCTTGCAGGTTGGCGCCCACGCCGGGCAGATCGTGCTTGACTTCGAGCCCTTTGCTCTGGAGCAAGTCCGCTGGGCCGATGCCCGAGAGCTGCAGAATCTGCGCCGAGCCGATGCTGCCCGCACTCAAAATCACTTCGCGAGTCGCTTGGACATCGACCATCTCCACGCCCGACCAGACCTGCACGCCCGTGCAGCGCTGGCTGCCGTCGGCTTGCGTTTCGAGGATCAGCTTGGCCACTTGTGCCTTGTTCCACAACTCGAAATTGGGGCGGGCATAGCAGGTGGGCCGTAAAAAGGCTTTCGCCGTGTTCCAGCGCCAGCCGTTTTTCTGGTTGACCTCGAAATAGCTCACGCCCTCGTTGTTGCCCCGGTTGAAGTCGTCGGTGGCGGGGATGCCCGCTTGCTGCGCGGCTTGTGCAAACGCATCCAGCACATCCCAGCGCAGGCGCTGCTTTTCGATGCGCCATTCGCCGCCGGTGTTGCGTCCACGCAAGGTATGCAGGTAACTGCCTTTGGGCAAATCGGTGGGAGCCAGCAATTCGGACTTGGCGCCTTTGGCGCCGTGGAATGCGTTGGCACCTTTGTAATGGTCTTCGTGCAACTTGAAGTAAGGCAGCGACTGCTCCCAGCGCCACTCGTCGTTGCCGGTGATCTGCGCCCACTGGTCGTAGTCACGCGACTGGCCACGCATGTAAATCATGCCGTTGATGCTCGAGCATCCGCCCAACACCTTGCCCCGCGGGTAACGCAGGCTGCGACCGTTGAGACCCGCTGCAGGTTTGGTCTGGTAAAGCCAGTCGGTGCGCGGGTTGCCAATGCAGTACAGATAACCCACGGGGATGTGCACCCAGTGGTAATCGTCTTTCTTGCCCGCCTCGATCAGCAGCACGCGCTTGCTGGCATCGGCACTCAAGCGGTTGGCCAGCAGGCTGCCCGCCGTGCCGCCGCCCACGATGATGTAGTCAAAGGTGTTGTCGTTCATGTTCTACCTGGTCTCCTCAAGCCGACGATTGTGCCTGTGGATCAGGCGGAAAAATTCCGTTGATGAAGCGTCCGTGATGCGGGCTGACCGGTTGGGCCGATTTGCTGGCGCGAAGCGACTGATGAGGCCCGGCGGGTCAGCCCGGAGCGCGGATGCGGTACCGAGGCGGCGTCAGCAGCTGGACCCCGGGTCAGGCCCGGGGTGACAAAGGCAGGGCGACGATCAGGACCGACCTTGCAGATCCCATCACTTCGCCGTCGGCATCACAAACTCAGCACCCTTGCCAATGCTCTCGGGCCAGCGCTGCATCACGCTCTTTTGCTTGGTGTAGAAACGCACACCTTCTTCGCCGTAAGCGTGCATGTCGCCAAACAGCGAACGCTTCCAGCCGCCAAAGCCGTGCCAGGCCATGGGCACGGGGATGGGCACGTTGATGCCGACCATGCCCACCTGGATGCGACGTGAGAATTCGCGGGCCACGTTGCCGTCGCGGGTGAAGCAGCTCACGCCGTTGCCGAACTCGTGGTCGTTGATGATCTGCACGGCGGTGCCAAAGTCGGGCACACGCACGCAGCTCAAGACGGGGCCGAAGATTTCTTCCTTATAGATTTTCATGTCGGTCGTCACGTGGTCAAACAGCGTGCCGCCGAGCCAGAAACCGTTGTCACAGCCCGCACCTGCGGTTTTGCCATCGAATGAGCGCCCATCGACCAACAGCTTTGCGCCTTCGGCCACGCCTGCATCGATGTAGCCCTTGATGCGCTGACGCGCCGCGTCGGTCACGATGGGGCCCATCTCGGCTGCCAGGTTTTCACCGTTGAGCACCTGCAGGGCCTTGGTGCGCTCGACCAGCTTGGGGATGATCTTGTCGGCCACATCGCCCACCAGCACCGCCACGCTGATGGCCATGCAACGCTCGCCCGCCGAGCCATAACCTGCGCCTATCAGCGCGTCCACCGTCTGGTCGATGTCGGCATCGGGCATGACGACCATGTGGTTCTTGGCACCGCCCAAAGCCTGCACCCGCTTGCCGTGGTGGGCGCCGGTTTCGTAGATGTAATTGGCAATCGGGGTGGAGCCAACAAAGCTGATGGCCTTCACATCGGGGTGAACCAGCAGCGCGTCCACGGCTTCCTTGTCGCCTTGCACCACGTTGAACACGCCGTCGGGCAGACCGGCTTTTTTCAGCAGGTCGGCGATGAACAGCGAGGGTGACGGGTCCAGCGGGCTGGGCTTGAGCACAAAGGTGTTGCCTGCGGCAATGGCCACCGGGAACATCCACATGGGCACCATGACCGGGAAGTTGAAGGGCGTGATGCCCGCCACCACGCCCAGGGGCTGGCGCATCGTCCAGTTGTCGATGCCGGTGGACACCTGGTCGGTGTAGTCGCCCTTGAGCAACTGGGGGATGCCGGTGGCGAATTCGACGATCTCGATGCCGCGCGTCACTTCGCCCTGTGCGTCGGTGAACACCTTGCCGTGCTCGGCGGTGATCATGTGGGCCAAGGTGTCTTTGTGCTCGTTCAGCAGCTCCAAAAACTTGAACATCACGCGGGCGCGGCGCAGCGGTGGCGTGTCGGCCCAGGCGGGGAAAGCAGCTTGCGCTGCGGCCACGGCTTGGGCCACTTCGGCGCTGTTGGCCAGGGCCACCTGGCTGGTGACGGCTCCGGTGGCAGGGTTGGTGACGCTCTGGCTGCGGCCTGAAGCGCCTTGGGCGACTTGACCGTTGACGTAGTGGCCGATGGGGGCGATGCTCATGGGGGCTCCTGAAAGGGGGGGTGTTCTGCCAGCAGGCAAATTGTTGGATGAAGGCCAGTTTAGGCAGCGTTATGACCCTTCACAAGACCGAAAATCTGAATTGATTGTTCAAATTGGTGAACAATAGATGCATGGATGATCAAAAAATCAGTGCCCTCTGGACGCATTTGCATTGGTTGAGCGTGCTGGCCCAACAAGGCAGCTACACCGCCGCCGCCGCCCGCTTGGGCGTGAGCAAGGCCGCCATGAGCCAGCGCATGGCCGAACTGGAGCGCGCCGCCAAAGTCACCCTGGTGCAGCGCACCACGCGCAGCGTGCGCCTGACCGAGGCCGGGCAAAAGTTGGTGGACGACACCCGCGCCTCGTTTGAGCAGATCGAGCATAGCTTTGCGCAGGTGCGTGATCTGGCCGAGCAGCCCAGTGGCCTGGTTCGGGTCACCGCCCCGGTGGCCTTGGCCCGGCAGCAACTGGTGCCCTTGTTGGCCGACTATCTCAAGGCACATCCCCAGGTGCGCATCGAGCTGGACATGTCCGACCGATTGAGCAGTTTGAATACTGAGGGGTTTGACCTGGCCATTCGCCACACGGCTCGACCGCCGGACACCCATGTGGCCTGGACCTTGTGCGCCACGGACACCGTGCTGGTCGCCACGCGCGCTTATTTGCGTCGCCACGGAGAGCCTCAAGCCCCAGCCGATTTGCTGGCGCACAATTGCCTGCATTACCCTCGGCAAGACACACCGGCATGGACATTTGAGCCTTTGCTGTCTCACTCGTCCGATGTTCAAGCAGAACGCATCACGGTGCCGGTGTCGGGCCAGTTTTCAGCCAACAACAGCGAAGCTTTGCGTGAAGCCGCACTCATGGGGGCAGGCATTGCCTTGCTGCCCGATTTCAGTGCTCAGGCCGCCTTGCGCAAGGGGCAACTGGTGCCCGTGCTTCCCAAATGGAAGCCGGTTGGCGGTTTTGCCGAAAGCATTTATGCGATCCGGCCCTATTCGCCGCATGTGCCTCGTGCCGTAGCAGCGCTGGTGGCGCATTTGCGGCTGGGGCTGTCGGGCGGGTTTGCAGTTTGAGCCTTCAGCCGGTGAAAGAAGTTGGGCGGGTTTGATTCTGGTTTTGTTGGTTGGGGTCGCTGTGGCCTGGGGCTTGTGGCGCTGCTTCAGTCCCGTTTGAGTGCTGGCTCAAGAACCGGCCAGAACCGGAAACAGCTTGTGCAAGCCGTCGGTCATCACTTCCACGGCCAGCGCCGCCAGGATCAAACCCATCAGGCGGGTCATGACGTTGATGCCGGTTTTGCCCAGTACGCGGGCAATGGGCGCGGCCATGGAAAAACACAACACGGTGGCCAAGGCGATGACCACGCCATAGCCAACCAGACTGCCCAGCTGCAGCAGTGTTTTGGCTTTTTCCGCATAAATCACGACCGTGGACATGGTGGCCGGGCCCGTCAGCAGCGGAATGGCCAGTGGCACCACGGCGATGCTGGCCCCTACTGCCGCTTTAGCCTCGGCATCGTGGACCTCGTCGGCGTTGGCACGGGCCTCGGCAGGTTGGGCGTTGAGCATGGACAAGGCCGAGGTCAGCAGCAACATGCCGCCGCCGACCTGGAAGCTGGCCAGCGAGATGCCGAAGAACTCCAGAATCTGTAAGCCCAGCAAGGCACTGGCCGCAATCACGATGAAGACCGTCAACGATGACACCAAGATCGTGCGCTGGCGCTGGGCGCGGCTGAAACCCTCGGTGTAGTGGATGAAAAACGGCACGCAAGCCAGCGGGTTGACGATGGCCAGCAGGGTGATGAGGGGTTTGTAGTCCATGACTACGATTGTGGGGCTTTATGCAGTGGGCGGGCTCGCTGGTGTGCGTCGGCGGAACATGCCCCAGCCGTCCATGTGCAGCACCTTGTCGCCGTGCTGGTTGAACATCTCCCACAGGTTGCGCGTCATGCCCACATCGGGTCGTTTGCCCATGGGCTTGGTCTCCAGCATGGTGGACTGCAGGCGCAGGGTGTCACCGGGGTACACGGGCTTGAGCCACTTGATGTTCTCCAGACCGGGCGAGCCTAGGCTGGAGGTTTCGCACAGGAAATTTGTCACCATCAGCCGCATGGCCATCGAACAGGTGTGCCAGCCGCTGGCCGACAGTGCGCCGAACACCGAGGCCTTGGCCGCCTCATCGTCCAGGTGAAACGGCTGTGGGTCGAACTGGCTGGCGAAGGCGATGATTTCTTCGCGGGTCGGTGTGATGGTGCCCAAGTCGCGCACTTGGCCCACTGCAAAATCTTCCCAGTAGTACTTGAACTCGGCCATCAGCGTCCTCCCGAGACGTCGAGCAGGCTCATGGTGGTGTAGCTGGCCGCGTCGGACAGCAGCCAGACGATGCTTTGCGCCACTTCTTCGGCGCTGCCGCCACGCTGCATGGGCACCAGGTGCTGCAGGTCCTTCACACGGTTGGGCAGGCCGCCCGAAGCATGGATCTCGGTTTCGATCAAGCCGGGGCGCACCGCATTGACGCGGATGCCTTCGCCGGCCACTTCTTTGGCCAAGCCGAGGGTGAAGGCGTCGATCGCGCCTTTGGCGGCGGCGTAGTCCACATACTGGCCGGGCGAACCCAGACGTGCTGCAGCGCTGGAGAGGTTGACGATGCTGCCGCCTTCGCCACCGTGGCGTGTGCTCATGCGGCGCACGGCTTCGCGGGCGCAGATCAGGCTGCCGATCACGTTGATGTCGAACATGCGTTTGAAGCGGGCCACGCTCATTTCGTCCACGCGGGCGGAGACGTCGACCACGCCCGCGTTGTTGACCAGACCCGAGAGGCGGCCCAGTTTGGCGTCGATGTGCTCGAACATGCGCAGCACCTGGGCTTCGTCGGCCACATCGGCCTGCACCGTGATGGCTTTGCCGCCCTCACTGCGGATCTGGCGCACCACTTCATCGGCGGCCAGCGAGTTGGCGGTGTAGTTCACCGCCACGGTCCACCCCTGCCGGGCCGCCAAAAGGGCCGTTGCGGCCCCGATGCCCCGGCTACCACCGGTCACCAACAAGACCTTGTTCATCGCGCTTCTCCTGCAAAAATCCGTTGCAACGGTTACAAACCGTGCTTTGCACAAAGATTACACACGACAGGAGAGACCATGGGTCGCACAGTGGACTATTACTTCGCACCGCAAAGCCCTTGGGCTTATCTGGGGCACCAGCGCCTGGCCGACATTGCCCAACGAGCGGGCGCAAGCATCCGCGTGATGCCCATAGACCTGGGCGGCAAGGTGTTTCCGATTTCTGGCGGTTTGCCCTTGGGCCAGCGTGCACCACAGCGTCAGGCTTACCGGCTGGTGGAGTTGCAGCGCTTCAGCGAGCACCTGAATGCGCCGCTGAATCTCAAGCCCCGTTACTTTCCCGTGGGGGGAGACGATGCGGCGCGATTGATCATTGCAG
>JACCDU010373425.1_pt1 | contig 20425 bp, 19 predicted proteins | sample 7446081 | NCBI WGS metagenome assembly JACCDU01 (sample SAMN15323447, study PRJNA562643) | freshwater metagenome | isolation source: river surface water | place: USA:Blue River Watershed | collected 2017-08-17
CTTTGAGCGCATTGGACGTGATGCGCGATGCACCGGTGATCCCGGTGATTGTTCTGCACGATGTGGCCCATGCGGTGCCCCTGGCCCAAGCCTTGGTGGCCGGCGGCATCCGCATGCTGGAAATCACCTTGCGCACGCCGCAAGCGTTGTCTTGCATGCACGCCATTGCGGCCGAGGTGCCTGAGGCGGTGGTGGGGGCAGGCACGGTGCGCAATGCCGACGATGCCAAAGCAGCCGCGCGCGCTGGGGCGCGCTTTGCTGTCAGCCCAGGCTATACCCCCACGGTGGGCCAAGCGTGCCGGGATGAAGGCTTGTCGTTGTTGCCTGGTGTGGCCACGGGCAGTGAAATCATGCAGGCGCAAGAAGACGGCTACCACCAGCTGAAGTTTTTTCCGGCGATGCAAGCCGGCGGATTGGCCATGCTGAAAGCTTGGGCGGGCCCTTTCACCGATGCTGTCTTTTGTCCCACAGGGGGCGTGACGGCGCAAAACGCGCCCGAATTTTTACAACTGCCCAATGTGGTCTGCGTGGGGGGCTCCTGGTTGGCCCCCAACGACTTGATCGCGCGCGGCGAATGGGCGCGCATCACCGAGCTGGCCCGCCAATCGGTGAGCCTGCGCGCTTGATCAGCCCTCTTTGCGCTCGATCAGTTCGATCTTGTAACCGTCCGGGTCAACGACAAATGCAATCACCGTGTTGCCGCCTTTGACCGGGCCAGGCTCGCGGGTGATTTGCCCGCCGGCGGCGCGAATTTTGTCGCAGGCGGCGTAGGCATCGGGCACACCCAGCGCGATGTGACCATAGGCCGTGCCCATTTCATACTGCTCCACGCCGTAGTTGTAGGTCAGCTCAATTTCCGCTTGGTCCGGATTGCCGCCGTAGCCCACAAATGCGAGCGAGTATTTTTGATCGGGGCGGTCGGTGGTGCGCAACAGCTGCATGCCCAAAACCTGAGTGTAAAAGTCAATGGCGCGTTGCAGGTTGCCGACGCGCAGCATGGTGTGAAGCATTCGCATTTTTATCTTCCTTGAAAAACGGGGGGACGACGTTCGGCAAAAGCGGCACGGCCTTCGGCAAAGTCCGCACTTTGGCTGGTGAGTGTGCCACGGGCTCGCAACGTTTGCAGGTTGGCTTCGCCTGCCGCCAGTTCATTCAGCGATTGCTTGGTGGCCTGAAGCGCCAAGGGCGCCATTTCCAACAGCCGGGTGGTCAAGGCTTGCACGGCCCATTCAAATTCTGCGGCCTCGCACAGCGACTCAAACAGCTCGGCCTTGTCCAGCGATTCATAAGACAAACTTTGGCCCAACAAAAAGGCGCGTTTGCTCAGGTTCAAGCCCAAGCGGCTCAGGTAACGCCTCAAACCACTCGGGTAGTAATGCAGGCCCAGCGCACAGGCCGGCATGCGCCACTCCATGCCCCGCAAGGCCACACGCAAATCGCAGGCCAGCACCAGATCGGTGGCACCGCCGTACACGCTGCCATTGAGCGCGCACACCGTGATCGGCCGGATTTTTTCCAGCGCATCCGCCACCCGCTCAAAAAACTGGGGCGACTCGGGGTCTTTGTTGAAGCCCGCCACGTTGTAGCCCGCGCTGAACACGGGACGGCCTTGGCCTCGCGTGTCTGCGGTCAACACCAAGACGCGCACCGAGGGGTCGGCATTCAGGCTTTCAAAATGGGCCAGCAGCGCCAGCAAGTCATCGTCGGTCAGACTGTTGCGTTGCGACGGACGGCGCAAGGTGAGGGTGGCCACGCCGCCTGCGCGCGTGAGCAAGGGCAAGCCTTCTTCAATGAGGGGAGACGTTGTCATGGCTGTTCAGCCTTGGTGCCATGCGGCTGCAAAGGACTGCGCTTGCGCGCGCACTTGCTCGACTGTCATGCCGGGTTTGTAAAGCGATGAGCCGATGCCAAAGCCGTTGGCGCCCGCTTGACGGTACGCTGTCATGTTGCCAACGCCAATGCCCCCCACGGGCAACAAGCGCACCGTGGCCGGCAGCACCGCCCGCAGCGCTTTCACCACCACCGGCGTGATCATCTCGGCCGGAAAGAGTTTGAGCGCATGGGCGCCTGCTTCCAGCGCTGCAAAAGCCTCGCTGGGTGTGGCCACCCCTGGGATGTAGAGCAAGCCCAATGTGCGAGCCTGCGCAGCCACCGTTGGGCTGAAGTTGGGCGCAATGATCAGTTGGCCGCCTGCGGCGTGCACTTCACGCACGGCTTGGGCAGTGAGCACCGTGCCGGCGCCGACCAAGGCTTGTGGGCAGGCTTGCCGCATGGCCGCAATGCTGTCCAAAGGGGAGGGGGAGTTCAAGGGCACTTCCAGCAACTGCCAGGCTTCTTGGGTCAATGCTTGGGCCACGGCAACCGACTCGGTCGGTGTGATGCCCCGCAAAATGGCGACGAGCGGCAGGCTTTGCAGGGCCTGTTCAAAAACAGTGTTCATGGCAAGGTGGCGGCAATGGCTTGCAAGCCGTGCCAGGTGGCTTGCGCGCCCCAGCATTGGCTTTGAACCTGGCAAACCGCCAGGGCGAGTTGGTATCGCTGCTGCAAGGCTGGCGAGCCGATGATGAGAACTTCTTCGCCTTTTTCAAAGGCCAGTGCGCGCAATTCCTCGCCAATCAGCAAGCCAGAAAGATGACTCAGCAGCGCTTGGGGCGAGGCGCGGTTCATCAGGGCCAAGGTACGGGTGCCGAACACCTGATGCAACAGATTGCCCGCTTGCAGGCTTTGCGCAACCGCGTGGCTGAAAGCGGTCGCATCCAGGTCAGCGGACGCCGTGGCCTCAGGCAAGGTGCGGGCCAGGATGGTGTGACTGCGCAAGGCCGCAAACACTTCCCCGGTCATGAAGGTTTGAAACGAGCGCACCTGCGCGTCTTCAACCTGCACCCATTTGCTGTGCGTACCCGGCAACACCATGCGCGCCGAGCGTCGGCCGCTGAGTGCCAGCGCTCCCATGATTTGAACTTCCTCGCCCCGCATGACATCGGGCGCATGCGCATGCTCACACGAGAGTCCCGGCACCAGGGCCATGCGCCCAGGTTCCAGCCAATGCAAATGCCGGGCGATGTCGGCAAAGCCCGCGGGGCAGGGGCAGTAGGGCGCCAAGGCCCAGCCTTGCGCGCTGCCCGCCATGCCGCTGATCAGGCACAAGGCTTGGGGCAGGGCCAACCAGTCGCTGCAAAGCGCTTGCAGTACTTGGGGGAAGCCGCCCGCAGGCACGGCCAAAATGCCTTGAGCGCTTTCTCGCTCGGCCACCACCTGGCCAGCTTGCAACAGCGCCGCGCGCAGGGATGTGGTCCCCCAATCTACCGCGACCAAGGGGCGAGTGTTGGCGTGCGTCATCGGGCAGCGTTCTCAAGCAGGGCGCGTACGGCCTCAGGGCGCGGCAGCGGGGCCACCGCGCCGTAGCCTTGAACCGACAGGGCGGCAGCTGCATTGGCGTACTGTGCGGCCTCAAGCCACCCATCTCCCTTTGCCAGGCGAGTGAGCAAATTGCCTGCGAAGCAGTCACCTGCACCCGTGGCGTCGACCCGTTGCACTGCATGGCCGGCAATGTCGAACTGTTGCGCCCCTGTGCGAACCACCGCACCTTGGGCGCCGCGTTTCAGCACCACATGGCGCGCGCCGAGTTGCTGGGCCCAATCCAGCACGGCCAGGGGATCGTCGGCACCCATCAAAGGCTTGACTTCGTCCTCGCTGGGCAAAAAAACATCGCACAGGGTGATGGCTTGCTTCAGGCAGGCTTGTGCCCTTGCCAGCGGCCAGAGCTTGAGCCGCAGGTTGGCATCCAGGGAAACTTGCGTTTTGCATTCCCGGGCCCAGGCCATGGCCGCCAGCACCGTGTCGCAGGCGCTGGTGGAAATGGCCAGGGAAATGCCGGAGACATGAAGCCACTGGGCCTCTTTGATGGTTTGTCGCGCAGTGGGGGAGAGCGTGTCGGGTGACATGCGGCTGGCGGCGGAGCCGGCGCGCAGGTAACTGAATTCATGCCCTTGGCTGCCGTGCGTGACAAAGTAGACCCCCGTTGGTGCCGCAGGGTCCAGGTCAATCGCATCGGTGTTGACGCCTTCTGTGGCCCACAGGGCCAGCAAAGCTTTGCCCCAGGGGTCATTGCCCAACCGCGTCAGGTAGGCGGTGCGGGCGCCAGCGCGCGCTGCTGCCAGCGTGGCATTGCTTGTGTCCCCGCCAAACCCTTGCAGGTAATCGGGTTGGCCGGGGTGCGTCTGGTTGAACTCCACCATCGGCTCACCCAAGGCGACAAAGTCAAAGCGTTTCATGGGCTTGATTATCGTATGATGATTGCCAGTTTGAAGGCCCCTCAGGAGACTTGCCCCATGGACAGCATCGATATTCTGCGCGTTTCCAACCTGCCCCCCTTTCTGATCTCGGATTTGCAGGCGGCCTATATGGTTCACGACAATGCCCACATCACCGATCCGGATGCGCTCAAGCGTGTCCGTGGCATTGTGGGAGGGGGCGAGTCCAAAGTGGATGGCAAACTGCTGTCATTGTTTCCCAACGTGGAAATCATTTCGGTGTTTGGGGTGGGCTACGACGGCATTGACGTGCAAGCTGCCAAAGACCGAGGCATTGTGGTCACGCACACCCCCGACGTGCTGAACGACGACGTGGCTGATTTGGCCATGGGCTTGTTGTTGTCCGTGGCTCGGCACATTCCGCAAGCCGATCGTTTTGTGCGCAACAACGACTGGCTGGACGGCCCCTTTCCCTTGACCAAAAAGCTCACAGGCGCTCGTTTGGGCATCGTCGGCCTGGGGCGAATTGGCCAAGCCATCGCCAAGCGCGCGCAAGCCTTTGACATGAAAATTTCTTACACCGCCCGCAGCGCCAAAGCCGATCTGCCTTACCCCTACTATCCATCTGCCAAAGCGCTGGCGGCCGAAGTCGATTTTTTGTTGGCCATCACGCCCGGTGGCGATGGCACGCGTGGCATGATCAATGCCGAAGTGTTTGAGGCTTTGGGCCCCAAAGGCTACTTTGTCAACGTGGCCCGTGGCTCGGTGGTTGATCAGCCCGCAATGATCGATGCGCTCAAGCACAAGCGCATCGCTGGTGCGGGCCTGGACGTCTATCTCGATGAGCCCAAGGTGCCCGCCGAGCTAAGGGCTTTGCAGAACGTTGTGCTGACCCCCCACATGGCCAGTGGCACCATGGAAACCCGTCGCGCCATGGCCGACCGGGCGCTTGCCAATCTGAATGCTCATTTCAAAGGCCTGCCCTTGCCTTCTGCAGTGCCGGAGTGCCGGAATTAATGGGAATCTTTTGAACTAGGGAAAGCGATGATGCCAGCCTTGTTTAATGATCATATGATAAGAGTACAACTTTTCGTTTGTCAATGATCAAGAACGTTCACGGCAGCACGGTCGATTATCTGGGCGAGGCCATTGTCTCGGGGCACTATCCCGTGGGCGGCAATCTCCCGGCCGAGCCAATTCTGTGTGAAGAGTTGGGCGTGAGCCGCACTGTCGTTCGAGAATCCGTCAAGTCACTGGTTGCCAAGGGCTTGATCGTGACGGGCCCCAAAGTGGGAACCCGCGTGCTGCCTGAGGACCATTGGAACTGGTTTGACCCCGATGTCATCACCTGGCAAGCCAAAAAAGGTCTGCCCACCGAGTTTTTGCGGGATTTGCAGGACCTGCGTCGCGTCGTCGAGCCCGCCGCTGTCAAGCTGGCAGCATCCCGCGCAACGGAACAAGATATTTTGGAAATTGAGGCTGCTTTCTCCGGCATGAAGCGGGCGGTCGAGCACGGTGGCGACTACATTACCTACGACCTGCGTTTTCATCAGGGCTTGCTCCGCGCCTCGCGCAACCGTATGCTGGTGCAAATGAGCAAAGTCCTGAATGCGCTCTTGCGCACCAGCTTCGAGATTTCTACCAGTAAAAAAGACGGCCCTGCGCAGTCTTTGTCGATGCACCGAGCCGTCTTGGATGCGGTGATCGACAGAGCCCCCGAGCGGGCCGAATCAGCCATCGTCAAGCTCATTGACAGCGCCTACCTCGACATCGAGCAGGTGCTGGCGACGAGAAGGCGTTTGCCGCAACTGGGGCGCCCAGCGCCACAGCTGCCTGTTCATTGATTTTTCAACCCCGTTCCCATTTCAACAAGGAGACAACCCATGAAATTGAAAACCGTGTTTGCAGCCAGTCTCATGGCTGTGGGGCTGGTGGCCGTTGGCCAGGCCAGTGCCCAGGAAAAACTCACCGTCTGGTGGGTGAAAGGCTTCTACAAGGCCGAAGACGATGCGCTGTTTGCCGCCATCAAAAAATACGAAGCCAAAAACAAGAACGTCAAGATCGAGCTGTCCCAGTACCCCATTCAGGACATGATCCCGAAGACCGTGGCGGCGTTGGACTCGGGAAGCCCCCCCGACGTTGCCTATGCTGACGTTTATGATTTTCAGGTAACGGCTTCCTGGGCTTACGACGGAAAACTTGAAGATATCAGCAGCGTCATCAACCCAATTCGTGCCCGCTTCGCACCGAATACGCTTGAAACCACTTTCTTGTTCAACAACAAGGCCCAAACTCGCGCCTATTACGCCTTTCCCATGAAGCAGCAGACCATGCATATTCAGTATTGGGCTGACATGCTGGCAGATGCAGGCTTTAAAGAATCAGACATTCCGTCCGACTGGAAAGGGTACTGGGATTTTTGGTGCGATAAAGTTCAAAACAACTATCGCCAAAAAACAGGCAAGCGAGGTTTTGGCATCGGAAATCCCATGGGTGTCGACTCCAGCGACTCCTTCTACTCCTTCCTGACCTTCATGGACGCTTACAACGTCAAGCTCGTCAGTGATTCCGGCAAGCTGTTGGTCGATGATCCCGATGTCCGCAAGGGCCTGATCAGCGCTATGACCGACTACACATCGCTCTACAGCCGCGGCTGCACGCCTCCGTCTTCAACCAGCTGGAAAGATCCCGACAACAACGTCGCATTCCACAACAAAACCACGGTGATGACCCACAACGCAACCATTTCGATTGCGGCAAAGTGGCTTGACGACATGAACAACTCGGCGCTCACCGCCGAACAACGCGCTGTTGCCAAAAAGAATTACACCGAATTGGTTAAAACAGCTGGCTTCCCAAACAAGCCAGACGGTAGCAAGATGATTTACCGTGCGGCGGTCAAAACCGGCGTGATCTTCAAGGATGCCAAAAACAAGGCCCGGGCCAAAGACTTCGTCAGCTTCATGCTGCAAGAAGACAACCTGATGCCCTATGTCGAGGGTTCTTTGGGCCGGTGGTTCCCCGTGACCAAGGCGGGTCAGCAGAGCAAGTTCTGGCAAGACGATGTGCATCGCAAGGCGGTTTATACCCAGTTCATGAACGGAACCACCCCGTTTGAGTTCACCAAAAACTTCCGCTTCACCCAGCTGAACAACGAAAACGTCTGGGCCAAGGCCATGAACCGCGTGCTGAATGAAAAAGTGCCGGTGGACAAGGCCGTCGACGAAATGATCGAGCGCATCAAGACTGTCGCGCGCTGATTTTTTCCCTAACAGCGGCTGTCCCTTCGGGCAGCCGCTCTTTTTTTAGAGTGTGAAGATGTCTAATTCCATGACCTTGCCCCCAACGGCCCCGCCTGCGCGTGGCGTCTCTCCCTGGGAGTTTTGGGGACGTGTGCTGGTCATCCCTTATTTGCTGATATTTTTGGTCTTCGTGCTGTACCCGGTGTGCTATGGCCTGTGGCTTGCACGGCATCCGGAAAGCTATGTCAAACTTTTTGACGACCCGATTTTCTTTCGCACCGCCGTGAACACCGTGGTCTTCCTGATTGTCGCGATCAATGTGAAGATGGTCATTGCGCTGGTGCTGTCTGGCTTCTTCACCCACACCCGCTGGTGGATCAAGGCCTTGTCGGCCCTGTTCATTCTGCCCTGGGCTGTGCCTTCCATTCCGACCATTTTGTCGGTGCGCTTCATGCTCAACCCTGAATGGGGCGTGATCAACGCCACCATCTTTCGCTTGACGGGCCTCGACGGTCCCAATTGGCTGAACGACCCGACCTTGGCATTGACGTTTTCCATGTTGATGCACATTTGGAAATCGCTGCCTTTCTGGACCTTGATTCTGCTGGCCGGGCGCTTGGCGATTCCTTCGGAGCAATATGAGGCAGCCTCTGTGGACGGTGCCACGAATTGGCAAAAATTCCGCTTCATCACCTGGCCATCGATGAAGACCCTCTACCTCACCTCCACCTTGCTGTCCATGATTTGGACGCTGGGCGACTTCAACAGCGTCTACTTGCTGACCGGGGGCGGGCCCGCCGACCTGACACACGTGCTGGCCACCTTGGGCATTCGCTACCTTCGATTGGACCAAGTGGACTTGGCCATGGCCTCAATTGTGGTGGCTTTGCCGATGGTCTTGCCCTTGGTGTACTTCATGATGAAACGCTTGTCCAAGTAAGGCCCGATGATGAAAAAAATCACGCTCAAGTCTGTGGCCACCGAAGCCAAGTTGTTGCTGATCGGCATCCCTGTGTTCATCTGGACGTTGGTACCCATCTACCATATGTTCATTTTCACGATCTCGTCAAAAGACTCTGCCACCTCTGGCCGGCTCTGGCCCAAGGAACCGACGTTGCAAAATTTCGATTTCGTGTTTCACCAGAAGCATTTCTACCTTGACCACTTCTGGGTGCAAATGGGCAACTCGCTGCTGATTGCGTTAACCGTGGGTTTCTTGACCTTGCTGATCGCCACCTTCGCCGCGTTTTCCATCAGCCGCCTGAAAGTGAAAGGGGGCCGAACGGTCATGAACTTGGCCTTGTTCACCTACTTCATTCCGGCTGCCTTTTTGGCCGTGCCCATGTACAAGACCATGGGCTTGTACGGCCTGCTCAACAGCCAGTGGGCCTTGATCCTGGCCATGGTCACCATCGCTTCTCCTTATTGCATCTGGGTGTTGAAGCAAGCGTCCGACAAGCTGCCCTTCGAGCTCGATGAAGCCGCCCGCATGGACGGCGCCTCGCCGATGCAACTGTTCTGGATGGTTTACCTGCCGCTGATGGTGCCGTCCCTGGTGGCCGTGGGCACCTATTCGCTGTTGCTGGCCTGGAATGAGTACTTGTATGCATTCTTGCTGCTGTCCAATGACAAGAGTGTCACAGTCGCTGTGGCTTTGGGCAACTTTCTGTCGGCCGATGACTCGCCTTGGGAACTCCTGATGACCACCGGCTTGATTTATGCCTTGCCGCCTGCAGCAATTTATTACACCTTCAAGCGCTACATGGTGTCTGGCCTCACCGCCGGCGCCGTCAAATCCTGAAAGCACATCATGGCGACCGTTTCATTTCGCACCATCAAAAAATCATTCGGCAAGACCGACATCCTGCACGGCATCAGCTTTGACATTCGCGATGGCGAATTCGTGGTGTTGGTGGGCCCCTCAGGTTGCGGCAAGTCCACTTTGCTGCGCATGTTGGCTGGCCTGGAAGACATCACCAGCGGGGAAATTCTGATCGATGACCGCGTGGTCAACGAGCTCGAGTCCAAGGACCGCGACATCGCCATGGTGTTCCAGAGCTATGCCCTGTACCCCCACATGACCGTGCGCGAGAACATGGCCTTCAGCTTGCGCTTGCGCAAGGCCGATGCCAGCGTCACGCAAGAGCGTGTGGCCCATGCGGCTCGCATCCTGAACCTGGAGCATTTGCTCGAACGTTACCCGCGCGAGCTCTCTGGCGGCCAGCGCCAGCGCGTGGCCATGGGGCGTGCCATCGTGCGTGACCCCAAGGTGTTCTTGTTTGACGAGCCCTTGTCCAACCTCGATGCCAAATTGCGCGTGGCCATGCGCGCAGAAATCAAGGAATTGCACCAACGTCTCAAGACCACCACGGTGTACGTCACCCACGACCAGATCGAGGCCATGACCATGGCCGATCGCATTGTGGTGATGCACGACGGCATCATCGAGCAGATCGGCACGCCGCTGGAGTTGTTCGACCGCCCGGGCAATCTGTTTGTGGCGCAATTCATCGGCTCGCCCGCCATGAACGTGCTCAAGGGCGTGGTCCAGGGGCAGAGCGTGCAAGCCGATGGCGCTGCTTGGCCCATGGGCAACAAGACCGGTGTCAAGGATGGCCAATCGGTTCATTACGGCATCCGTCCCACCGACATCGCACTGTCGACCCAGGGCGTACAAGCCAAAGTGGTGGTGGTCGAGCCCACCGGCGCCGAGACCGAACTGCTGGTGCAGGTGGGTCAGTCGCAACTGACCGTGGTCTTGCATGGCCGCACGGCCGTCCAACCCGGTGACATGGTGCACCTGAGCGTGGACACCGACAAGGTGCACTTGTTCGATGGCCAAAGCGAGCAACGCATTGGCTGAGCCTGTCATCCTGGTGGTGATGGGGGTCAGTGGCTGTGGCAAGACCACCGTAGGCCAAGCGCTCGCACACCACCTGGGCTGTGAGTTTGCAGAAGGGGATCAGTTTCATCCCCCTGAGAATGTGGCCAAAATGGCTGCGGGCACGCCACTGACCGACGATGATCGCTGGGGGTGGTTGCGAACCCTCTCGGCACGCATGGCCCAGGCACGTACAGCAGGCCAGTCTTTGGTCTTGTCGTGCTCAGCGTTGCGCAAGCCTTACCGCGATATTTTGCGAGAAGGTGCGCCCCAAGCTTGGTTTGTGCACTTGCATGGCGACATCGCTTTGTTGCAGCAACGCATGGCCTCTCGGCCGGGGCATTACATGCCACCCTCGTTGCTGCAAAGTCAGCTGGACACGCTCGAGATGCCTGATGCCAATGAGCGTGTGGTCTCGCTCGACATTGTCACGCCGTTGCCCGAGATGGTCAGCCGCGTGATGACTTCGGTTCGTTAACGGGGAAAACCGCCGCGGCCACCGCCGCCACCACCACCTGAGCGGCGACCGCCGCCACCAAAGCCGCCACCACCGCCACCGCCCGAAGGACCGTTGCGGCGACGACCGCCGCCACCGCCGCGGCGCTCACTCATCAAGTCCACGCTGGTGCGGGTGGGGTCAGGCTGACGGGTGCCTTTGTTCTGGTTCTTGTGGCCGAAGGCGTTGACGCCGTTGTGCGTGCCCAGGTGGGCGTTTTCTCGTGGCTGGAATTCGTCATCGTTGTGCTCCATGGGCAAGCCTTGTTCGTCCAGGCGCGGGCCTTGGGGACGATCGTTGCGCTGGCGACGGGGGCCATTGCGATCGCCCTGTGGGCGCGGACCTTGGCCTTGCGGGCGCGGGGGACGCGCCGCCAAAGGTTGGCCGTCTTCGCCCAAAGGACGTTCACGGTTGACATCGCCGTTGGGGCGCGGATGGCGCCCCTGGCCTTGACCAGCCGATTTGCCACGCGAGGGCGTGTTGCCCTTTTTCTCGCGAATGCGTTCCATCATTTCAGCGCGCGCCGCCTTGGCGGCCGCCGCCATCACTTCACGGCTGGGCGGTTTGCCCAGGCCACCCCAAATGGTTTGGCGTCCCATGGCAATGGGTTCTGCCTGCTCGCCGGGTTCGGGTAAAAATTCTTCAATGACCTTGACGTCGATTTGCTGGTTGGTGAAGCGCTCAATGTCTTTCATGAAGCCTTCTTCATCCAGGGACACCAGGCTGACCGCCTCACCGCTGGCGCCGGCACGGCCGGTGCGGCCAATGCGGTGCACATAGTCTTCGCTGACGTTGGGAATCTCGTAGTTCACCACATGCGGCAACTCGTCGATGTCAATGCCACGTGCGGCAATGTCGGTGGCCACCAGAGCGCGAATGTCGCCGCTCTTGAAACCTGCCAGCGCTTGCGTGCGGGCCGTTTGGCTCTTGTTGCCATGCAAGGCCATGGCGGTGATGCCTTGTTTGGTGAGGTAGTCGGCCACACTGTTGGCGCCAAACTTGGTGCGCGTGAACACCAGCACCTGGCTCCAGTTGTGTTCCTGGATGATGTGCGCCAGCAGGGCTTTCTTTTTGCCACGGCCTACAGGGTGGATCAGCTGCGTGATGCGTTGAACTGTGGTGTTGCGCGGCGTCACCTGAATGCTTTGCGGGTTGCGCAGCAGGTTGTTGGCCAGGTCGCGAATTTCGTCGCTGAAGGTGGCGGAGAACAGCAGGCTTTGCTTGTCTTGCGGCACCAGGGCCAGCACTTTTTTCACGTCATGGATGAAGCCCATGTCCAGCATGCGGTCGGCTTCGTCAAGCACCAGCACTTGCACGGTGCTCAGGTCCAGATGGCCTTGCTGCTGCAAGTCGAGCAAGCGGCCCGGGGTGGCCACCAGGATGTCCACGCCTTTGCGCAAGCGGTCGATCTGCGGGTTCATGCCCACGCCGCCAAAAATGACGGCGGACGTCAGCTGCAGGTATTTGCCATAGGTGCGAACCGATTCTTCCACCTGGGCCGCGAGTTCGCGCGTGGGGGTCAGCACCAAGGCCCGAATGCCATAGACGCCAAACTTGTTGTTGACGCTGCGGTTCATGGTCAGCTTGTGCAGCAGGGGCAGGGTAAATGCGGCTGTTTTGCCGGTGCCGGTTTGCGCGCCGGCCAACAGGTCATGCCCCTCGAGCACGGCCGGAATGGCCTGTGCCTGGATGGGGGTGGGGGTTTCGTAGCCTTGCTCGCGCACAGCTTTCAGAATGGCCGGAGCCAATTTCAAATCTTCAAAGTTCATGATGGAGCGCCTGGTCCGGCGCAGGGTTCGGTCCACTTTGCCATGCATGCAGGGCAACCAGAGAGAGACCGAGGGATCTAAAGACGGGCGCGATCCACAAACAAGGCGTTTGGACTCTGCCCCAGCAAAATGCTGATGTTGCGGCTCCTGGTGGCGGCAACGAGATCAATTGTCGCACGAAAAGGCCGCCAGAGCCGCGATAATCCAGGGTTTGGTGCGCGCGCTGCGCATTTCCCCCACAGAAAGAGCATTCCACCATGGCCCAATACGTTTTCACCATGAACCGCGTCGGCAAGATCGTGCCGCCGAAGCGTCAGATCCTGAAAGACATTTCCCTGAGCTTTTTCCCGGGCGCCAAGATTGGCGTGCTGGGCTTGAACGGCTCGGGCAAGTCGACCTTGCTGAAAATCATGGCGGGCGTCGACAAAGAAATCGAAGGCGAAGCCATCCCGATGCCCGGCATCAAGATTGGCTACTTGCCCCAGGAGCCGCAACTCGCGCCCGAGGAAACCGTGCGCCAAGCGGTCGAAGGGGGCATGGGCGAAGTCTTGGCCGCCAAGAACCGGCTGGAAGAAATTTATGCAGCCTATGCCGAGCCCGATGCCGACTTTGACAAGCTGGCCTCAGAGCAGGGCGAGCTGGAAGCCATCATTGCCGCAGCGGGCACCGACAGCGAGCACCAGCTGGAAATTGCGGCCGACGCGCTGCGCTTGCCTGCTTGGGATGCCACCATCAAAAATTTGTCAGGCGGTGAAAAGCGTCGTGTCGCACTCTGCCGTTTGCTGCTGTCCAAGCCCGACATGTTGTTGCTTGATGAGCCCACCAACCACTTGGACGCGGAATCGGTGGATTGGCTCGAACAATTCCTGGCCCGTTTCCCGGGCACGGTGGTGGCCATCACCCACGACCGTTATTTCCTGGACAACGCCGCAGAATGGATTTTGGAACTCGACCGCGGCCACGGCATTCCCTGGAAGGGCAACTACAGCACCTGGCTGGACCAGAAACAGGATCGCCTGGAGAAGGAGCAAAAGGGCGAGGAAGCGCGCGCCAAGGCCTTGAAGAAAGAGTTGGAGTGGGTGCGCCAGAACCCCAAAGGGCGTCAGGCCAAGAGCAAGGCCCGCATTGCGCGCTTCGAGGAGTTGTCCAGCCTAGAATACCAAAAGCGCAATGAGACGCAGGAAATTTTCATTCCGGTGGCCGAGCGCTTGGGCAATGAAGTCATCGAATTCAAGAACGTCAGCAAATCCTTTGGCGATCGCCTGCTGATTGACAACCTGAGCTTCAAGGTGCCGGCTGGCGCCATTGTGGGCATCATCGGCCCCAACGGCGCGGGCAAGTCAACGCTGTTCCGCATGATTGCCGGCCAGCAACAACCCGACAGTGGTGAAGTGCACATCGGTAAAACCGTGCAGATGGCCTTCGTGGACCAGACCCGTGACGATCTCTCCAACGACAAAACCGTTTGGGAAGATGTGTCGGGCGGGCTCGACATTCTGACGGTGGGCAAGTTTGAAATGGCCAGCCGTGCTTACTGTGGCCGTTTCAACTTCAACGGCGGCGACCAGCAAAAACGCGTGGGCAGTTTGTCCGGCGGCGAGCGTGGCCGCTTGCATTTGGCCAAGACCTTGATCGCCGGCGGCAACGTGCTGCTGCTGGACGAGCCCTCCAACGATCTCGACGTGGAAACCCTGCGCGCTTTGGAAGACGCCTTGCTTGAGTTCGCGGGCAGCGTGATGGTGATCAGCCACGATCGCTGGTTCCTCGATCGCATTGCCACCCACATCCTCGCCTGTGAAGGCGATTCGCAGTGGGTGTTCTTCGACGGCAACTACCAAGAGTACGAAGCCGACAAGCGCAAGCGTTTGGGCGAAGAGGGAGCCAAGCCCAAGCGGGTGCGCTACAAGGCGCTGAAATAAGTTTCAGCCCGGCTGCGCCAAGGCGCTGGTCGCTGGCCACCAGTCGCTTCCAATGCGCAAGCTTTGGGCATGTTGCACCGCGCGCACCGTGGCGCGCGCAGTGACTTCTGCCGCCAAGGTCGAGAGCAGCATCATGTCGGGTGAGCCCGGAATTTCGCCGGTCGCCAAGCCAAACAAGGTGTCACCGTCCAGCGGCGTATGAACCGGCCGAATGCTGTGGGCCAGGCCATCGTGGCCCAATTGCGCCAAGCGTTGGGCTTGGGCTTTGTTCAGGCTGGCGTTGGTGGCCACCACGCCAATCGTGGTGTTGCTGCCCACCATCAAGCTGCGTGCAGTCTCACCGCGCAATTGCGCCTCCACGATGTTGACCAATTGCAAGCTGTCCGCGTCTAGCCGGGCGCCCGCAACCAGCCTGCCGCTGCGGGGATCGACCACATCGCCCAGGGCATTGCACACCACCAGGGCTGCCACAATCACTTGGCCCACCTGTATCGCTGCGCTGCCCACACCGCCTTTCATGGCGCGCTGGGGGCCGAACACTTTGCCCACGGTGGCGCCCGCACCGGCACCTTCGTTGCCTTGTGCCACGGGCGCGTCGCTGGCGGCCTCGCAGGCGCGGTAGCCTGACATGGCATCGGGGCGGATGCGCGCATCGCCCACCCACAAGTCAAAAATCACGGCGGCCGGCACGATGGGAATTTTGACCGGGCCCACGGACAGGCCGTGGCCCTTTTCCTCCAGCCACCGCATGACGCCGCTTGCCGCATCGAGCCCAAAGGCGCTGCCACCGCACAGCGCAATGCCATGCACCTGCTGAACCATGTTGCCAAGTGACAGCAAGTCGGTTTCGCGGGTGCCGGGGGCCGCGCCTCGCACATCCACGCCCGCCACGGCGCCTTGTGGGCACAGCACCACGGTGCACCCCGTCGGGCGCCGAGGGTCTTGGTCATGGCCGACGCGCAAGCCGGAAATGGCGGTCAGGGTGTCATTGTGCGAATTCATGGATTTGAATAAATTAAGTTTAAAGATAATGTTATTGGCGTTTTAATGTTAATCTAAGGTATTCAATTTGTTCAACCTATGCTTTGACTGAAAAGCACATTTTGCAAGAGGAAACGCCATGAGCCACAAAGCCATTCCAGATCCGGGTGACGGTTACTGCGGTACCAGTTATGCGGCCAAGCTGCTGAACCTTTCTGTCGGGACGGTACAAACCTTGGTTGAAAAAAACGAATTGCAAGCTTGGAAAACACAAGGAGGGCATCGCCGCATTTCTTTGCAGTCGGTAGAGGATTATCAGCGGCGGCATCACATTCAGACGCACTCCATTCTCAATGGCAACGAGCGTTTGCGTGTGTTGGTGGTGGAGGATGACGACAACTTGCTGCGCACTTTGCAGGCGCATTTTGACAAATGGGACATGGCGATTGATGCCACCTGCATGACTTCGGCCATCGAGGCCTTGATCGATTTGCCCGTGCTCAAGCCGCAGGTGCTCCTCACGGATTTGCGCTTGCCGGGCGTCGATGGCTTTGAGTTGATTCGGCGCTTGAGCCAGCATCCGCAACTCTCGGGCATGGCCGTTCTGGCCATGACGGGCATGAGCGCAGCCGATGTGGCCCGCAAGGGGGGCTTGCCCGACGGGGTGCAAGTGTTGCGCAAGCCGATCGACCTGGGCTGGTTGCATGGCTATTTTCATGCCTTGCTGAGCTTGCGACAGCTGAGCCAGCGCCAGGGGCAAGACACCGAAGTCGCCTGAGGCCAGGCTGCCGTCACGCAGGTGACGGTTGCGGGCCTTCCCCAATGACAGCCTGGCGCGGGCCCGGTAGGCTCTCATCATGGAGAGAGCATGAAACCGCACCACGCATTTTGGCCCAAGCGCCTGCCCCACAGCATCACCCTGCCGGAAACATCCCTTTGGGACAATGTGGCCACCAATGCCCGACGTTACCCGCACAAAGACGCCCTGGTTTTCTTCGGCAAGCGCTACAGCTACAGCGAATTGGCGCGACAAGCGGAGCGCTTGGCGGCCACCTTGCACCGCCTGGGCGTGCAGCGCGGCGACCGGGTGGTGCTCAACATGCAGAACTGCCCGCAACTGGTGATCGCCCATTTCGCCATCTTGCGCGCCAACGCCGTTGTGGTGCCGGTCAACCCCATGAACCGCGCAGAAGAGTTAAAGCACTACATCACCGACCCCGACACCCGTGTGGCCATCACCACGGCCGATCTGGCCGAGGGTTTGGCGCAAGCCAGCAATGCCTTGCCGGCGGACAAGCGCTTGCAGCACTTGATCGTGACGCACCTGAGCGATGGCTTCAACCCCGACCAGGCCGGCGATGAAGCCCCGCCCGCGCAATGGCATGACTGGCTGATGACCCGCCATGCCATGCCTGGGCTGGAAGGTGGGCATGTTCTGACTTGGCATGACGCGCAGGCCACCACTTCGGCACCGCCCGAGTTGGTGGTGGGCATTCACGACATGGCCTTGTTGCCCTACACCAGTGGCACCACTGGCTTGCCCAAAGGGTGCATGCACCTGCACCGCAGCGTGATGCACAACGCGATTGCCGGTACCCTGTGGGGCACGGGCACGCATGAAAGCGTGGTCTTGTGCGTGGTGCCCATGTTTCACATCACCGGCATCGTGGCGGTCATGCATGCGTGCATGTACGCCGGCGGTTGCCTGGTCATCATGCCGCGCTGGGACCGCGAGTTCGCCGGTCATTTGATTTCCAAGCGCCGCATCACCAGTTGGCCCAACATTCCCACCATGGTGATTGACTTGTTGGGCAGCCCCAACTTCGACAAATTCAACCTCAGCAGCCTGACCAGCATCAGTGGCGGCGGCGCAGCCATGCCACAGGCCGTGGCGCAGCGCTTGTTCGAGTTGTATGGCCTGCGCTACGTGGAAGGCTATGGCTTGACCGAGACCGCAGCGCCCTCGCACAGCAACCCCACAGACCGTCCCAAGCAACAATGCTTGGGGGTTCCCTACATCAGCACCGATGCGCGCGTCATCGATCCTGAGACGTTGACAGAAGTTCCACAAGGCGAGCAAGGTGAAATTGTGATTCACGGCCCCGAAGTTTTTGAGGGCTATTGGAAGCGGCCCGATGCCACGGCCGATGCCTTCATTGAATTGGAGGGCAAGCGATTTTTCCGCTCTGGCGACTTAGGGCGCATTGACGAAGAGGGCTACTTCTTCATCACTGATCGCTTGAAGCGCATGATCAATGCCAGCGGCTTCAAGGTCTGGCCGGCGGAGGTGGAGGCCCTGATGTTCAGGCACCCCGCCATCCAAGAGGCTTGCATCATTTCGACGCGTGACCCCTACCGAGGGGAGACGGTCAAGGCGGTCGTGGTTTTGCGCGCATCCCACAAAGGCCAGGTCAGCGAACAAGACATCATTCAATGGTGCCACGAGAACATGGCCGTTTACAAAGCCCCCCGGCTGGTGCAGTTTGTCGAGTCGCTGCCCAAGAGCGGCAGCGGCAAAGTCATGTGGCGCGCACTGCAGGAGGCCGAAGCGGCGCAAGGTTAAGCCAGGCGCGTTAAGCTCTTAGACATGATCAAACTTTCTGCTTTGGACCAGTCGGTGGCCGCTGACGGCCGGCACCAGGCCGATGCCATCCGGCAAACCGTGCAACTTGCTCAGCATTGCGAAAGTCTGGGCTACCACCGTTTTTGGGTGAGTGAGCACCACAGCCATCCCAGCATCGTGGGCACGGCCCCCGAAGTGCTGATGGCGGCCATCGCCACCCAGACCCAACGCATCCGTTTGGGCAGTGCAGGTGTCATGCTGCCGCACTATGCGCCCCTCAAGGTGGCCGAGCAATTCCGGGTGCTGGAGGCCTTGGCCCCAGGCCGCATCGACCTGGGCGTCGGCCGTGCGCCTGGCAGCGATGGCCGCACTGCCCAGTTGCTGAACCCCGACCGTTACGCCTCCGAAAACTTTCCCCAGCAGGTCATGGAGTTGCAGGCCTGGGTGCAGGGGCAGCCTTTGCCAGCGGGGCATCCCGGGTACGGCGTGTTTGCCTACCCCAGCGGGCCGACAGCGCCTGCGCTGTGGATGCTGGGCAGCTCCGACTATGGCGCGCAGCTCGCAGCGCACTTGGGTCTGCCTTATGCGTTTGCGTATTTCATCACCGACGGTCAAGGGGCGGATCAAGCGCTGGAGATGTACAGAAGCACTTTCCGTCCCAGTGAAAACCTGGCGCGACCGCATGCCACGGTCTGTGTCTGGGCTTTGGCGGCCGACACCGAGGCCGAAGCCTGGCGACTGTTTGAAAGCCGTGCACGCTGGCGCATGGATCGCAACCTGGGCCGCATTGGCCCTTTGTTGCCGCCCGATCAGGCGCCGCGTGCTTATTCCGCGGCCGAGCAGGTCTCGCTCGACAGTTTGCGCGCCAATGCCATCGTGGGCAACGCGCAGCAGGTTCGCGCCAAGCTCGAGGCCCTGGCAGAGCGATTGGAGGTGGATGAGCTGGTCATCATCACCTGGACCCACGAAGCCCAGGCGCAGCGCCGCTCTTACGAGTTGCTGTCCCAAGCTTTTTCGCTGTCTACCACAGCCCATTAACTGCACCAGAAATCAAAATGTTTGAAACCTCAATTGCTGGCAGCTTGCCCAAACCTGAATGGCTGGCCGAAACGCAAAAACTTTGGCCGCAATGGCGCGCCGAAGGCGAGGCCTTGCGCCAAGCCAAGGCCGATGCCACCTTGTTGTGGGTGAAGACCCAGGAAGACGCCGGCGTGGACATCATTGGCGACGGCGAACAGGCGCGCCAGCACTTTGTCCATGGCTTTTTGGAGCAAGTGGAAGGCATTGATTTCGTCAACAAGGTGAAGATGGGCATCCGCAACAACCGCTACGACGCCATGGTGCCGCAGGTGGTGGCGCCCTTGCGCCTGAAAGGCCGTGTGCATGCCTTTGAAGCCCAACTGGCCCGCGCCCACACCCAGCGCAAACTGAAATTCACCCTGCCGGGCCCGATGACCATCGTGGACACGGTGGCGGACCGTTTTTATGGCGAAGGCGAAGAAGGCCGCATCAAAATGGCCTTTGCCTTTGCCGAGTTGCTCAACCAGGAAGCCTTGGCCTTGCAGGCCGATGGCGTGGACATCATTCAGTTCGACGAACCGGCGTTCAATGTCTACCTGGATGCCGCCGCCGATTGGGGCGTCAAGGCCTTGGAGCGTGCGGCACAAGGGCTGACCTGCACCACGGCCGTTCACATTTGCTATGGCTATGGCATCCAGGCCAACATCGACTGGAAGCAGTCTCTGGGTGAGGAGTGGCGCCAGTACGAGAAAGTGTTTCCGGCCTTGGCCAAGAGCAGCATCCAGCAAGTGAGCCTGGAGTGCTTTCAATCGCATGTGCCCATGGACTTGATGGCTCTGCTGCAAGGCAAGGATGTCTTGGTGGGCGTGATCGATGTGGCCAGCGATGTGGTGGAAACCCCGCAGCAAGTGGCCGACACCATCGGCAAGGCCCTGCAATTTGTGCCCAAGGCGCGCCTGCAGCCTTGCACCAATTGTGGCTTGGCCCCCATGAGCCGGGCTGTCGCCGAAGCCAAACTCAAAGCCCTGGTCGAAGGCGCCGCACTGGCCCGCCAGCGCTACGCCTGAACCGTCATTGCGAGCGAAGCGCGGCAATCTTTTCGCAAGTCAAGATCGCCGCGCTTCGCTCAATGGGATGGACGCTCCCACCTCTAACCGGCATCTATGTGCCAAAGTGGAAGTGTTTATCACCACTTAAACGAGAAGGAGCGTCCACCATGAAGGTTACAACAAACGGCCTGGATTTGGCCAAAAATGTTTTTCAAGTACACGCCAGCGATGCCCACGGCGCTGCCGTACTGC
>JACCDU011035980.1_pt1 | contig 20423 bp, 16 predicted proteins | sample 7446081 | NCBI WGS metagenome assembly JACCDU01 (sample SAMN15323447, study PRJNA562643) | freshwater metagenome | isolation source: river surface water | place: USA:Blue River Watershed | collected 2017-08-17
ATCTGTAATTGGTTTAGTTTTGGTATTGATTCCAGGTATTGGTGCAGAAATAAATGGAGCCAGAGCATGGATTTCTTTACCTGGAGGATTTCAAATCCAACCTGCAGAACTTGCAAAGATTGCAATAATTGTCGGAATTGCCATGATCTTGGCCGATCGGGAGCGAACAGATGCTGACCCATCAGATCTAGATGTGTTAAAGGCTTTGGCTATTTCAGCCATACCAATTTTATTAATTGTTGCTCAACCAGATTTAGGTACTGTACTAATTATTTCAGCTGCAGTTGTAGCAATGATTGGTGCATCAGGAGCAAGGGCTATTTGGGTAATCGGTTTGTTACTTCTTGGAGTTGTTGGAGTTTTTACTGCAGTTCAGACCGGAGCGGTCAATGAGTATCAGGTTGCTAGATTGCAATCATTTGTTGATCCATCAGCAGACCCGCAAGCAACTGGATATCAATTGCGCCAATCTCGAATAACTATTGGATCAGGTGGATTATTCGGCAAAGGGTTATTTGAAGGTCCACAAACAAATGGAAGATTCGTACCAGAGCAACAAACCGACTTTATTTTTACTGTAGCAGGTGAAGAGCTTGGCTTTGTCGGCTCATCATTTATTCTGTTTTTGTATTTTGTAATATTTGTTCGAGCGTTTGCAATCTGTAAACGAAGTAGTGATCTATTTGGTCGGCTTGTTTGTATTGGTGTAATTGCTTGGTTTGGCTTTCAAACATTTGAAAATATTGGCATGGCAATGGGATTAATGCCGATGACCGGGGTGCCATTACCATTTTTGTCATATGGTGGATCTTCAATGTTTGCTAATTTAATTGGCATTGGTCTGCTGCAAAATATTTATTCCCGAAGCCGTTAAACACGCTTAGATTTCACCGAGTTGGCGGATTGCTCTTAATCTGCGATACTTACACCACGCATTCAGCGCGAGGATAAAGATCCACCGCCGCGATTGCGTCGATATTTTTAGCAAGTTAATTAACCAGATTAATTAGAAAAAGTATTGTAAGAGATACTGCAAAACTGCAGTAATTAATTTTTGAAAAGGATTTGATTAATATGGCTGATGAGCCTAAAGCACCACGTAAGCGCGCTGCCAAAAAAGCTGCGAGCGAAGAAAAAAAACCAACAAAGAAATCTGCGGTAATTCCAGTTCCACTTTTCCAAGCAGCTCCGGTAACTAAAACACCTAAGGCTGCAAAAGTTGTAAAAGCTGCAGCAACTGAATCTTCAGTAGAGAAAAAAAATAGCGATAGCGAAAGTGAAGAGTTTCGTCGCCGTCGCCGTCGTGGCGGCAGAGGTCGCCGTCGTAATGGTAAAGAGATTTCAGATGATGCTGATAATGAAAATACAGAAAATGCAGATAGCGCAGCTGACTCTGATTCATCTGAGGTAACACATAAGCGCCGCCGTCGTCGTAGAGCGCGCGGTGAAGGTGTAGTTCCAGGGGAGACGATTGAAGAAGATGGCGTAATAACTGTAGTTAAGGTTAGAGAGGCCAGAGTAAGACCTGCCCGAAGTGAGAGTAGAAATTTTTCAAGGCGCGATAGAAATAAATTTGATCGTCCAGATCGTAGAGAGCGTCGCGACTTTACTCGCAGGCGTGGCACTGTAATTACTGAGTCAGAGTTTTTAGCTCGCAGAGAATCAGTTGAGCGCTCGATGCTAGTTAGACAAATTGCAGATAGAACTCAGATTGCAATTATTGAAGATGATGTAATGGTTGAACATTATGTAAATAGAAATAGCAATATTTCATACGTAGGAAATGTTTACCTTGGAAAGGTTCAAAATGTTTTGCCATCTATGGAGGCAGCATTCGTAGATATCGGCAAGGGTCGAAATGCGGTTCTATACGCAGGTGAGGTTAATTGGGATGCGCATGGCTTATCAGATACAGCGCCAAGAAAAATTGAGCATGTTTTAAAATCTGGTCAATCAGTTTTGGTTCAAGTAACTAAAGATCCAATCGGACAAAAAGGTGCCAGACTTACAAGTCAGATTTCACTTCCAGGTCGATATCTTGTCTATGTACCAGGCGGTGGCATGAGCGGAATTTCAAAACGATTACCAGATAATGAACGAAATCGTTTGAAATCTATTTTGAAGAATCTAATTCCTGATCAAGCTGGAGTAATTATTAGAACAGCTGCAGAGGGAGCGCCAGAGGCTGAGCTTGAAAGAGATGTCATTCGCCTAAAAGCGCAATGGGAGGATATTGAAAAGAAAGCAAACAATTCCAGCACATCTGCACCTTCACTTTTATATGGTGAACCTGATTTAACTGTTCGAGTAATTCGAGATATCTTTAATGAAGATTTCAACAAGATGTTAGTTCAAGGTGATCAAGCTTGGGATGATATTCAAAATTACATCGGACATATTGCACCTGAGTTAGCGAGCAAAATTGAAAAGTGGAGCAGCAATCGCGATCTATTTGCTGAAAATAGAGTCGAAGAGCAATTAGCTAAGGCATTTGATCGTAAGGTTTATTTGCCATCAGGTGGCTCTTTAGTAATTGATCGAACTGAAGCAATGATCGTAATTGATGTTAATACTGGAAAGTTTATTGGTAAGGGTGGAAACCTTGAGGAGACTGTTACCAAAAACAACCTAGAAGCGGCAGAAGAAATTGCTCGACAACTTCGTCTTCGAGATATGGGTGGAATCATTGTTATTGATTTCATTGATATGACTTTAGAATCTAATAGAGAGCTAGTACTTCGCAGATTAGTTGAATGTTTAGGTAGAGATCGCACCAAGCATCAAGTAGCAGAAGTTACCTCACTTGGCTTAGTCCAGATGACTCGAAAGCGCGTGGGACAAGGTTTAATTGAAGCATTCTCGACCACCTGTGAAAGTTGTGGTGGCCGTGGAATACATATTCATAGTGACCCAGTAAAGAAGGTCGCATTGGAAAAAGATATGGAACAAAGGTATTCAAAAACTAGCAAAGCATCTTCTGATGATGGCAGTGATGATGAAATAGATAATCAATCTGAAGATATTCAAACAGATAATTCAGATCAGGATGATGTTGTTGTTGAGGCTGCGCCAGTTGCAATCACCGGTAAGCGAAAAGGTCGCCGAGCGGTCAGTACTGGGGTGATTTCCACTAATTAATCGCTGTATTTGACCAGGTAGAGATCAATCTCTACCCTTATCCACCTAACCAGATCTGATTAATGATTTTGGTTCAAAACTAGCAAGGAGCAGATTGTGTACGCGATTGTTAAAGCTGGCGGACGCCAAGAGAAGGTTTCAGTTGGTGAAACCCTGGTGGTTGATCGCTTAGATGCTGCAATTGGCTCATCTGTAACTTTTCCAGCAGTCCTATTAGTAGATGGTGCTGATGTAACAACAGATCCAAAAGCATTAGCAGCAGTAAAAGTCACCGGTGAAGTTCTTGCCGAGCAAAAGGGTCCAAAGATTGCAATTTTAAGATACAAGAGTAAAACCGGATATCGCCGCCGTCAGGGATATCGTTCAAAACTTACTCGCGTAAAAATAACCGGAATTAATAAGTAACTACTAACTAAGGCAGGTGAAAGCAGATGGCAAGTAAAAAGGGTGTCTCCTCCACACGAAATGGTCGCGACTCAAATCCTCAGTACCTTGGCATTAAAAGATTTGCTGGCCAGGTAGTTAAGGGCGGAGAAATATTAGTTCGCCAACGCGGTACCTATTTCCACCCAGGAAAAAATGTTGGTATTGGAAAAGATGACACACTATTTGCGCTAGAGGGTGGTTCAGTTGAGTTCGGACGCGCTCGCGGTCGTCGAGTAGTTAATATCGTTCCGGTTTCATAACTTAAGCGGATTATTTAATTGTGGGTCCGCTAACTGCGGGCCCATTTTTATTTTAGTAACTAAAGGAAGGAGTTCACATGACAACCTTTGTTGATCGCGTGACCCTTCATGCCTCAGCGGGCAAAGGCGGAGATGGTTGTGTATCTGTTCATCGCGAGAAGTTCAAACCATTAGGTGGTCCTGATGGTGGAAATGGTGGCAGAGGTGGAGATGTTGTTTTAGTTGTCGATGCAGATGTCACAACTTTATTAGATTTTCACCATTCACCACATAGAAAATCTACTGATGGTAGAAAAGGAGCTGGTGATTTTTGTAATGGGGCTGAAGGAAAAGATTTAATTTTGTCAGTTCCTAATGGAACCGTTGTTAAAGATACTAATGGAAATGTAATTGCAGATTTAGTTGGATTTGGCACAAGATTTATGGCAGCTCAAGGAGGTAAAGGTGGACTTGGAAACGCAGGTCTTGCCAACTCAAAACGGCGAGCTCCAGGTTTTGCATTACTTGGTGAACCAGGTGAGACAAGAACATTATTTTTAGAGTTAAAGAGCGTGGCTGATATTGGTTTGGTAGGTTTTCCAAGCGCTGGTAAATCTTCACTTATTGCAGCGATGTCAGCTGCGCGACCAAAGATTGCTGATTATCCATTCACTACTTTGGTGCCAAATCTAGGAGTAGTTCAAGCAGGTGATACTAGATTTACGGCTGCAGATGTACCTGGATTGATACCAGGGGCAAGTCAGGGCAAAGGATTAGGACATGAATTTTTACGCCATGTTGAAAGATGTGCTGCATTAGTTCACGTCCTAGATTGTGCAACCTTAGAGACTGATCGTGATCCAATCAAGGACTTTGATGTTATTGAAGAAGAGTTAAAAGAGTATGGTGGATTAGCAGATCGGCCAAGAATCATTGCTCTTAATAAGATTGATTTACCAGATGGAAAAGCCATGGCAGATATGGTGCAAAAAACTTTGGAAGAGCGTGGTTATCCAGTTTTTCAAGTTTCAGCGGCCTCTCGTGAGGGTGTTCAGGAATTAATTTATGCAATGGCACAAATAATTCAAAAGAGCAGAATTGCGCAAAAAGAAGAACAAGTCACGCGCATTGTCCTGCGACCAATCGCTGTCGATGATGCTGGATTTACTGTAACTGCAAATGAAGATGGCTCATTTAATGTAATTGGTGAAAAGCCAGAGCGCTGGGTTAAACAAACTGATTTTGCAAACGCAGAAGCAATTGGTTATCTTGCAGATCGACTTGCCTCATATGGTGTTGAAAAAGAGTTATTCAAGCAAGGTGCTAAATCCGGTGATGAAGTAAGAATTGGTTCAGGTGATGAGGCAGTTATTTTTGACTGGGAGCCAAGTATTGAAGCTGGCGCAGAGTTACTAGCTGGTCCACGTGGTGAAGATTTAAGACTTTCAACACCTTGGCGTATGGATTTATTGGAAGATGACATTGATCAATTAAGTGATGATGAGATAGAAATGCAATGGGAGTACAATGTAGCCAACCCAAAAAATCCTAGAATTGATGAAGATGTCCATTAATATAAATGATATTAACCGCGTTGTTATAAAAGTTGGCTCATCCACATTAACTGGAAAAGCTGGTGCAAATTTAGATCCAAAAGCTATCGATGATTTAGTTGATGTGGTCGCTAAGTTAAAAGCTAGTAATAAAGAGGTGATTGTTGTTTCATCTGGAGCAATTGCTGCAGGATTGGCGCCACTGGGTTTAACCGCACGCCCTTCAGATTTAACTTCCCAGCAAGCTGCTGCATCTGTGGGTCAAGGTTTGTTGATGGCTAAGTACACTCAATCATTTAATAGGTTCAAGATTACAACTTCACAGATTTTGATTACTTTAGAAGACATCACTAAAGAATCTCATGTAGCCAACATTAAAGGTGTACTTAATTCACTTTTGAAACAGGGTGTAGTCCCAGTTATTAACGAGAATGACACAGTAGGAACTGAAGAGATTAAGTATGGCGATAATGATGGCCTGGCAGCTCGAGTTACTAGATTAGTTGATGCAGATTTACTGGTTTTAATTACCGATATAGATGGTTTGTATGATGCAAATCCAAATACACCAGGTGCTAAACAAATAACTTTAGTTTCAGATATCTCAAAAATAGATACTGCATCCCTTGGGGGAGCAGGTTCTGCTGGAGTTGGCAGTGGTGGCATGATTACAAAGATTGAAGCTGCCAAGGTTGTAACAAGTTCAGGCATTGGAATGCTTTTAACTAAGATCTCAGATTTATCTGCAGCTCTAGAGGGCAAACAGGTTGGTACTTACTTTTCACCTAATTCTTAAGGTTTGAAATCTCCAATAAAGCCTTAGCAGTATCTGACTCATGATCTGAATCAGTTGGATTATCACTTAACTTAACAATTACGGTCCTGGTATCTGGATTTATAAAAATAAACTGGCCGTGTAAACCTAATGCTAGGTAAGTGTTTGGATATGGGTGCCAAACTTGAGCTGCATATCCCCAATCACGATCCAGTGTTGTAACTGGCGTAGTCATTCGTTTAAGCCATGCTTTATCAATAACTCTATTTGGACCGGCATATCCACCATTTAAAAACAACATTCCAACTCGGGCATAATCAATGCCAGAGGCGTTGAAACAGCAAAAAGTCTTTTCAGTACCGCCAACCCGATCAACATTCCAAGTAGCTGGATACTTTGCTCCGACTACCTGCCAGACATTTTTGCTGAAGTAATCTGCAACTTTTTTGCCAGTCACTTTTTTAATAATCATTCCTAGCATTTGACTATCAACACTTCGATACTCAGATTTAGTTCCTGGATCAAATGCCATTTTTCTATTGTTTTTCAAAAACCAATTTAAATCTGTGGTGGCATACATCTGTGCAATTGCAACGCCCCAACCAGATGGTCCTGACGGATAGTTGTCACTAACGCCAACACCTGCTTGCATATCTAAAAGTTGTTTGATTGTGACCAAATCAAAGCTGCTGCCATTTTTTAACTCTGGGAAGTAGTCGACAAATTTATCACTCTCTTTTATCTTGCCCTGAGAGACTAATTGACCAATCATGATTGAGGTCATAGTTTTTGCAACAGAATAAGATGGCAATTGTGTTTGTTGTGAGACGCCATCTTTATACCATTCAAATGTCATTACGCCATTTCGTAAGACTATAAAGGCATTTGTATCGGTCTGCTTTAAGAATTCATTAAAAGGAAGAGATGTTCCTTTATACATTATTTCATCAGGCATCTTTTCAGCTGTTACCGGAATTGCTGTTGGAGTTGATGCTGGATCAATAACATGCCATGGCATTAGTGTCGGTGTTTTAGATGCTGGTGCTAAACCTAGTTTTATAGCAGCTACCGGATCTGGATAATGAATTACGCGAGTGAAAACAAATAAGGCAGCATAGAAAATGCCCAGGATAAGAATGGTATTTCTAAGCACCCGCAGCAGCCGTTTCATACCCTTAGCCTAATTGGCCGTAGGCTTAGCCCATGGCTGCCACCACGGAAATTGAGAATCTTGCAACAACTGCCCGATTGGCTGCGCGAACACTCTCTGGATCTACAACTGAGCAACGAAATCAAGTTTTGCTTAATATTGCCGATGAACTAGAGAAAAATTTAGATTTAATTTTAGAAGCAAATCAACTAGATATGGATGCAGCTAAGGCATCTGGCATGAATCAATCATTACAAGATCGATTGTTGCTTACAAAAGCCAGAGTTTTGTCTATGGCAAATGCAGCAAGACAGATAACTAAATTGCCAGATCCTTTAAATAAAATTTTAGTTGAAAGAAATTTAGAGAATGGTTTAAATCTAAAGCAAAAAAGTGTTCCATTTGGGGTAGTAGGAATGGTCTATGAGGCAAGACCAAATGTAACTGTAGATGCTGCAGTCATTTTAATTAAATCAGGAAATGCCGCCTTATTGCGTGGTTCATCTTCAGCTGCCAATAGCAATAAAATTTTAATTGAAGTTATGAAGAAAGCATTTAAAGAAAGTTCAATTTCACCAGATGTACTTCAACTTGTGCCCTCAACGGATCGAAGCACGGTAACCGCCTTGCTAACTGCAAGAGGCTTTGTAGATTTAGTTATCCCAAGAGGAAGTGCAGAGCTCATCAGAATGGTCGTTGATGAATCTACTGTGCCAACAATTGAAACTGGGGCCGGAGTTTGTCATGTTTATGTTGATAAATCTGCTGACCTAGAAAAAGCAATTCCAATTTTAATTAATTCTAAATGTAATCGCCCAAGCACCTGCAATTCTGCAGAAACACTTTTAGTAGATAAGAGTATTGCCGATAAGTTCCTACCCCTTGCACTCAAAGCTTTGGCAGAGGCAAATGTGGTAATAAATGCTGATACGGCGAGCAAAGCTGTTGCAGATAAATTAGGTATATCTGCCAAGTTAGCTACTGAAAAATCTTGGTCAACTGAGTACGGAACTTTAGAAATCAATGTTGCTCAAGTAGATGGTGTAAAAAGTGCGGTTGAACATATTTTCAAGTACGGAACCAAACATACTGAGGCGATTGTTGCCGAGGACAAAGAGGCAATTGAAATATTTACAAAACTCAATGATTGTGTTGCGGTGATGGTAAATACCTCAACTAGATTCACCGATGGTGAAGAAATGGGATTTGGAGCTGAAATTGGTATTTCAAATCAAAAATTACATGCACGTGGGCCAATGGGGTTAGAGCAAATGACTACAACTTCTTGGGTTGTCAGCGGAAACGGCCAAATTCGCAAGTAAATTAACACCAGTTATACTCACCGATTATGTCTGCAATCTCTCGCGATGAAGTCGCAAACTTAGCTCGCTTGGCTCGAATCGCTATGAGCGATGCTGAGCTTGATCATCTAGCTGGGGAGATGGATGTAATTCTGGGTGCTGTTGCACGAGTCCAAGAAGTTGCTAGCAAAGATGTTCTGGCTACATCCCACCCACTAGATGTAAGTAATGTGGTTCGCGAAGATGTGGTTGTGGCAAGTCTTTCACCAACAGAGGCATTATCTGGAGCACCAGCTAGTGAGGATCAAAGATTTAAAGTTCCACAGATATTAGGTGAAGAGTAAATGTCAGTTAGGAATAGCGCTTCCCAAATGGCCACGGCATTGGCTAATAAAGAGATAAGTTCAGTAGAACTTACTAATCAACATTATGAACAAATTCAGGCTGTTGATAAGGATGTAAATGCTTTTTTGTATTTAGATAAAGAAGGTGCAATTGCACAAGCTACCGAGATCGATAAAAAACGATCAGCGGGTGAAAAACTTTCACCACTTGCCGGTGTACCACTTGCATTAAAGGATGTTTTAACTCAAAAAGGTGTACCTACAACCTGTGGTTCAAAGATCCTTCAAGGTTGGCGTCCACCATATGATTCAACAGTTGTCTCAAAACTTAAGTCAGCTGGCGTAATTATTTTAGGTAAGACAAATATGGATGAATTTGCAATGGGATCATCAACAGAGAATTCAGCATATGGACCAACACATAATCCATGGGATTTATCTCGAATTCCTGGCGGCTCAGGTGGCGGATCCTCAGCTGCACTTGCTGCCTTTGAAGCACCACTTGCAATTGGTACTGATACAGGTGGATCTATCCGTCAACCTGCAGCAGTCACTGGCACAGTAGGTGTTAAACCAACATATGGTGGTGTTTCTAGATATGGACTTGTTGCTTTTTCATCATCATTAGATCAAGCAGGCCCCTGTGCTAGAACAGTTTTGGATACAGCACTATTACATCAAGTAATTGCTGGCTTTGATCCAAAGGATTCAACAAGTATTAATCAAGCCGTTCCTGATGTTGTAGCGGCTGCAAAAAAGCAAGATGTAAAAGGAATGAAAATAGGAATTGTTAAGCAGTTATCTGGAAATGGTTATCAAAAGGGTGTTGAAAATAAATTCAATGAGGCAGTTTCCGAGTTAGTAAAACTTGGTGCTGAAATTGTTGAGGTATCTTGTCCAAATTTTGAGTATGCGCTCGCTGCCTATTACCTAATAGCACCAAGTGAATGTTCTTCAAATCTTGCTCGATTTGATTCAATTCGATTTGGATTAAGAGTTGGCGATGATGGCACAAAAGGTGCAGAAGAGGTTATGAATTTAACTAGACAGGCAGGATTTGGGCGCGAGGTCAAGCGTCGAATAATTCTAGGTACTTATGCGCTTTCATCCGGTTATTACGATGCATATTATGGATCGGCTCAAAAAGTTCGGACTCTAATCAAACAAGATTTTGAAACTGCTTTTGAAAAATGTGATGTTTTAGTTTCACCTACTGCACCAACTACAGCATTTAAAATTGGCGAAAAAGCCAATGACCCACTTGCCATGTACTTAAATGACATTGCCACAATTCCCGTAAATATGGCAGGAATTGGTGGCATGAGCCTGCCATGTGGATTAGCAGAGGAAGATAATCTGCCAGTTGGTTTTCAAATTATGTCACCAGCAATGAAAGATGATCGGATGTATTTAGTTGGTGGTGCTCTAGAAGCAGCTCTTCTATCAAAGTGGGGCAAGCCAATTCTAGATTTTGCACCAAAATTGGCAGGATCAAAATGAGTTTAAATTACGATCAAGCAATTGAAAAATATGAACCAACTCTGGGCTTAGAAGTTCATGTTGAGTTAAATACCAAATCAAAAATGTTTTGTGGCTGTGCAACTGAATTTGGTGCCAAGCCAAATACTCAAACCTGTCCAGTTTGCTTAGGGCTTCCTGGAGCACTTCCAGTAGTTAACAAAAAAGCTATCGAGAGCACAATTTTGATTGGTCTAGCGCTTAATTGTTCAATTGCACCATACTCCAGATTTGCACGTAAGAATTACTTTTATCCAGATATGCCTAAGAACTTTCAAACTTCTCAGTATGACGAACCAATCTGCATAAATGGATATTTAGATGTAGAAATTGAAACTGATGAAGGCAGTAAGAGTTTTAAGATTGAAATTGAAAGAGTTCACATGGAAGAAGACACCGGAAAATCCCTTCATGTTGGCGGTAATACCGGACGAATTCATGGCGCTGATTATTCGCTTTTGGACTACAACCGGGCTGGAATTCCATTAGTTGAAATTGTTACCAAAATTATTCCAAACACAGGAAAGTACGCACCACAAGTAGCTCGAGCTTATGTTGCTGCGCTTCGAGATATTTTGCGTGGACTACAAGTTTCTGATGTAAAAATGGAACAAGGATCACTTCGTTGCGATGTTAATTTATCTCTATCAAAAGTTGGAAGTGGCAAATTAGGAACTAGGAGTGAAACAAAAAATGTTAACTCACTTAGATCAGTCGAGCGTGCTGTTACTGGTGAAATCATTCGACAATCTGGCCGATTAGAACAAGGAGAGCGGATCATTCAAGAAACGCGCCACTTCTTAGAAGAAAGTGGTCAAACTCGTCCAGGCAGATCAAAGGAGCAAGCTGAGGATTATCGTTACTTTCCAGAGCCGGATTTAGTGCCAGTTGTGCCGGATAGTAAATGGATTGAGGAACTTAAAAAAACTCTTCCGGAAAAACCTTCCGATAGAAGAAAGAGACTTCAGATTGCTTGGTCAGTTCCTGATAAAGAGATGGCAGCTATGGTCAATGCCGAACTTTTAGATACTGTGGAGCAGACAGTTTTGTTGGGAGCTGATGCCACAAAAGCTAGATCTTGGTGGTTGGGTGAAATTTCAAGAATTGCAAATGATCGAGATGTATTTCCAACTGATTTGATTTCAGTAAAAGATGTTGCAGAGATAATTGCATTAATTGCCAAAGGTGAATTGACTGACAAACTTGCTCGCCAGGTATTAGAGGGAGTAATTGCCGGCGAAGGCTCTCCGGTAGATGTAATTGCAAAGCGTGGCCTAAAGGTGGTCTCAGATGATTCTCAACTTATGAAGGCGATCGAGGATGCAATTGCAGCATCTCCTGAGACTGCAGAAAGAGTTAGGGGTGGCAATATTCCAGCAGCGGGTGCATTAATCGGTGCTGTGATGAAAGCAACTGGTGGTCAGGCTGATGCAGCAAAGGTTCGTGAACTATTGCTTAAGCGCTTAGGGCAGTAAACTAATTTCATGAGCGAAAAAATTCCGCCAAATAAGATGAAGCCACGTTCTGGCTTAGTAACAGATGGTTTAGAGCGAGCCCCAGCACGAGGAATGTTGCGTGCCGTTGGAATGAAGGATGAAGATTTTTCAAAAGCTCAAATTGGAATTGCATCATCTTGGAATGAAATTACGCCATGTAATTTGTCTTTAGATCGATTAGCTAAAGCCTCTAAAAAAGGTGTAATTGACGCTGGTGGCTTTCCAATGCAGTTTGGAACTATTTCAGTCTCCGATGGCATCTCAATGGGTCATGAAGGAATGCACTTTTCTTTAGTGTCGCGAGAAGTAATTGCAGATTCAGTAGAGGCGGTAATGCAGGCAGAGCGACTAGATGGCATGGTTACATTCGCCGGCTGCGATAAATCTTTACCTGGAATGATGATGGCCGCTGCAAGATTAGATGTGGCTTGTGTATTTGTTTACGCAGGTTCAATCATGCCAGGCAAAGTAGATGGTAGAGATGTAACAATCATTGATGCATTTGAGGCAGTTGGCGCCTGCGCAAGAGGATTAATTACTGAGGCGGAAGTAGATAAAATTGAGCGGGCAATCTGTCCTGGTGAAGGTGCGTGCGGAGGTATGTACACCGCAAACACAATGGCTGCAATTGGTGAGGCAATAGGTTTATCACTTCCAGGCTCAGCTTCACCACCTTCTATTGATCGCCGTCGCGATGATTATGCAATTAAGTCTGGAGCTGCAGTAGTTGAGTTAATCCGTAAAGGAATTACAACTAGACAAATTTTGACTAAAAAAGCCTTTGAAAATGCAATCACGATTTTGATGGCACTTGGTGGTTCAACTAACGCTGTACTTCATCTATTAGCAATTGCTCATGAGGCTGAGGTGGATTTAACTCTTGAGGATTTTCACAGAGTTGGCTCGAAGCTGCCATTACTTGGAGATTTAAAACCATTTGGAAAGTATGTAATGACTGATGTGGACAAGGTTGGTGGTATTCCAGTTGTTCTACGAGCACTACTTGATGCTGGCTTGCTGCATGGTGATTGCTTAACTGTTACCGGCAAAACCATGGCAGAGAATTTAAAAGATATTAGGCCACCAGATCCAGATGGTGAAATTCTTAAAGCGGTTAAAAATCCATTATCACTAGGTGGTGGAATAACTATTCTAAATGGATCACTAACACCAGAGGGTGCAGTCTGCAAAACTGCTGGAATTGGTGTAGATCTTTTTGAGGGTCCGGCAAAAGTTTTTGAAAGAGAACAAGCAGCAATGGATGCCCTTGAGAATGGTTCAATTGTGGCCGGTGATGTTGTAGTAATTAGATATGAGGGACCAAAGGGAGGTCCTGGAATGCGCGAAATGTTAATGATCACTGGCGCAATAAAAGGAGCTGGACTTGGTAAATCTGTTCTACTTTTAACTGATGGAAGATTTTCCGGCGGAACTACCGGATTATGTGTTGGCCATGTTTCACCGGAGGCTGTAGATGGCGGACCGATTGCATTTGTTAAAAATGGAGATCGAGTAAGAATTGATACCAAAAAGCGAACCTTGGATTTATTAGTAGATGAAAAAGAGTTAGCAGAGCGTAGAAAAAACTTCACACCACTTACTCATAAATATCGCCGCGGTGTATTAGCCAAATATTCAAAGCTAGTTGGAAGTGCTGCAAAGGGTGCAGTCTGCGATTAGAACTTTTTCGTTATAGAAGTACGCTCAAATATTGAGATCACCATCTCAGGGGTTGACTAGATGAGTGTGTACCTGAGAAACTAACCCAATGAAGAAATCATCGCTAATCTCACAAACTGTGATCACATCTGTGATCGTGGTGATTATCGAGCGTGCGCGCTAACAGAAATAGTTAGTTCGCACCCCTCAGATAAAACTGGGGGGTTTTGTTTTAGTTCAGGCAAGATGATTGAAAGGATGTTATGAGCAAGATGAATGGTGCGCAAAGTTTAGTTAACGCACTTGAAGCTGCCGGTGTTGATGTCATGTTTGGCATTCCTGGTGGTGCAATTCTTCCTGCTTATGATCCAATATTTGATTCCAAGATCCGACATATTTTAGTTCGACACGAACAAGGTGCCGGCCATGCTGCAACTGGTTACGCACAAGCAACAGGTCGAGTTGGCGTATGCATTGCTACCTCAGGTCCTGGAGCTACAAACTTAGTAACACCATTAGCTGATGCACAAATGGACTCAGTTCCAATCGTGGCAATTACTGGGCAAGTTCCATCTGCTGCAATCGGAACAGATGCATTTCAGGAAGCTGATATTCGCGGCGTTACGATGCCGGTGACTAAACATAATTATTTGATCACCGATCCAGCAGACATTCCGCGAGCAATTGCAGAAGCATTTCATATCGCTAGTACTGGCCGGCCTGGTGCAGTATTAGTTGATATTGCCAAAGATGCCTTGCAAAAAGAGACAACATTTAACTATCCAAAAAATGTTTCACTTGCCGGATATAACCCAGTAGTTGAGCCAAAACAAGATGCAATAAATGATGCTGCTGCTTTAATTTCTCAATCAAAAAAGCCAGTTTTATATGTTGGTGGCGGTGTCATTAAGGCAAATGCAGCAAAAGAATTACTGCAATTTGCCGAAGTAACTGGTGCACCAGTTGTAACAACTTTAATGGCACGTGGTGCATTCCCTGACTCACATAAGCAGCATTTAGGAATGCCTGGAATGCATGGCACAGTTGCAGCTGTTACCGCGCTACAAAAAGCAGATCTTCTAATCACCTTAGGAGCAAGATTTGATGATCGGGTTACTGGAAAACTTTCAACCTTTGCACCAAATGCCAAGATAATTCATGCAGATATTGATCCAGCTGAGATTGGTAAAAATAGACATGCCGATGTGGCATTAATTGGTGATTTAAAAAATATTTTAAGAGCATTAACTCCAGCAACTAAAAGTGCCTTAGCAAAGTCACAGCCTGATTTAACTGCCTGGCTTGCTGAAACGTACGGTTGGCGCAGCAAGTTTCCTTTGGGATATGACAAACCAAGTGATGGCTCAGTTTCACCACAGTATGTGATTGAAAGAATTGGAAAGATTTCCGGCCCAGATACAATTTTTGCTGCTGGCGTTGGGCAGCATCAGATGTGGGCATCGCAATTTATTGGTTATGAAAAACCAAGAACCTGGCTTAACTCAGGCGGTCTGGGCACAATGGGTTATGCAGTGCCAGCTGCAATGGGTGCCAAAGTCGGCGCTCCTGATGCCACAGTTTGGGCAATTGATGGTGATGGCTGTTTTCAGATGACCAATCAAGAGTTGGTTACCTGTGCAATAAATAATATTCCAATTAAAGTTGCTGTAATTAACAATGAATCACTTGGCATGGTTCGTCAATGGCAAACTCTTTTTTACAATGAAAGGTATTCAAATACTGATCTGCATTCCAAGCGCATTCCAGATTTTAAATTACTAGCAGAGGCTATGGGATGTGTTGGCTTAAGGTGTGAAACACCTGGTGATGTTGATAAAACTATTGAGGCAGCTATGGCAATAAATGATCGGCCAGTTGTTGTAGATTTTAATGTGCATAGAGATGCCATGGTGTGGCCAATGGTGGCAGCTGGAACTTCAAATGATGACATAACTGTTGCTAGATCTATGGCTCCAGTTTGGGATTCTCAGGAGTTGTAATGGCCATTCATACATTAGCTGTTCTTGTAGAAAACTCACCCGGTGTATTAGCACGAGTAGCTTCACTTTTTTCTCGTCGCGGTTACAACATTGATTCACTTGCTGTAGGACCTACCGAGAATCCAAAAGTTTCTCGAATGACTATAGTTCTAAATCTTGAAGGACATGCACTAGATCAAGTAAGTGCTCAGTTATTTAAATTGGTAAATGTGATCGGAATTTCAGAAATGAAGGATTCTGATTCTCTAAAACGTGAAATCTTGTTAGTAAAGGTTGCAAATAATGACAAGACTAAAGCAATTGTTAAAAAACACAATGTTGTAATTGCTGATGAGAATGACTCGACTATTTCGATTGAAGCTGTCGGTTCATCAACTGCCATTGAGGCATTACTTGCAGATCTAAAACCTCATGGGATTCGGGAGTTAGTTCAATCAGGCTTGGTGGCTTTAGAGCGGGGTGCTAGAACTTTGGCAGACCGTACCTTAAGCACCATGGGAACAGCTAACGAATCAGATTCAAGTAGTTCAACAGCTGATTATCAAAATTAACCAACAATAACTATAAATAAGGAGAACCACAGTGGCAACGATGTATCACGATGAAGATGCAGATCTATCAATTATTCAATCAAAAAAGGTTGCAGTAATTGGCTATGGATCGCAAGGGCATGCACACGCACTATCACTTCGCGATAGCGGAGTTGATGTAGTCGTTGGATTAGCTGAAGGATCAAAATCTCGTGCGAAGGCTGAGTCTGAAGGACTTAAGGTTGCCACAGTTGCAGATGCAGTAAAGGGCGCTGACGTAGTTATGTTGCTTGCCCCAGATCACGTACAACGCCATATTTACAATGATTCAATTGCGCCAAATATTAAAGCTGGTGCTGCATTGTTTTTTGGTCATGGATTTAATATTAGATTTGGTTACATCAAACCACCTGCAAATGTAGATGTATGTATGGTGGCACCAAAGGGACCAGGACATTTAGTACGCCGTGAGTACTCTGCTGGCCGAGGTGTTCCAGTAATTGTTGCAGTAGAGCAAGATTCAACTGGAAATGCTTGGCCAATTACCCTCTCTTACGCCAAAGCAATCGGCGGTTTAAGAGCTGGTGGAATTTTGACTACCTTCACTGAAGAGTGTGAGACAGATCTATTTGGTGAACAAGCAGTGCTTTGTGGTGGTGCTTCTCAATTAGTTATGTATGGCTTTGAAACATTAATCGAAGCTGGGTATCAACCAGAGGTTGCTTACTTTGAATGTTTACACGAGTTAAAACTAATTGTTGATCTTATGTACGAAGGTGGAATTGCAAAGCAGAGATGGTCAGTTTCTGATACAGCTGAGTATGGTGATTACATTTCAGGACCAAGAGTTATTGATCCAAAGGTAAAAGAGAATATGAAAGCAGTACTTGCCGATGTTCAATCAGGAGCCTTTGCAAAAAGATTTATTGATGATCAAGATGCTGGTGCACCAGAGTTTAAATCTCTTCGTGCTAAAGGCGAGTCACATCCAATAGAAGCAGTTGGTAGAGAGCTTCGAAAGATGATGTCTTGGGTTAAATCTGGAAACAAAGATGATTACAAAGAGGGAAATGCGGCGCGTGGCTAAACCTGTCGTACTAATTGCTGAAGAGTTAAGCCCGGCTACATTAGAAGCGCTCGGGCCTGACTTTGAGGTGCGCAATTGCAACGGTGCAGACCGAGGCGAACTACTTACCGCACTCTCTAAAGGCGTGGATGCTGTATTGATCCGCTCTGCAACCAAGATGGATGCAGAGGCCATTTCAGCAGCTAAAGGATTAAAAGTTATTGCAAGAGCTGGGGTTGGATTAGATAATGTTGAAATTCCAGCTGCAACTACTGCTGGAGTTATGGTTGTAAATGCGCCAACTTCAAATATTGTTTCAGCTGCAGAACTTGCTATTGGTTTACTTTTAGCGTCAGCTAGATCAATTTCTCCAGCGCATGCTGCGTTAAAAAATGGTAAGTGGGCAAGGTCGAAATACACTGGGGCTGAGTTATTTGAAAAGACACTAGGAATTGTTGGTTTTGGGCGAATTGGTCAACTAGTAGCAGCTCGAATGCAGGCATTTGGAATGAATGTAGTTGCCTATGATCCATACCTTCAGCCTGCAAGAGCAGCTCAATTAAATGTTCGTTTAGTTGATTTAGATGAATTATTAAAAATTAGTGATTTCATAACGATTCACCTACCAAAAACCAAAGAAACCGCTAATTTAATTGGGGCTGAGGCGCTTAATAAAGTTAAGCCGACGGTAAGAATTGTCAATGCAGCCAGAGGTGGCGTGTTAGATGAAGCAGCACTTTATGAGGCGTTAAAAGCTGGCAAAGTAGCTGGCGCAGCACTAGATGTCTTTGCAACTGAGCCTTGTACTGATTCACCATTATTTACCTTAGACAATGTAGTTGCAACCCCTCACTTAGGAGCTTCAACAGATGAAGCACAAGAGCGTGCTGGAATTGCTGTTGCTATTTCAGTTAGAAAAGCGCTATCTGGCGAATTAGTACCAGATGCGGTAAATGTTAAAGGTGGCGTAATCGATGAAGTAGTCCGACCAGCTCTGCCACTTGTTGAAAAATTAGCTCAGGTAGCAATTGGACTAGCCACTGATGTGGTTTCATCCATTGATGTTGAAGTACGTGGTGAAATTTCAGATATGGATGTTTCAGTTTTGGCTACTAGCGCATTAAAAGGAGCTTTAATTGGAATGGGAGCCGAAGATGTTACATATGTAAATGCTCCGGCATTAGCAAGTGAGCGATTATTAACATCCACAATTTCAACCAATCTAGAAAGTCCTGATCACCGCAATCTAGTTTCAGTTAGAGCAGCATGTGCCAACGGATCCCAAGTTTTTGTTAGCGGAACTCTTATGGGTATTAAGCAAACTCAAAAGATTGTTGCTATAGATGAGTTAGATCTAGATTTAAAGCCAACAAGTAACCTACTTTTCCTTCGCTATACCGATCAGCCAGGTGTGGTTGGTGTGGTTGGTAACTCTTTAGGTAAGTTAAAGATAAATATTGCAGATATGCAGGTAGGGCGCACGCAAGTAGGTGGAGATGCGTTAATGGCACTCACTGTTGACTCAGTAATTCCAAAAGACATTATTCAAGTTATTTCAAAAGAGACTGGTGCGACCTTAGTCAGATTTGTAAATTTGGTGAGCGAATGAAAAGTTTTAACTTAGCTGTTATTGCAGGTGATGGAATTGGACCTGAGGTAGTTAATGAAGGTTTAAAGGTTTTAGATACGGTTGCAAAAAAGTATGACTTAAACTTCAATAAAACCAATTATGAGTTGGGTGCGGCTTACTGGCATAAAACTGGGGAAACATTGCCGGATTCAGTAATGGCTGAACTAGCTAAAGCGGATGTAATTTTATTAGGAGCAGTAGGAGATCCAACTGTTCCAAGTGGAGTCTTAGAGCGTGGTTTACTTTTAAAGTTAAGGTTTGCCTTTGAGCACTATATAAATTTAAGGCCAGCTAAATTGTTTCCTGGTGTCACCTCTCCAATTACAAATAATAAAGGTATTGACTTTATTGTTGTGCGTGAAGGAACTGAAGGTTTATATGTTGGAGCTGGTTCAATCAAGGATGAGGGAACAAATAAAGAGCTGGCAATTGAGGAGTCTATAAATACTTACAAGGGAGTTGAACGGGTTATCCGCGATGCATTTAATCGTGCCAAGAGTAGGCCTAGAAAGAAATTGACACTGGTTCATAAGAACAATGTGTTAACTCGCGCCGGTGGATTATGGAGTCGTGTTTTTAAAGAGGTAGCTAAAGATTTCCCAGAGGTAACCACTGATTATTTACACGTAGATGCTGCGTCTATGTTTTTTGTAACCAACCCAGAAAGATTTGATGTAGTTGTTACCGATAATTTATTTGGTGACATTATCACTGATATCGCAGCTGCTATCTGCGGTGGAATTGGATTGGCTGCTAGCGGCAACATAAATCCAACTGGTCAATTTCCATCTATGTTTGAACCTGTTCACGGATCTGCTCCAGATATTGCTGGCAAGAATCTTGCTGATCCAACTGCCACAGTACTATCAGTTGCCATGATGCTAAATCATTTAGGCCAAACTCAAGCAGCTTTAGATGTTGAGAGGGCTGTAGCAAAAGACTTACTTACTCGTGGTGATAAGAAGCGTTCAACGACTGAAATTGGTCAAGCACTTATGGAGGGTGTGGCATGAAAGTAATCAATACCCCAAATCAAAACCCTTTATCTAATTCTGAACGCGACAAAAGAGTAAGTGAACCTGGGTTTGGAAAGTACTACACCGACAATATGGTTGTTGCGCAATGGAGTGAAGCAACAGGTTGGCAAGATGCTGAGTTAAAAGCCTATGGACCATTAACTCTTGATCCAGCCACCATGGTTTTCCATTATGGCCAAGAGGTATTTGAAGGTATGAAGGCGTATAGCCAACCAGATGGTGGTATTTCGCTATTTCGCCCCGAAGCAAATGCTAAAAGATTTGCTAAGTCTGCTGCACGTATTGCATTACCTGAAATGCCAGTTGATTTCTTTGTAAAGACAGTTGAAGAACTAGTTAAGCAAGAAAAAGATTGGGTTCCTAAGAAAATTGGAGAATCTCTTTATCTTCGTCCGTTTTTAATTGCAACTGAAGTTGGATTGGGAGTTAGACCTTCTAATCATGCCACCTATGTATTGATTGCAACTCCTGCTGCTGCTTACTTTAATGCCGCAAAAGCTGTAACCGTTTGGATTTCAACGGAGTATGTGCGAGCAGCCCTTGGTGGTACTGGTGAGGCAA
>JACCDU010434936.1_pt1 | contig 20414 bp, 27 predicted proteins | sample 7446081 | NCBI WGS metagenome assembly JACCDU01 (sample SAMN15323447, study PRJNA562643) | freshwater metagenome | isolation source: river surface water | place: USA:Blue River Watershed | collected 2017-08-17
AACACAATTATAATTATCCAAAAAAAGAACTAACAGGTTTTCCAGTTCTTTTGGCTTGGCTTAAAATAACAGCAATCTCTTGTTTTCTTGCCTTCTCTTTTGTAGGGAAACCTTTCTTAGATGGTAAGCGAATACCAGCATTATCTTTAACAAACCAACGACGACCAACCTTTTCGATTTGATAGGGCATGATATATATATATACTAAATATTATTTTTCAATCGTTCTTTATATTCATTAGACCTATCTAAATATTTTCTATAAACTTCTGGATTGGCTTTTCTTTTTTGATATATCTCTTTATAATTACGTGGTTCAGCAAGGGCTCTTTTTATATTACAATTTTCTATTTGAGATAAATAATATTGTTCTCTTTCTATTAATTGTTTTTTATTTTCACAAGGGAATAATTCTAACAATTCAATTTTACAATCATCATGAACTATAACATTTCTTGAAGCACAATTTCTATTTTCTTTTAAATATGCTTTATGTCTATTTAATCGTTTTTCAATAGTTTCAGTTGTAGAACCAATATAAGTTAAACCACCACCAGTAATTTTATAAATCTTGCCATTTGAAAAGTTTGACATCCTTTTATATAACCATATCTTTTATTCTTTAAGTTCTTTTAATATATTATTTTTCTTTTGGTTCATACTTAATATATACCTTTGCTTGTTTTGATGAACTACCCATCTCTTCAAAATCTTCTTCCATCTCTTTCTGTATCTTCATCATATCTCCATATTTCTCTGTTAGATAAGTATGTCTCATTTGATTGACAGAAATAGGACCATGGAATATTTTATTGAGACGTTGATTAAGAGTAACATTAGTAAGAGGTTCAAACTTAGCATTGAATAATAAATGGTCAACATCTTTTGGAATAACAGAAATCCATTTTGTTAGAATTTTTTTTAAAGCAGGTGGGATTTCTAATGTTTGTCCATCTTCGTGAAACTTAGCAGTTTTGAATTTGCGAAATACAAATTCTTTCTTATCAATATAATTGTCATCATCACCAGCATTACGAATTTTCATAGCACAATAATCTAAACTACGACGAGGAACAATATGAACACCACCTAACAAACTAACAATAATATAGTTCTGTATTTGTTGTAAGTCATTAGTATCAAGATTAGATTTTTTATAAAGCATCTTAGCAGTCTTTTCTAAGTCATCATAGATGGCTCTAATTTCAGAACTACTAATATTGCTAGTCATTTGCTTATCATTCATAATTTGTTTATCTTGTTCTTTCTTATAAGTGTTCATATCATCATTCATCATCTTCTTATAGTCATCAATGTGTGGAGCAATACATACAAGAGCAGCCAAATAAGTTTTACGACTGCTAATAGTTTTATCTTTAATGAAATCCATAACATCATTAACCTTATCAAAGTTTTTAACATTAGGGTCTTTATCATTACCAAAGCATTTCTTATAAATACTTTTAAGAAGAGAGTTGTAAGTTTTAAGAGAGCCTTCAGTTAGGTGGGCGCGTTTGGCTTTGAGTTCAGTAGAGAAATCCATTTATATATATTACAAATATTATTTCTAAATAGTTTCAACTAAAATATCAACTATGGTTTTCTTTTCTTTGAGTAATATTATGTTGTTAATTAAGTGTTGAATGACTAAAATGGTTGATTATCAACCAAAATTAAGCATCAACCGACGTAAAATGGCCTAAAATGGCGTGGTTGATACTATATTAAAAATTTTTAATATAGTATCAACGCTATATCAACGCTATATCAACCACTTTATTAAGCAGTTGAGGTCAGTTGATGCTTTTTTTCAACTAACTTCGCCCTCTTTCTTTCTCTATCTCTTCTTTTTTCTTCTTTTGCCTTTGCTCTTTTTATTTCCAAATGCTTTAATGTATATATCTCTGCCCATTCACCTTGGTGAGGCAACATCATAATAAACTTTTTTAGTATAGGGTCATTTTCCCAGTCAGGTACTTCCATTTCTCTTTAATATATATATATTAAAGAGAAATGTCTTTAAGTTCTTTTTTAAGCAAAAACAAACCAAATCAAATAAAATATAAATTTATTTATTCCTATCTTTGCTATTGCCATTTGAATAAAACCGAGTTGGTCTAAATTTGTTAGTGTATTGATAATTAATATTACATTTGATGGTAAATTCATTTCAGACATTACACCATTTATAACTTTACTTTGTATATAACTATAGACCAACTCTCTAATTAGTTTAATTTACGTTTAAGCCAACTAACACAAGTTGATGTTAGAATAACCCAAGTTGAAAACTTCTGAATCTGATTATTGTCTACTAAATATTCTATGTTCTTTGAGATTGTATCAATATCTTCTGGTTTTAATGAACCAAATAATGAATTAAGAATTTCAATTACTAATACCTTTTTGTCAATCTTCATTCTATCCTTCTTACCAGTATTAGTAATTGAATTCTCAACAATATTACAAACCATTAATAATAATTCCATGTTATGCTTATCCTTACGAATAACATCTGGAAAGTTAGTAAGTGCTTCTAAAGCACGTTGTTTTACCTTAGCAATTTTTGCTTCCTTATAAAGCTGATTCTGTGGTCGAATATATGCAAAAGTCGACATTTATATTGTTAGGTTAGATAATATTTTTTATATTCCATATAATTCAATTATTAATGTCTTAATCTTTTCATATAATTGTTTTTTATTTTCTTCATTTTCTGTTTCAGTATAATCTCTTACATACATTGCTAATAGTTGCTCCTTATAAATTCTATGAATTTTTATATTTATATTATCCATATAATCTAACAAAAGAAAAAACTTTTTATGCTATACGTGTAATTCTTAAATAATGTTGAACTGAAGAATATGACCCTGAATTACCACCATTCGAAATTACAAAATAGTATCTATATGATGTATCTGTATTTGATAGAGCAGTTGTAAAAGTTAATTGCTGATAAGATGAATTTTGTTGTGTTGAATATGTAGCACGTGAATTATCAATTGTCGCACTTGTCATTGATAATGAAATTGCTCTATTGTTTGATGATTGAGCCCAACCTGAATATAATTCACATAACCAAACTCCAGTAGGTAAAGTAAAATAATCTAAACCTGTTCCTGAAAATGTTATATTTTTAATTCCATTTGTTGTAGGAGTAGTTGTTGATGTATAATAATATCCATAACCTAATCTACCTTCTGTTAAAGTTGAAGGATTATAATTTAATTGTATCGGATTATTCATTTTTATACCATTTGTTGCTTGTAATGTTACTAAATCCGTTGATGTTAGATTTATATCTCCTGTTCCTGCTGTTTCTATATTTACATTACGATTTGTTGCTGGTTGTATATAAATATTTCCTTCTGTTGTGTTAGTTGTTTTTATATATGTTTGTTTTGTGCTTTGTATTGTTGTTATATTACCAGAAGTTAAATTCATATTACCTGCTGATGAACCAGTTACACCTGAATTATTAAAATTTATTGGACCACCTTGTGCTTCAAATGAAATAGTTCCTGTTCTTGAAATAAAATTACAAGAGCCTTGTGCGTCGAAGCCCATATTATCACTTGACCCAAAATTTATATATGAACCTGTACCTGATGTATAAATTTCTAATGGAACATTACTAAGAATACTACTAAGTGTTCCACTTGATTCTATGTTTAAACTTTCTACATCAAATGAATCTCTAAACATAATTCTTTTTGAACCTGAACCTGATGTATTTTTAAATTCTAAAAATGGATTACCTGTTGCTGATATAATACTTAATGGAGCATTACTAATAATATTGCCTGAAAAAAGACGCATTGTTCCTGCTTTGGCACTAATATCTAATGTATCTTGTATTGCTCCAGCACTAGAAGGATATGATTTTATAAAAGCGGTTTCTACATTAATACTATCTTTGAATAATATATTGGCTGATGCTGTGCTTAATGAATTTTTTACTATTAAACCTTTATTTGCTACACTGTTATTTATAGTGTAATCTCCATCTAAATTGTTAGTTATATTATTACCAGCATCTACAGCAATATTATAAGATGAATTCATAAAAATATTATTGGCTGGTCTTGAAGGAATTAATCCACCAGCGTTATATAAAAATAAATCACCTGTAGGTTGTATATATGTTGCTGTTGCTAATGCTGTACTTGTTAGAATATTTGTTTTTACTTCATTATTAAATACAGCATTATCATTAACATAGAGTGTTCCATAAAGATTTGTATTACCTGTTACTCCTAAAATTCCACCTATATTAGTATTTGAATAAAGTGTTGTTATTCCAGTTACACCTAAATTACCTCCTACATTTGTATTGTTAGTATATTGCTCTCCATAAATACTACAATCTCCTGTTATTCCTACTGGTCCTACAAAAGTTGCTGTTCCACCTACATTTAATGTAGTATATAGTTCTGTTGGTCCAGTTACACCTAGTTGATTTCCAACTGTTAGATTATTTGATACATCTAAATCAGTATATAATATTTCTGCTCCTGAATAACTTAATGTTCCTGCTACTGTTAGATTATTTCTAAATACAGCATTCCCTGAAACATCAAATGATGCTACACCATATGGCGTTGCTATAGAATTTATATTAGGTCCACCAATCGCAATTGGGGCAAATTTATTATAAAAAGGTTCTGTCATATATATACTTTATATTTTTATTTAACTCCATTGTTGTATTAATCCTGCTACTCTAAAACTACTTCCTGCTGGTAAATTTACTATTCCATTTAAATTTATTATTGATGCTTGTGAAGCATTACCAATATTTATTATTCCTCCTCTTATTGACATTTGACCTAAATCACTAGAAACTGATGAAATATTTTGTATATCAATTCCACAATCTCTATAATAATTTGTATTTCCTGTTGCTCTTAAATTTATATTATTTGCTGTAATAGCATGTATATATTTATCCATTAATAACATTCTTTTTTGTGTTGTATCATCTTCTGCATAAGCAAAAATATGTGCTGGTCCATCAAATCCTTCCTGTTTCCCTACTGTATAAAGTGTTGATACATCATCACCATCTGCTAATAATTGTATTGAATTTCTTTTTACTGGTTCTGCTCCACCTGTAGGGTCATACATTAATATTTTTAAACCTTCTTTTCTTGCTGGGCTTGTTTCTATCCAATCACAAAACATAAAATCATTTGTTTCAATTGAACCACTTTCTGCTCTTAATGAATGAAATACTGAACCTTGTTCTGTTGCATTTATACTTTTACATTGTATTTGTCGTTTAAAATAATTATTATCAGTTGCTGATAATATAACAGCATCTCCACCTTCACCTGATAAATCACGAACTACTACATCACTACTAAATTTTGTTTTTAATGTTGTTTCTACTTCTGCTGATTGATATACTGTTTTTGCTTGAAGTGCTGCTATTGCTGTATCTTGTGCTCCTTGTGAAGTATTTAATGCTGCTACATTTGTTGATAATCCTGCTATTGTTCCTGCTTGACCTGAAACTACTGCTCCTAATGCTATTACTGCGGCATCAGCAGCACCAGCTAATGCTAATGCTGAATATGCTACTGGACCATCTCCTGCTGGACCTTCTGGACCTCTATCACCTTTATAACCTCTTGGACCTCTTTCTCCTCTTGGACCTGTCGCACCTTGTGCTCCTGCTGGTCCTTCTCCTGTTACATTTGTTACTGTAATAATTACTGATGGAATTGCTGGATGAGCATAAGGACTAGTTTGTGCTGCTTGATATGCTAATGTCATACTTGTATGATTACTTGCCCATACAAACTGTATATAATCATTCGCTTCTAAAACCATAACATAATTCCAAGCAATAACAAGATGGTCATTACCTTTTACATCATATTCACCTGCTGATGCTAATATATCTGTACCATTCTTACGTAACCAAATTGTTACATTAGCAGCTATAATATTTGTTTGATGTAATTGAAAACTGAATTGAATATTATAAGTATTTGTATTTAGCACTTTTATTGAACCTGTTACTGGTCCTGCTACAATTCCATTACCTGATGGGTCACTAGTATTCCATGTTACAATACGAGGTGTATTTGCTACTGGATTTGTTTGGGTTGTTGTATCCCAAGCAGAAAACCAATATGATGCTCCTATATTACCTATCTGTGTTTCTATACTATCTATCTGTTGTTGTATAGTTTCATTTGTTCTTATTCCTTCTAACATATCAAATTGTAAATCACTAATATCTGGGTCAACTTTTGTTAGAACATCTGTATTTACTTCATCGGCATTTATAGTTGTTAGATTTGTTAAATAATTAAAAGCAATATTCTCAATATTATTTATACTCATTATTAATATATATATTTATTTTTTTTTATTCTATTTATATATAAATGTCTAAAATTCAAAATTCCATTTGGATTAAGAATACAAATAAAACTGGTAAAGAAACATTAGATATATTAAAACTACTTAAAGACATTGGTATTTTTAAGGAAAAACCTAAAAAACGTAAGCCCAAAGCTAAAGAAGAAGTATTTGAAGATGAAGAAATTTTACAGCAACCTAGTGGTGGTGGAGGAGGTAGTAGTGGTGATATTGGTGGAGGTAATGTTACTTCTAATCTTTTAGCATTAAAAGGTGCTTTATCTGCTAAAAATACTGATGAAGAAAATATTAAAAAACTTAAGGAAGCAACTGAATTACAATTAGGCAAATTAAGAGATGCACAACAAGATTTAACAAGAACTCAACAACGTTCTAATTATGGATTTCCAAAAAGAAGTGAATTTAGTATAGATTCTAGTTCTAAACAAGACTTTATTGAAGATATTGATGAATCTTCTAGATACTTTCCAGAAAAAGAATCTATTGTTGCTCCTACTAATTATGAATTTAATGAAGAACGTTCTGGAACTGATAATCCACAAAAAGTAATGGATATTGATATTTCTCCAAAAGTTAGTCCAGAACAAGGTATTATTGAAGATATTGATGAAGAAGAATATATTAATCCAAAACAACCAACAAAAGGAACTAGTGAATTTCAATTAGCAGTAGATTATTTAAGAAACTCTGATAAATATAATATTAAAAGGTTTCCTACTTTTGAAGAATCTAACAAAACAAAGTTTGATATTTATATGGAATTATTAAATTCTCTTGGTATTAAAAAACCTACTGGTCCTCCTTATCGTTCATCTACATCTTCTGTATTAGACCCAGCATTAAGACAAATTATTATTAGAGCATATAGAGATGATATGGAAGAAGTTGATTAATTTTTTCTCTATATATTATAAAATGCAATTGAATGATTTAGCAGTAGTTTTAAAAGAAATTGAACAAGGTATTATTCCTTTTGAATTTGATTATACTTTAGAAAGTAATTATTCTAACAAAATTGATTGGTCTGCTTTATGTTATAATGATTGGGATACAGTTGATTATTGGGAAAAGAAATTACCATCTGGTTTAGTAGAACAATTTCCCGAATTAAAAGATATATTACATGATATTGTTCTAACAAGAAATGGTAAAACTCCTTTAATGGAATTAGAAGAAAGGGCAAAAAAGCGTGAAAATAAGTAAAAATTATTTTGTTAGTATATATATATGTCTTATATAACAAATGGTTATAATACTCCAAGAATTGCTAGGCAACCTTCTCTCAATATGTACGACGATATTAGAGCAGGTGAAAAAGCCTTATCATCTTTTGGTAAAAAATACGTGGCACCAGCTGTTAAGTATGCGGGAAAAGAGACTCTTAAACTTACAACAAAACCCCTCCCTACAATTGGAAGTGGACTTGGTGCAACAGCAGGAATTGCTGCTTCAGTAGCCACTGCTAATCCAGAACTTTTACCAGTATTTAGTGGTATAGGTGCTTTTGAAGGCGAACAAATTGGTAAATATGCTAAAAAACGAATCAATGAAGCAATTGATAAACTCTAAATTGTTTTTTTATATATATTATTAAAACTATATAAAGAAACCTTATTCTTCTACTGGAACAATTGTAAAAGTCATCGTTCCTCTTAATGCTTGTGATGTTACACTATCTGTTAATGTTCCTACTTCTTTTACATAGAAACGTAGATTCACTCTATCATTTGATTTGTAAAATGTTGTGCTATGTGTATTTCCATATGTCGTTAATGCTAATGGATAAAATACTCCTGACACATTTTGAACATTCATATATACTGGTCCTACATTCCAAGTTTGTGTTGTCTGTTGTGGATTTGAATCTAACATCTGTTGGTCTAACTGTAATCCTTCACAATATAACATTAAACATCTTTCTTCTACAGCATTTGTTTGGTCATATGGAAACATACAAGTCAAAAATATATTGAACTTATTATATTTATCCCAAAAACTTTCACATGCTTGTCTTAAATCTACATTATTAATTGTAATATCTGTATAAGTATTATTTCTAATACCTAAATCTGTTTGTGATGTTGTTAATCCTGCTGAACTAACACTTAATAAACCTTTTTGATGATTCATATCTTTCTTGATTGGTCTAATAAAAAATGGTAAATATCCCGTTCTATTTGTTTGGACTGCGTTTCCATTTAATCCACTTAAATCGTAATTGTCAAATTCTAATGTAAATGATACTAAATCGCCTGACTTTTTAAATTGAACTGGACTATAATATGTATTTGCATTACCCATATGGTCACTACCTGTATTTCCTGAACGGGTTATTCCAATTACTGCTGTTGATGTTGATGTTTGTGCTCCTGCTTTTGTAAAATTATTCATAAAATTAAATCCTGTTAATGTTATAGGCATTATAACATATTCTGCTGTTTGATTTCCATAACCTTGAAATTCATATCCACCTAAAAGTATTTCAAATTCATCATATTTATCCCAAAATTCACGGCAACATAATCTCATATCAAAACTATAATATGTATATGTTCTTACATTATTTGATACTACCTTTGAAGGCCAAGTTACTGGAGGAGTTCCTGTTTGTGATGTTACTGTTGTATATAATCCTAAATATCCCATCTCGTTTTGATTATTCTCTGCTGGTTGAATTGTAAATGTATATTGTTGTTCGGGCATTGATGTTAATGATGGACTAACACCTGTTCCACCATCAGTATTTATATTTGTTATTTGAAATTCTATATCTATTATTTGTTTACCTTTTCTAAAATTAAAACAATATTGATTACTTACTGGTATTACATTTTGACCAGAATTTGAACCTCTAATAAAACCAATAGGCATATATGTTTGACTTGTTCCATATTTCTCATCATAACAATTAATCCAATCAAAACCTTTTATATTATTTTGAATCATATAAGCCTGAGAGCCTGTATTTAATACTGGTGAAAAATATCTACAAGCTGTTAATCTTATAGCAAACTTTTCATATTTATTCCACATCTCACCCATCACACTTTTTAAATTTACATTACGAAAAACAAAGTTTGTTTTATTAGCATTAATATTACTTGTTCCTGCTAAACTGAAAGTATCTAATTCTAAAAATGCTGTATCTGTATTCATATATAATTATAATATATATTATTTTTTAATTCCAATTACCATAAAATTAATACACCAATTATTATAACTATTTACTGATGGAAATACTGTAGCATTACCTGCTGTCACTGTTAAACTAATATTTTCTGTTTCTGGTTTTCTAAATGTATTTGCCGAGGACATATTATCAAAAAGATTAAAACAAGATGTGGAACTAGCTCCACCACTACTTTCAATAAAACCATATCCACCTATACCATATTTACCTTGAAAAGTTGTTGATAATGGACCAACTGATGTATTATTAATAAATTGTAATCCTTCTATTATTAAATATGTTTGTCTTTGGTCTCCTGAAAATGAACCTCCTATAGTTATACCACATCCCCAACTTGTCATTATTAAATTAAATTTCTCATATTTGTCCCACATTCTTCCTAAAATATGTCTAAAATTTATATTTGTTAATGTAAATTGTGAATAATTACTATTCATAGTTCCATATTGATTTGTAGAACCAGCAACTAACGATTGAGTTGTTAGTGTAAATGTTCTTTGTTCTAAATTATGAAATGTATTAAATGGATTCTTGTATAATGGATTATAACTTTCTAATCCTTGAAAAGTAAAAAACCAACTTCCAGCTGTTGATGTTCCATTAACTCCTGTTATAGCTTCCCAGTAAATAGTTAAAGGTATTCTATTATCTACTGGTTTTGTCATAATATACATTTGATTACCAGCATAATTGTCCCAATCTAAATAGGCTGCTTGTGTTCCATATTGTTTTATTGTTCCATATATTAATGCTGGTCCTCCTTGCTGTTGTCCATTGTTACTTGTTTGTATTAAATTAAGACCATCACAATATACAGTTGCTTCTGCGTTAATACGAGTAGCACTACATATTAAAACCTGATAAGCATCGTATTTCGTCCACAATGTTTCTCCTAAAACATCTCTCATATTAACAAACCAAGTATAAGATGTTTGGGCTGCGTTTTTATAACCTATGTCTGTTGTTGATGTTGTAATTGTATTCTCATATAACCATAATTTTGCTACTTCTTTATCCATATTATAATAAGATAAGATTTTTTATTTTATTATAATCTAACAATTATATGTGCCTTTATTACTAAAAGACAAAAACTTAAGTTCTAGAGTAAGCAACGCCATTCTCGAAAACAATTACATTATCAAAACAAGCGAAGGCATTGTAAAGCATAGTAGTAGAAGTTACACCAGAAGAACCATATTGCATAGTAACGAAAATATCACTAGTAGTAGTATCCATACCAGCAAAAATACCACTCTTATCAACATTCTGGTAAGTTTCACAGTCAAGACCAATTAAGAAAGCACCAGATTCTGTAGTAGCAGCACCCGCAGCAGTACCAGCCATAGTAGCAGCATTAGCTTGAGCGAAAGAAGTTAAGTCAATAGAAGGCTGGTAATTCATATCAGAAAGAGAACCAAAGCATTTGGCAGCTTCACTGAAAAATTCAGCATCAGTTGTAGGAGCAGTAGAAGGAAGAACTTCACTACCAATTCTCATAGTCCACTGGGCTAATCCGTTCTTTACGTGAGCACAAGGATAATAAGTAGCAACACCTACTCTATTACTTTCACGAGGAGTTACAATTAAAGATTTAAGACTTGAGAATTTAGCAGCAACAGGCATAGTAATAGTAGAATTAGCAACTACAGCAGCAGAGTATACGTAGTTACGCCAGTCAGGAACAACCATTTGAAGAGAACCACCAGCACGTTGAGCTATAGCATCAATAGCACTACTAGACATCTGTAAAAATTCAGCAACATATTCAACATTATCAAGTTGAATATTACCAATATTAGCAGATGAGAAGTTGCCTATGTTATAAGCACCAGTCTTTAAAACAATCTCAACACGAAGAGGAGCAGCTTGAGCAAAGTGAAGAGGTAAATATTTATTACCAGCTAAAGAACCAACTAAAGAAACAAGATTAATGGCATATTTTCCAATTTCTCTAGTTCCAGAGGCAGGAAGAGTTCCAATAGTAATACCCTTATTAATAGCTTTTATATTATTAGCATCAGCCCCAGCATAGTTAGGATTTGTTCCAGAAGTAATAGAAAGTCTACCTTGAGTAGTATCTAAAGCAGCCTGATAGTCAAAAAGAACTTTAGCTAAGTCATCATAGTTGTCAATATCTTGAAGAAGACTAGAACCGTGATAAACACGAAGACGTTGGATTACACCATGAACACCTTGAGCATCTAAAGCGTTGTAATCAGAAGCAGCTGCTCCAAGAACAGCAGAAAGAGTAAATTTTAAGTAAGATTCAGAAGGAATAAGGAAGGTATTGGCTTGGGTAGGAATATTAATAATAACAGTATTACCACCTAAATAAGGACCAGTTCCGTTTTGTGGTTGAATATTTGTGCGAAAGCGTCTAGCAGGGGAAGACTCAACTTTTCCGTTGTATACGAGATTAGAGGGAATCATATTATAAATTATAGCAAGATAAAAAATATTAATAAAACTTAAATTATTAATATTTTCCTTAATTGTCTAAACTAACAAAAAATCAATTAGGCATACATTCCTAATTTCCATCCTTGACCTCTGTTAATTCTTTTTTCTAAAGCACTCTTTGGTTGACCAACATCCTGTTTCTCAGGGTTTACTTTACCCATTACAACACCTCCTAAAGCAAGTTTGTGGCCCAACATATTTCCTTCTAAAGGTTTCTTATGACCCATAATAGATTTTCCTAACGCTTGTTTGTGTCCGAGCATATTATTATAATCTAACAAAAGAAAATAATTATTCCGTAAATTTCACTATATCTAATTGTAAACACATTTGATAGTTTACTCCGTTTAAGTGAATTAAGTTCGCCTGATTATCTACCAGTTTAATCTTAATCATATTCATAGCACAACTAAAAATATTTACCCTAAAGTTATTTGGATTTTGATAAGTTACTAAACCAAATGGTTGGGCTATAACTGGAATTGTTGCTAAAATATTCTGATTATATCTTTGGGCTACATTCACATTATATGTTGGCATATCTATCTCTACATTGATTGCTCTAATCTGTGTTAGATTTACACAATTAATACCTGTAATACTTTTTGATATTCCACTTGGAGTATCATTACTTGTGCTAAATCCTAACACAACATTTATTGTTGAAGCAACTTTTATAGTAAATTCGTTTGTAGTATTGCTTAATGTTACTCTACCAGTTATTCCATTATAAGTTAAACTATATGTTTCTCCTAGTTCACTTTGTAAATAACTAACAAGTTGTAGTACATTATAATTACCTTCTGGAACTGTAATTGCTATAGTATCTGTTAGTTCAAGTATTTCTAAATAATTGTTAGTTGAGTTTATACAATAAAATGAATATGGAATTACAGCACTTTGTAATGACATATATAATGTATGTCCGTCTGGAACTTCTATCTGTGGTAATGCATACATACATATTGATGGGTCACCTAATGGCTTAGCATCTGCGTATTTAGAGTTTAGATATATTTGGATACTATCAGCTATATTATGAGACATTACTATTATTATATTATAAGATTTTATTTCATTTAATTAAGCAAAACTAACAACTAAATAATATAGTTATAATATATTATGAATTTAGATTTTAATTTTATTCAAACCCCTATTGACGTCTGGACAGAGATTTTACACCTATTACCTATTAGAGATGATGCTATATTCTTAGAACCTTTTAAAGGACAAGGTAACCTTTATAATCAAGTTACATGTATGAAAGAATGGTGTGAGATTGAAGAAGGCAGAGATATATTTGATTATGATTGTAATAAGAGTATCGTTACAACTATTTATACTAATCCTCCTTTCAAATGTGAAATAACTAACAAGAAAGGACAAAAGGTAATAAAGAATTCAGTCTATTACTTTTTGGAATACTTTATGGAAAAAATTCATTCTCTTGAAGAGATTGGTTTTTTAATTAATGCGAAATCGTGGAATTCTATTACCCCTAAAAGACTTGTTAGATTACAGAACTTAGGATTTTATATTCATAATATTATTGTTTTGAATTGTAATTATTGGTGGGGCACATATTACTTTGTTCTTTTTAAAAAGTATAATACTAATTTTGTTATTCCTATTGAGAAGACTTTTGTAAAGTAGTAATATTTAAATGTCCGTTATTATTATTATTATCTATAAGTTTTAGTTTTAATGCTGATATAATATTTATTAACCATTTTCTACAAAATTTATAATATTGTTCTTCTCCTAGTGTTTGCTTTAAATCTTCACCATTCCATTCTTTATTTTTAAAAGTATCACATAAATATTGTTCCATTTCATCTAAATCATAAATAATATTTTGTTTTTGTTGTTCTAATGAAACTCCATATTTTAATCCAGTAATAATTGAATCTTCAGAAACTTTAATACACTTATCTTTATTTTTAAAAGGCATTTCAAGACCAGTCCCTTTATAAAATAACATCCAAGACTCAGTTGACATTATATATATTCTTTAAGTTGTTTTAATAATATATTTATAAAAAGAACTTAAAAAGAAAAATTCATTTCAATTTTTTTACAAACTATCAGTATTACGTATATTCAGATAATTAAAGTTTTTGTAAAACTTATTCTCAAATGCATCTACATCCAGATGTTGATATGGCTCATCAAATACATAGTCATATAGTTTCTTAGCATCTTCTTTCTTCATCTGTAATATCTCATCTCTAATAGTTTCCCATTCCTCTGAGTTACGTGGTTTAAATATAGTAGCATAAGTGATTTGCTTTCTTAATATCTTAGGCATATATAAATAACTCTGTAATGTGAATATAAAAGCACAATTCAAGTGTCTTGCTTTTATTAACATTGAGTTCAATAATCTTTGAATTCCTTTATCTTTCAAATCATTCGCAAAGTCATCTATGATTACACAACTATATTCTTGCTCTTCATCTTCATCTGCTTCAACTTTGCGTTTCATCAATTCTTCACGTATATCTGTCAATGTATCCATTGTTAGTTCATGGTATACTTTATCATGCTTTTCAAAAGGATGATTCTGAACTGAACTAAAAGAAGCATTAGGACAAAAGTAATAGATATGATGAAACTTCTTATGATATGCTGAACCTCTGCGATATTGGTTTAGAAGGAGACTGCTCTTACCACTACCTCCACTACCAACTAACAAATATATCATTCCGTTTCTACGTGATACACCATCTGGTATATCTGGTATATATATATCCATCTTCTCCTTGATTGGCTTTGCTTTCTTAATCTCTTCATTTGGCGTCTCTGTAATCTCAATGATTGTCATTATTATAATATTATAAAATATTTTATTTAATTAAGGAAAATATAAATATTATTATATATTACTATTATATAATGGATAGTGACGACGAAAAACTAACAAAGCCTAAAGCCAGTAAGAAAAAAGCACCTGTTGAGCCTGAACCTCAGCCTACTCCTCCTGTTAAAAAAGAAAGAACTGAAAAACAAAAAGAAGCCTTTGAAACAGCACGTCTTGCTCGTCAGCAATATTTAGAAGCCAAGAATAAAAAAGCCACTCTTGTTGCCGCCAAAGCTGAACTCAATGGCAAAACTGCTAAACCAAAAGTATTACCTAATCCTGTCAGCCAAGATAGTGATGATGATTATGAGAAAGCTGATGAATCTGATGCTTCTACCGAAGTAGAAGAAGTTATTTATGTTAAGAAAGCACCCAAGAAAAAGAAGAAGGTTGTCAAGAAAATCATTGTTGAACCTAGTGATGATGAAACTGATGAAGAAGATGAACCTGAACCTCCCAAACCTGCCAAAAAGAAAGCCAAACCTGTTATTACTAAAAGGGAAGAAGAAAGTGAAGAAGAACAAGAAGAAGTACAAGTCCCTACACGTAATACACGTTCACAACAAAACAAAAATGCTAAACTTGGTGTTGCTACTGGAAAAGTCAATCAAAGAATGCTCCATTATTTTATGGATTAATTCAAAAACTTTTTTTCTTACTTTAGTATATAGAGTAAGCCAAAAGTTCATTTAGTCCCGCCTCCCATTTTTTTATTCTAATATTATAGTATAATGTATAATATTAGCGATTATAGTTTTAAACAAGCCAATAAACTTGGTGTTAGTATTAAGCCCTCTACTAACAAAAATAAAAAGATTGATGTATTTAAAGATGGTGATAAAGTTGCCTCCATTGGGGCATCTGGAATGCCTGATTATCCTACCTACATAAAAACTAAAGGTCAAGAATATGCTACACAACGTAGGCGATTATTCAAGGCTAGGTTTCAATCTGCTAGACAACGTGTAGGTACACCAGCATATTTTGCTGATAAAATACTTTGGTAATATTATTTTCCTAACATATATCATAATATGAAAGCAAATATTGCCAAGCAATTAATTCAAGCATCATATGAAAAAAATGCACCTCCTCGTATTAAAAATGGTTGGCGTCTTGATGACGACCTCAGCAAAAGTGAAGCAAAAGTTTATAGAAACAAAAATACTAATGAAGCCATCATTGTTCATAGAGGCACACAAGGTTTAGCAGATTGGAAAAATAACTTAGCCTATCTCACTGGTAATTACAAACGAACCGAACGTTTTAAAACAGGACAAAGAATACAAAGGGCTGCTGAGGCTAAGTATGGTAAAGAAAACATTACTACTATGGGTCACTCACAGGGTGGTGTCTTAGCTAGAGAACTTGGTAAGAATACTAAACAAATTATTAATGTTAATCCTGCTTACATGTTAGAGAAACCTGCTAAGAATGAATATACTATTCGTTCATCTGGTGACATTGTTAGTGGTCTCGAAACTGTTGGTTCTGTATTATATCCTAAATTGTCTAGACAACAAAATCTTACAATTGCTGCTCCAAAACGTAGCACCATATTAGGAGAGCATTCTAGTGACATTCTTGATAGATTGGGTAAGCAAGAAATTGGCAAGTGATTTTTTAAGGGAATATTGATTAAAGACATCTCGATAGATGTATTTAATTAAGTGGTTTTTTTTTCGTAACTTTCTTCATTTCTTTGGGTAATAAAAAGAGGTAGTGTTTTGAGGTAGTGTTTTAGACTTTTTTAGATTTTTAGACTTTTTTGCCATTTTCTAAAAACTCTATATATATTTTCTATTTTTCTTATATACTTTTCTAAAAATACTCTAAAAGTCTAAAAGTCTAAAATTATCACTAAAGATAAAGTTATAAGTATTTAAAGTAAATTATTTTTAAAATTAGAATATATTTATTTTAATTTTAAAGTAGTATTAGTTTATTCTTTTTCAATAGCATTGATATTATCTTTAAATCCATACCAATTATTTTTATCACTTGTTATATTCCATCTATTCTTTTTATATTCATCTTTCATTTTAATATCACCATATCCATTTGCTTTAAAGAATTTTGTTAGTTCATATTTACTTATTTTATAATCACCAAAAACAAAATTATTTTCAAACCAAGTTTTAAATTCATCACCATCATTAGTAATATCTTCACTTTCTTGTTTCCATTCAGTAGGATATAATTGTAACTTATAATTATTATCAACAAATTTCTTTGAATATTCAAAAATTAAATCTAACAAAGCATATTTATAATCATTACGAAGTTTAATACCAAAACTATCATCTCTAATAAATCTACATTTATCAGGTTCATCATTTTCTAATCCAGCAACAAATTCACTATCAAATTGTGCTACTCTAATACGACGTTTTAATCCTTCATCCATAATAGAATTAAAAGAATGATTAGAAACCATAAATAGTTTAAAAAGAATATCCATAATTTCACTATTTTTATACATTGCTTTATAAGAAATAGCAATACCATCAGCAACTTCTTTTAAAAATTCAGCATCTTGTTTATTTGTTGTTAATTCATTAATCCAAGCAATTCTAACGCCTCTCCAACGAGCAATTTCTTTATGTTTAGCATTGTTAGTTTTATCAAAAGTATCATTACCCATTTTAATAACATAATTAGGCATAATATCAGTTAAGGCATCAAATATAACAGATTTACCATTACATGCTTTTTGACCTAATAAGTAATAAAATTCTTGTAATCTAGATGCATCTCCAGTCATAGCATAACCAAGAATAGAAAGATAATATTCCAAATGTTGTTTATTATTATTTGTAATCTTTAAAAGTTCTTTTCTAACAAGTTCTTTATCATATTCACTAGATTTCACGTAATCAAAGGGAATAGTTTTACTAATAAAATCAGTAGGTAAAATACCATTACGAAAATTCAAAGTCTTTAAGTCTAAAATACCATTAGAAAAAGCAACTTCATATTTGTTAGTATCTAGGTTTAATAAAAAGGAATCATTAGCAAGATAAGTTTTAAGAAGTTTAGAATAAGCAACCATTTGACTATTAGCACCAATTCTATAACTAGTAAAATCTTTGATAGTTTTTCTAATAGAATCTTTTTTCTCATCACTTAGTTCCTTTTGTAAATCATCAATAAGAATTTTCATAGATTTATCAATTTCACTTTGAATAGCAGTAACAATAATAGCAGAAGGGTCATTAATTTCAACCCATAGATTGTTTTTATTACAAGTAATCCAAGAATTTTTACAATATACAAGAGTATCTTTTAAAGACTTAGAAATATACTGACATACATCATTAGCTCCATTTGTTAGAATTTCAATAGTAATAATAATATTATTTTCTTTTTTCCATTCAAAGTATTTATCTTTATTTACTTTTGAGGCAATACTTTCTAATCCATAAATAGAAAAAGGCTTATTCTTATCAATACTATTCCAAATTTTAAAAGTTTTGGGATTTTGTTTATCTACAATAGCAGTATATTCTTCAAGTATATCAAAATTATAATTATTACATTTTAAAATAGCAGCAATATGAAACCAAGTATTAAAATCAATATGTTTACCATTACCAATAACATTGAATAAAAGATTCAAATACTTATCATCTTTATTACCAGTAAAATTAATTGGTTCAAAATCATAAGTTACAGTTGTAGGACTAGTTTCAAAATTTACAATTGTCGCATCATTATCAAAGTAAGCAGAAATAATAGTATCTTCAATTTTTCCCTCTTTAAGTAATAAAGGTCTATTTTCATCAGGCTTACTAGTATTTACACAGCGAAGTTTACCATTATTTCTATATACAGATTCATCAAATAAACCATCTTTGGTTTCCTCAATATAATCGTAAATGTTATTTTCATCGTTCTTCATTTTAATATATTGATTTAATTTTTTTACAAAAGATTTCATATTATCTTTTTTGTCTAGAAGATTAGAAACATAGAAATGAAAACTATATTTTGTATTAGAATGAGATGTAGTAATAGCAATTCTAGGTGTAATACCAGAACAACCTTCTAATGCGCCAGTAATATATTCTTTACATTTTTCCTCAACAGCAGTAGCAGTAACTTTATTAAAAGATTCAGTTTTAATATCTACATCAAAATAATATTTCATAGGTTTATCATTAGGTGTAACTTCAAAAGCAGATAATTTATTTTTAAGTCTATCTACAAAAGCAGAAGGAGAGCAAGAAGGAAAGTTATTTCCAGTGAAAGCCATAATAGGAGCATAATAAACTAAGTCAGTCATTTTGTTTTATATATATAGTATAGATTATTTTCTTTAAGTAATAATTTAAATAATATATTTTTTATTATTTAAATCGAAAAACTTTTTCCTAAATATTTTCTTCAATTCCTAATTTTTTTAATTTATTAGCCCAATATTTTTCTTTGGCCTTGGCCCTAATAAGTTCTTTATCCTCTTCACTCTTATTAGCATATCTATCACGGGCTTGTTTGCGAAGTTTCTCAATAAACTCGGGATCATCCTTTCTAGAATGATAATAGTCTAAACTATATTCAGCAATCTTTTCCTTATTATTTGCTCTGAACTTCTTAGAAGCCTTTTTACATGCTTCTCTATACTTATCATATCTAGCAATCTTTAGTTCGTCAATTGGATTCATTATATTATATACTATTATAATATAATAATTTCTCTTTAAATAATATTCCTTAATATTTAAATTAATTTCTTTTCTAATTTGTTTAATTCCTTTTTAATAGCACGGACTTCTTTGGCTAAGAAAGAATAGCCAATAGGGTCACTGGTATAAAGGTCACAAACTTCTTTGTAGAGTTTAGTAAGTTGAGCGTATTTGTTTAAGTCAGAGCGATTGATGTTAGAATAATCCATTTATATAATATACAAATATTATTTTTTTAAGTTATATTCCTAAATAAATATATTATTTAAAAAAAATTGAAATGGATTTTAAAAATAAGAAAAGAGTTATAATAATAATTACAACAACATTTAACATTATCAAAATGAATAATCAATCTTTAATTAATATGTGTGATGAGTTTAATACAAACTATCCAATGGTAGTTCAACATATTCAAACTGAAACAACATTTGAAAATTTTAGTTTAGAAGTTATGACACATTTTGTTTTAACATTATCTATAATTATGAATAATCTTAAAACTAACAAATATTCTCAATATAGAAAAACAACAGGAGATATTAGTAATGAATGTTTAGATGCTTTTGCTTGTTGTTTTGTTAGAAACTTTATAAAAGATTATAAACAATTAACATTTTTAGGATTTGAAAGTAAAATAATTGAACTAAATAGATATAAACCTGATAATTTTGTTAGATTATTATTAACACAATTATAATTATCCAAAAAAAGAACTAACAGGTTTTCCAGTTCTTTTGGCTTGGCTTAAAATAACAGCAATCTCTTGTTTTCTTGCCTTCTCTTTTGTAGGGAAACCTTTCTTAGATGGTAA
>JACCDU010389251.1_pt1 | contig 20395 bp, 19 predicted proteins | sample 7446081 | NCBI WGS metagenome assembly JACCDU01 (sample SAMN15323447, study PRJNA562643) | freshwater metagenome | isolation source: river surface water | place: USA:Blue River Watershed | collected 2017-08-17
CACAGAAAACCGTTGCACTCGGTTGCTGCAGACGTGCTTTGGCCACCATCACCTTCTCGGCCATCGCCTTGGAAATACCCATGGCGTTGATTGGGTAGACCGCCTTGTCCGTGGACAACACCACCACACGCTCAACACCTGCATCGGTGGCAGCGTTCAACACGTTTTCGGTGCCCATTACGTTGGTTCGCAAGGCCTCCATCGGATAGAACTCACAGGATGGGACCTGCTTCAATGCCGCAGCATGGAACACGTAGTTCACACCCTTCATGGCCTGCTGCAAGCTTGCCTCGTCGCGCACATCGCCGATGTAGAACCGCAGCTTGGGATGATTGAGCGCAATACGCATGTCTTCCTGCTTTTTTTCATCCCGGCTGAAAATGCGGACCTCTTTGACATCCGTATCCAGAAAACGCTTCAGAACCGTCTGTCCAAAGGAACCGGTGCCACCAGTGATCATCAGGGTTTTGTTGTTGAACAATGTCTTTCCTTTCACCGGAACTCGCGCATTTGCGCGATCAAATCTGGCCATGCAGGCGCCACATAACCCGTGGCTTCCCTGAAACGTGAGGCATCTAGAGATCTATTGATTTTGACTTGGTCATCAGGCTCGATCTTTAGATTTTTGCCATACTCACGGTTAACAATTTGGAGCAGATCGTGCTTGGATATGGGCTCGGCAGCCACTTGGTAAACCCCGCGCAGGCTGGCATCTGGAATGACGAAATCTCGCACCACCCGGGCCAGCTCGCAGGTCGGCAAGCCGGAGAAGACCGCCTCGGTATAGCCTTTGACCCTCGCCTGCTGGGACAGGAACCAGTCGATCAGGCCGTGTGCGCTGCGCAGTTCGTGCCCGATGATGGAGGTGCGCAGCGTAACCGCATGCGGGTAGTCGACCTCGCCGAGTAGCTTCGAGCGCCCATAGACATCCTGCGCATCAGCCAAGTCGGATTCCGCGTAGTTGCCTTGCTTCCCGGAAAACACGCAGTCCGTGCTTACATGCACCAGCCGCGCTCCGGCTACCTCGCACATCCGTGCGAGCCGGTGCGGTAGCAGGGTATTAATCGGCACCGCGACCAGCGGATCCTCGGCGTTCGACAACTGCTTGACCAGGCCGACGCAGTTGATGACCACGTCGGGACGCGCCTGCGCGAAGGCGGCCAGCAGGCTGTCCGGCTGGTCGGCGTGGACGCCCGCAATCAGCACAGCGCGCGGCGCAGCCGCATGCAAGACCGGGTCGGCGCCGCGAACGGTACCGAAGACGGACCACGCCTCTTGTGCGCTCATGACCCTCAACATGGCGTTGCCGAGCATGCCACTCGCGCCAAGCACCAGAATTTTCATGCTTCATATCCTCAATATCGGTGTGCGCACTGATCGAGACGGACGATCAGTTCATCCACCAGTTTCTCGTGAGAGAAATGTTCTTCGTAGTACCTGCGCCCACGCGCGCCCATGGCCGCCCGCGCCGCCTCGGGCTGGGCGTGGAGTGCCCGAATGGCACGTGCCAGCGCGGCACCGTCCTCTGCCGGCACGGTCACGCCAGCGCCGGCCTCATCAACAACCTGCGCCCCAGCGCCACTCAGGCAGGCAACGATCGGGCGCCCTGCGGCCATATAGGCCTGCACCTTGCTCGGGATGGTCAGGCGAAAGATCTCGGTGTCTGCCAACGTCACCAGCAGCGCCGCCGCCCGCCCCATCAGGACCGGCATCGCTTCGACCGGGAAGCGCCCCGGAAAGACCAGGTTGCCCAAACCACGTGCTGCCGCCTGCTGCATCATCCAGTCGCGCCGGCTGCCGTCTCCCACCATCACGAAGCAGATATCCGGCTCATCACCCAGAAACGTCGCCGCTTCCAGCACCACATCCATCGCCTGCGCGGTCCCCAGGTTTCCCGCGAACAGGACGGGGAAGCCGCAATCAAACCCCGGGCAGTCCACAACCGGCCGCGCCACGCGGGGTTCGTCTTCCAGAAAGGAATTGGGGTAGTACACGACCGGCGTGTCCGCCGCCAGCGCCTGCACCCGGGGCATGAATGCGCGCGACTGCACCAGGAGCAGGTCCGCCTTCCGGTAGATCCATCTGACCACATACTCAACCGCCTTCAGCGCGCCGGGATGCGTCACATGCCCGGTGGCTGACAGGCTCTCTGGCCACAGGTCCTGCACCCAGAGCAGCACCGGACACTTCTTCAGCCAGCCCAGCCAGATGGCCGGGATGGCCTGTAGGATCGGAGAGGGCGCGAACACGAAAATGGCATCGAAGCGCTGGCCGCGGAGCAACCACGGCGCAAACACGAGTCCGGACAGGATGAAGGACAGGTAGTTGAGGGCCAGACGAAGCACCCCCCTGCCGCGGGGCATCAAAGGCACTCGATGCAGCGGTACACCCTGGAACAACTCGCGGGTACAGCCCCATGCACGGTATCCTGCAAAGATCGTCCCGGCCGGGTAGTTCGGCTTGCCAGTGAGCACCTCGACCTCAACGCCCTTTGCATTCAGCGCCGTGACCAGTTCGTTGATGCGGAAACTCTCGGGCCAGAAGTACTGACTTAGGACAAGCACCCTCATGACGGGACCCTAGTCAGCACATGGTCAAGCAACGCCTCAGCACCGCGCGGCTCGGGCGCTTGCGTGCGCCCCTCAAGGTGGCGCCGCACAGCACGCGCGATAGATATGGGCGAATGCGGATCGAATGTCTCGTCCGGATCGGTCACGTCTCGCACGTAATCCAGTTCTGGCGCCAGTACCGGCAAGCCAGCCTGCCGTGCCTCGACCAGCGGCAAACCGAACGACTCGAAGCTGGACGGATAGATCAGGGCACCCGACGCGCGATACATTGTCAGCAAGCGGTCATACGGCAAGACGCCGATATTGTGGATGCGTAAGCCGCGAGCCGCCGCCTGCGTGATACGGACGCACAAGGCTGGCGTGGCCTCGGGTGCGAGCGTCAGCGCAAGCGACGGGAACACGCCATCGTCGGCAAGCATGCCCCAGGCTTCGATCAGCGCCGCATGGTTCTTGTGCGGCTCACCCGAGGCCACGTAAAGAAAATCGAACTGCTGCCCGGTACGCCCGCCGACCTGGTCCAGGACCCCAGCGGGAACGAATGGCGCACAACAGACCGCCACGCCGAGTTGCTGCGCGGCTAGGCGTTGCATGGATGGCGTCTGCACGATGTACCGGCTGGCATTGAGGCGGCCCCCACGAAGCCAAGCTCGCTCCAGCCAGAGCCGGATGCGTGGTTTGAGCGGCAGAGCCCCCAGCGGCGCACAGGGGTCGACGAGATAGCGGTTCTGCAGGAATACCACCGCTTCACCGCGCAGCCTGAAAAGGGGCGGCAGATTACCGAAACACAAGACCCTGTCATCCGGCGCCACCGTGCTGGCAAGGCGGAGTTCCGCCGCAAACCGGCCGAGCAGCGTCGGCTCGACGCTCGCGACGCGAACATGGTCCGGCAGATCAGCCGGCACACCCATGCGCGCATCAACATGCACGACCGCCTCTACATTCGACGGAATGGCCCGCAGCAGGTCACACAACAGCACCGCGCCACCGCCCTGGTGCACATTAATGGCATGGACAAACAGCCTAGGCATAGTCTCGAGCCGTATGCGCCAGCCTCCCCTCGGGGAGGGTCAGAATCTTGTTGCAGTAGTCGAGCGTTTCTGCGCGATGGGTGATCATCAGCACCGTGAGGCCCTTCATGCATTTGGCCACCACGTCCATCACCCGCTCCTGCGTGTGCACATCCATGGCACTGGTGGCTTCATCGAGGATGAGCACTTGCGGGTTGCGATAAAGCGCACGGGCAATCGCAATCCGCTGCCGCTGCCCACCGGAGAGGCGTGCGCCGCCTTCACCGATGCTGTCCGACTCGTCCTTCAGCGCGTCCGGCAGATCCAGCCGGCCAATCAGGTCACGCGCGCGCGCCACATCTTCATCAGTGTGACCTGCACTGCCCAGCATAACGTTTGCGATCGCGCTCGCATCCATCAGGAAAGGCTCCTGGGGCACATAGCCGACACACGCCCACCATCGCGCCTCACGGCCAGCCAGCGGCGCACCATTGAGCATCACCTGCCCGTGTGTAGGCGGCAACAGTCCAAGAATGAGGTTGATCAGCGTGCTCTTGCCAGAGCCCGACGCACCAACCACGGCCAGTGTATCGCCCGCCACAATCTCGACGTCGAGCGACCGGAGCACCAAACGCTCACCGTAGGCGAAGCCTGCCTGCACCAAGGTCATGTTGCCAAACTCGAGCGAGGGCTCACCTTCTCGCCCACCCGGCCGCCCCTTTGGAATCGGCGCAAGCAGGGTGTCGGTCACCGCCACGACGGCGGGCCTGGCATGCTTGAGCGACTGCAGATGGCTGACCACCTTGCTCACTGAAGGCAGCAGACGCATGGCCGCAGCACCAAAAACCGCAAACTCGCCCGCAACCTGGGCCAAGGGAGTTCCCTGCAGTGCATAAATCATGAAGACCAGCCCGAGGCTAATGTAGATCGCCACCTCGAACACGAAGCGCGGTAGCAGACCGATGAACAAAGCCTCGTTGATCGCGCGGCTCGACGCATTGGTAAACGACTCGAAACGTTGCTGCGCCCACGCCTGCAGGTTGTAAATCGTCAGCTCACGCAAACCGTGGAAGGCCTGCTGGGCAGATTGCACGATATGCCCATCCGCCGTCTGCTGAGCCTGACCCAGGTGAACCAGACGGCGATGGGTTGCCAGAAACACCGACACGCCGATCACCGCAAAAATGCCTATGGCCACGAAGAAGGCCGTCGTATTGACGAGCAACAGCACGCCGCAGACGCAGAGGGCCGGAATAATTTCGCCGAGCAGCACCAGCACCGGCATAAAGAAACGCCCTTCCAACGCATTGCAGTCAGCGGTGACGCTGCGCACCCAGTCCGCGGAACGCTTGTCGGCCTGGGACTGGAAAGGCGAGTGTAGAAACTGGTCGAACAAGCGCTCCTGGAAGTAACGCTTTACCGCCGTTGCCGTGTGATAGGAGTGTCGCCCCACAATGAGGATGACGAATGCCTTGAGGACAAAAAGTCCCAGCGCGACGGCCAGCAATGCCGACGAGGGCGACACGCCACCGACGCCTATCCAGGCGGTCAGCCTCCCCAATTGCGAGCCCCCCCCGCCGCTGAGCCCCACAGTGAAAAACGTGAGCAAGGCCGACAGGGAGAAAATCTCGAGCACGCCAACCGTACCGACGAGCACGAATGCAACATAGAAACGCTTGCGTAACGCTGGCGGAGTCAGTCGGAAAATTTTTTCGTAAGGACCTAGCTTCTTCACTTCCAGGAACTCAGCTAAGGGTACGACACAGTTCGACATACTCGTCAGGCACGCCACAGAAACCGATCTCGCCCACCGGCACCAGCTTGTAACTCACCGGCTGGCCACGTTCGATCAGTTCGTTGTACAGAGGCGCCACATAGAGTTCTCCCGCAACGCCCTGGTGTTCCTGCCGATAGGCATTCAACGCATTTGCGAAGGTGCGCACGGTGGCGAAGTAATACAGGCCGTTCGAGCACAGGTCCGAGATCCGCTCCTTCTCCACCACACGGGCGGCATGACCGGGCCGGTCCGGGCTTGGCTCAACGAAGGACCAGTGCGTCCCCTCGCCCCTGAACACCTCCAGATAGCCGGCCACCTCACCCCGCGCGGGGTCCTTCTCGAAGTTGTACAGGACCGTGTCGATGTTGAAGATGAACAGCTCCTCTTCCTCCGGCGCACGCGCGAGCGACAGCTCAACCGATTCGGCCTGGCCGCTGGTTTCACCCACGTGCTCGATCACCTCGAAGCGCCGCACGCCGAGCGCGTGCATGCGCTCGACCAGGAAGGCACGGTCGTGGGTGTCCGCCCGGCACAGCAGAACGAACAGGTCGGTGTCGAAGTAGCGCCGGAACGCGCCCAGCACGTGATCGAAGACGATCTGTCCCTCCGCGCCGAGCGGGAGTTTGTACTTGGGTACGGTGTAGCCGGCATTGAAGAAGCGACTGGAGCGCCCCAGCATCGGAAAAACAAACATGTCAGTTCAACCTGTCCTCGAAGGTGTCGGCGTACAGCCGCATCGCGTTGGCCAGCAGGGCAGTCTGGCGACTGGCCGAGTCCGCATGCAGTGGCAACATGGCGATGAACAGAAGCGGGAGGGTCTTCTCAATCACCCCCGCGCTCACGCCGGGCAAGAAGCTGTGCCGCCTAAACGCGCCCTGGATCTCCTCGACGTCGTCGGCGCCGAAGATCCGGAACGAGAAGTGCTGACCATCGACGGACAGCGAATACTGCCCCGCCACGATATGGTCGTACAGCCCGATAATCGAGTGGGCGAGCTTGGCCACGTCGTACAGCTGGCTACCGTACACCATTCTCAGGCCGTCCTCGTCGGCGCCGCGCGGGTCGATCAGCTTGATGGCGCGCATCCGGGATTCATAGAGGATGTTGCTCAGGCACAGATCGCCGTGCACGAATGCTGGAACATCGCCAAGCTTCATCAGGTGCGCACTCGATTCGACCAGGATCTGCCTAAGCGGCGGAAGGCGGACGCCATTGAGCACCAGCTCGGCGTCCGCGTCGAATCCGGTCTGCTGGATGAAGTCCTCTAGACGGCTATGCGCCTTCCTTACAAAGAGCGCCTCATTTTTCGCCCCTGCTGCACACGCCGGCGCATCTGTACCGCGCGCGGCATCGAGAAAGCTAGATATCTTTTTGAAAACGCGCTCCCAGAAGACGACGGTCTGGCGGCCGTAGACGAAGCTTTCATTGAGCGGGATCGCGCCGAGATACTCGATCGAGTAGAAATAAGCCTCTTCCTCGACACCTTCGCCTAGGTACTGTGGCGTGAACCTCCGTAGGGGGGCGGGCGTGTGGTCAAACCAGTGAGCCTCGGCACGGATCTTCTCTCCGTTGCTGCTGAATTTCTTCAGCACATTGTGATCGATCTTGAGCCGATTGAACGCCCGCTCAGTGGTGAACGATGATCGGGCGTGAAAGTAGCAGGTTGCATTGGTAAGGATGTAGCAGCGGTCGATTTTAGAATGCGCGACCTTCCGCCCGAACGAATACCGCTTGATCGCTCGGAAGTAGTCCAGGGACTCTTCTTTCAGGCAGTGAGCGAGCACCTCCGGATGCGACACGGAAAAGAGTCCGGCCCAGACGAGATCCCGCTCAGCGCCGTAGGCTTCGACCGGCAGCGCCGGCTCCAGGTCCGTTTCGAAAACACCGATCATGTCTGACTCGCGGGGCACCGCAAGTGGCAGGCAGCCGCCGAGCAGAAAGGTGATCACCTGACTCTGCGTACAATGCCTGGCTAGCACCTCCGCCAGCTCCTCGCCAGTGCAGCCGACCCCATCTAGGGCCACCAGATCGACCCCTTGCTCGCTCATCCAGATACGCTCGGCCTCCGACACCCTGAAGCCCTCGGGAAGCGTCATCAGGATGGGGCGAGCCGGAAACGCCTGCCGCAGCGCCTCCACCTGATAGGCATAGAGGCGACGATTGGCCAGCGGCACGAAGCTCGCCGGCAGATCGCCGACCTCGGCACGCAGGCTCTCGGCCACATACTGCGCGGACAGGATGACGATCATTGGGCTTTGCCTGAACTGATCAGTCGGGCGACTTCGTCCGGCGTCATGCGCGCGAACTCATCGGGCCGCAACGCACGGTCATCCACGTAGAAGCCCTCGTGACCGCACCACGGCTTGCCCACGACCACCTCGTCGAACTCGACGTCGTGCCGCCGCAGCCAGTCGAGGATCACGGGCACCGTGTGCACGTTGATCTTGCCAACATTGCCCTCATAGGTTCGCATGTTGCGGCTCGTGTGCACCACGACCTCGAAGCCGAGTGCACGATACTCCCGCAACTTGTCGATGACGGCCTGGTTCGGGCGGGCATTCAGATAGTCACCCTCGGCGTAGCACAGTGTGTGATCGAGGTCGATAATGATGCGCTTCATCAGAACCATCCCCGTCGCGTCGGGTCGATCTGGTACTGCTCTAGCAGCGGCTCAAGCTCGACACCATACTCGCCCAAGTTCCACTTGCCCTTGCCAATGGCGGTCGCAACATACGGGTAGACATCGTTGTCGAAGTGGTGCAACCCCCTGCGCTTGCCAGAGCGGTACGAGAACGCCGCCTTGAGACCCATTTTCCTGACCACCTTCTGGCTATTGACCTCGAGTTCCCAGATATTGACCTTTAGGTTAGCCTTCAGCATATCCATGAGAACCGTACGCCGCCAAAAGCTGGGCTGGATCGAGAAAATCCATTTCGACTTGAGGCTCAGGCTATAGAGCGTCGGGCACGCGGGAACGGGTTCGTACTGGCAGTCGCCGCCCTTGATGAGGCGGATGTGGTCGAACTGTCCGGACTGCATGAGCTCGTAGTATTTCGCCAGCTTCTGGTAATCCGGCGCGGCGTACAGGAACATGTCCTCGTGGTCGAAGAACACGAATTCAAACCCCTTGAGCGCCTCCAGGCAGGCGAGCAGTCGCTGCGGGTAGGGGCGCCCTTCTTCATAGATCAGCGGCTTGACAGTCTCCGGCAGTTCCGGGTGCGCCTGGTTGACCGCAACAAAGTGCGCCATGCCCACGGGGAAATGCGCGCGCATCTGGGGAAAGTAGAGCTTCCAGACATCGGCGCAGTCGGTATGCGAGAAGGTCAGGTGACAAATCCTGTCGTCGAAGAGTTTCATGCCCGCCTCCATTCAGTACAGGTCCAATTCCATGAGTTCGATCGGTGAAGTGCCGGCGTAATAGGCCTGATACCACTTCATCGTTCGATAGAGCCCCTGGACGCTGTTGTCACGGGGTGGCGAGAAGCGGCTGCTGTACTTGGCCACATTCACGCTCAGATTCAGGTCTTCCTTGACCTTTTCTTCTTCGTCGATGACGTCGAGATCCGGATAGTATTCCCTGAACAGTTCAATCACGTCGCGCACCCGAGCGAAACTGCTGTCCTTCGGCCCCAGATTCCAAGCGTCGCCGCTGGGTACGCTGTTTTCGAGTGCCGCAAGCGCGATTCTAGAAATACCCTTGGCCACATCGCTCACATGCTGAAAGGGACGCGTTGCGTCCATGTATCGCACACGGAAACTCTTTTCACCACGCGCCGCGTGAATCAAATCCGGAATCAGGCGGTTGATGGACCAGTCCCCTCCCCCAACCACGTTGCCCAGACGCACAGTCTGGATGTTGAGGGTACGCCCCGCACGATGAGCATTGTTGTACGCCTTAGCGATCAGCTCGGAACTGGACTTCGAAACGCTATAGACGTCGCCGCCGCCCAACGCGTCGGTTTCCGAAAACGGATGCCCGTCGCTGTTGTTCTCGTACACCTTGTCGCTCGTGATACACACTGCGGCGCGCACGCTTTCTGTCAGCCTCGCCGCCTCGAGCACGGCAAGCGTGCCGAGCGCATTGGAGCGGAATGTCAAGTAGGGCTGCTTGAAGGCGCGCGGGACGATGGCCTGGCCAGCCAAGTGTACGATCAAATCGGGCTGTATCTGTACGATCCACTCCTGCCACGCCGCAAGATCGGATACATCGCACTCGAGCTGTCCATCCATCAGCGTGTTCAAGCTCGCTACATCGTATAACCGCTCACCATAGGAGCTCCGGTCATCCAACCCGAAGACGCTCCACCCCTCACGCTTGAACAAGAAAGCAGTCCAAGCGCCAATAAAACCCATGTGCCCCGTCACGAGGACTCGAGGTGTCGAAGTTTTCATTTCTTCATTTATCCGAATTGCATTAATCTACAGCGCAACAAAAATTGCAGGCTACAGAAAGATTCTCATTGTCTGCCCACCGGACTTAAAGCCACTCGCCGCGTAGAACGACTGAGCTGAGGCAGCAGCCTCGAGCGAGACTTTGAAACAACCACGTACCCGCGCAGCCGTCACGAGCGCATCCACAATTTGCCGGCCAACACCCTGGCCACGTACATCAGCAGCGACAACCACATCTTCAATGATGCCAGTGCGCCCTCCGCGTACCCGATTTAGGATAAACACTGATCCAAAGGCGATCAGCCTGCAATTCTGCGTGGCAACACATGCATAGCAGTCTTCTCGGGCCGTAAATGATTGGGCTAATAGTGGTACGGTATGAGCTTCAGGCCTATAAGAACTGACATCCTGCAACAGGTCGATTACCGCATCTATATCTTTCGATATGAATGCGCGGATACTAACTTGTGCCGTCATTAGGCGTACGCTCCCTTCAGGTAGGTCGCGATACGCTCGGCTGCATTGCCGTCACCAAACGGGTTGACCGCGCGAGCCATAGCTTCGAAGGCTGCAACATCACTAATCAGGGTTTGTGTCTCCTGAATCACGCGCAGCGGATCTGTTGTTACCAACTTGGCGGTGCCGGCTTCAATAGCCTCTGGCCGCTCGCTGGTGTCTCGCATCACGAGTACCGGCTTGCCCAGTGCCGGCGCCTCCTCCTGAATTCCACCGCTGTCGGTCAGCACGAGCAAGCAATGGCGCAGCAACCACGCGAAATCCTTGTAGTCCTGCGGCGGGATCAGCACCACGTTCGACACATCGGCCAGCTTATGCTCGACCACGTCTTTTACCTTGGGGTTCAGGTGGACCGGATAGATGAAATGCAGGTCGGGGTTAGCGTTCGCCAGCTCATGGATGCTGTAACAGATGTTGTCGATTCCGGTACCGAAGTTCTCACGACGGTGGGCCGTGATCAGCACGTAGGGCTGCGCCTCGATGTCGAAGCCGATCTGCGAAAGCAGGCGCGCGCGCAGTTGCGCGACCTCCTCGGGACGCCCCTCTAGCGTGCGGATGGTAAGTAGCAGCGCGTCGATCACCGTATTGCCGGTCACGATGATTCCGTCCGACGCAACTCCCTCACGTTCGAGATTGGCCCGCGCCGCAGGCGTCGGCGCGAAATGGTGCTGGGTCGCCATCGCCACCGAGCGCCGGTTGTATTCCTCTGGAAAGGGCGAGAGCAGGTTGCCAGTTCGCAGCCCCGCCTCGACATGCCCAACTTCGATCTGGCGGTAGAACGCAGCCAGCGCCCCCGCCATGGCGGAGGTGGTATCGCCGTGAACCAGCACCAGATCGGGCTGTGTCGCCTCGAAGTGGGCATCTAGTGAGAGCAGCAGCCGGCTCGTGAGTTCTGCCAGCGACTGCCCCGGCTTCATCATGCCCAATTCGACATCGGACTTCAGGTCGAACGCCGCCATCGCGCCATTGAGCATGGTGGTGTGCTGGCCGGTGCTACAAATGGTGACGTCAAAATCATCCGGGTGCGCACGCAGGGCCAGCACCACGGGTGCCATCTTGATGGCTTCGGGTCGCGTCCCGATCACGACACATACTTTTTTCACGCTTGTCCCCACCTCAGATATGGATGTTCTTCTCGGCCAGCTTGCGCTGGAGCGCGCGGCCCCAGTTGCCCAGCCAGGGATACTTAGTGGCCAGTCGCTTGATGAACCGGATACGGGTCAAACCAGGGCCAATTACCACGCCCGCCGACGCCGTATCCGCGCCGTCCTTGCACAGGCGAAACCCGTTCGACGTGCAGTGTCGCAGCGCCGTATCGAACTTGCGCAGCGCCTCGTCACCCTGTGATACGGCCTCTTTCGAGGTCCCGAGCTTCATCGCAAGTTCCGGGTCGCTACCCCAAATGGACGGATCCGACTCGGGATGAGGCGGCACCATAGTGCGGATGCCCAGGTGCTTTTGCAGCATGAACGAAAAATGCATATCCTCGCCCACCAGCCGGGACGTACCAAGCGGCGGCAGCTCTCGCCAGAACGCGCCGAGCCACTCCCTTTTGAAGAACCAGGCATGCCCGACGATGTCGACGACTTCAGCCTTTATATTCGGCGCATCCCAGCCAAACGACACGAAGGGGTGGTAGCGGGCGGCACTCAAGAAACGCAGCCCACGCGCCCCGAGCAGGGCCGGCTCTCGCTCCATCTGCCGCAGGCAGCTCTCGAAGAAGCGCGGCGCGGGGAAGGTATCGTCATCCAGCATGCAGACGTACTCGGTCTCGGCATTGATCGCATACGCGAAGCGGGACCACACGCCCAAGTTATGAGAGTTGTTCGCGACCATCACCTTGTCGCCATAACTATGCAGGTCCAGTTCTTCGCCGTTGTTCCAGATCAGCACCCGCTTCGCGGGCACCGTCTGCGACAGCACGCAATCGATCTGCTGCTTCAGGTATTGCTGACGCTTGAAGGCGTTCAGGACAACCGTAATCATGTGTTCACCATTGAAGTTGGTATTCCCGGTGCCGGCGATAGCGCCAGGCCGCTAACCGCTCGCGCAGCGTACGGGGGTTGATGAGCTTGTGGTAAGCGCGCGTCCCTAGTGGAAGGCCCATGAGGTCGTTCAGGACGGTGCCGATATCGAGGAAGGTCAGGTCCGGTCGGCTGATCCGGAGACGGTGCCCAAGCACGTTGGACAGGGACGACGCCGAGGACAGGATCAGCGCAGACCCGGGGGCATCGAGCAATGCCGCCTGCACCGAATCGAGCGTTTGCTGGTATGTCGAAAAGAAGTCGTCCGGAATCTGGACGAGTTGCCCTTTGCCCAGATACCCCTTCAGTTCGCAGCGCCAGTTGCCCACCACGAGCAGGTCCTCGAAGGACGCTGCCAGGAACGGGAAGAAGCTCGCGCGCGCGCGCAGGAAGTTCGAATTGAGAAACAGGTCGGAGAAGGTCATCTGCGGCGTGAAGCCGCCATTGAGACGCAACATGAACTCGCGGTCGCCAAGGGCATTATTGTGCCGCGTGGGCACCCCCTTGAAGTAGCCGCCGTCGCAGAAGATCGCCGAAGCAAGCAGGTCGCAACGGACATCCTGGCCCTGCCTCGGATCGAAGCGCTTCTGGTCGAACTCGGGAAACTGGTTCGAGAAGCGCTTGCCGCGAAACTCCGTCACGCCGCCCGCAATGACCAGCTTGCGGTTACGCAGGATCTCGATTTCGCCGTCGCTGAAGCGCACGAAGGTAAACGGCGAGCGTTCACGCACCAGTCGCTCGAAACGATCCAAATCGCCATCTCCGGTGGGCATCACATGTGCCACCCCAGCCGTACCAGTTGAGGGCATCGTCACCGGGTTCAAAACAGGCCCCCGTCCTTCACCACTACAGGAAATTCAAGCAGCATCCGGTCGGCGCGATCGCTCACCTCATTCAGGTCAGGATCGGCCACATCGAGGAAGGCTCGCATGCCTTCTGCGGTGCCGGCTGCCATGCGCAAGGAGAACGCGCCTCCACCCCTGACCAGCTGAAGACCCGGGAAATCGAGATGGGGCTTGCCTGCTCGTGAACTCGCGAGCCCCACATAGCTGGTACGGCTCCAGGCCAGATACTTTGCCAGCGCATTCATGTAGAACCAGTCGGTGCACCCGAGGTATCGCTCGACCGTCGGCATGACCAGAACCGGCAGCGCGCCCGCGTCACGGCGCTGCTCCGCATCAAGTGCGCAGGCCATGAGGTCGCGCGGAGCGCTGCCCGCTGCGCGCAGTGCCGTCATGCCCCAGCCCCCCTGCCCGTCCGGAACATGCTGGCGCACATTGCCTGCGTCCATCTGATAGATGGCGGCAAGCGGCAGCGGCGATTCGGCCAGCAGGCGTGCCATCGCGGCATCGTCTGCATCATGAACAAGCAGCACGACCGGCGTGGGATTGATCAACTGCCCGGACTGCGCGGTGAGGTCGAAATCCTCGTGGGTCAGAAAGCGTGTCCGCTCGCGCAGCCCCTCGGAGAGGATGAAATACTTGAGCAGCGCATGAATATTCAGGGCCATGAACGATGGAAATGTCCGCGGCGCAGCCTCGCGCGCCGTCACGCAGGAGTTCTCGGCAGTCAGGGGCGGTCGCTCGAGAAATCGCTGCATCGGGCTGGTCAGTCTGCGCAGCACCCGCTCCGGGAACGTGCTACCGAGGGCCCGGGAACGAATCGCCCCGATCAAACGTGAAGCAAGCGCATGCACACGCTGCCCGACTGGATGCGAAAGCGCATTCTCGTAGCGCGTTTTCTTCCGCGCTCGCGGCCAACCCGACTCGCTGAACTCCTTGAGGTACGCATTATCCCCCGCGAGCGCATCAAGCACGAAGGTGTCAAAATCACCAAAGCGCCGCGCGATTGCCCAGGGCGCGAGCAACCACATGTCCGCGTAACCCTCGTCCACCTCGGAAAAGTACGACAGATACAGGTGTGATGCAGGCATAGCCGCGTCGGCGACCAGTTGATTGACCTGAGCGCTACCCGTCTGACCCAGATCCCAGCGCGTAACCAGCACCTGCCCCGCTTGCTCAGGCAGCTCGTCCATCAGTTGCACGGCTTTCGCACGAGAACGGGCATTGCCCAGCACCGACTGCAGCGACACGTTTTTCCAGGTCGAATTCAATCGATCCAGGCCGAGCTCGAAACGGTCCGGCGGATCGATGCGATGCACAAACTCCTGATAGAAACACGGTTGTGCCTCATGGCGCTCAGCCTGTGGCGCGTAGACCGACCGCGCGAGACCGGCCAGTTCAGGGTTCCAGCTATGGACAACGATCTGACCGAGCTTCCTGGAAGTTGGCAGCTTGCGCTGCAATTCGATGAATCCGCGCCAAAACGGCCGCAGATCCGCCGATTGTGGTCGACACAGATGCCCTGACAGGACGAGCGTCAGCTCATCGCGCGGCATCGGCACCCTCCAGTATCTGCAGGAACTGCCTGGAAATATCCAGGCGCTCGTCAACAACGGGGCGTTTTACACGTGCCTCAGCCTGTGCAGTCAGGCAGTTACGCAACGCTGCTTTGATCGACGCTGGGTCGTCGGCCTGTGCGGTGTGCCCCCCGTGCGACTGGATCAGGGTGCTGAGTTCGTCATTGTTGAGCAATCCGAACACCGGCAAGCCGAGGTTCAGGTAATCGTAGGTCTTGTAGGGGATCGTCTCGCGGCTACGCTCGTCGGTATGCTGCACCAGCATCAGGCAGGACGCCTGCCGGGCGCGCCGGAGGGCATCAACCCGATCGAGCGCATCGAGCGACTGAAAATCGGGGCGCGCCAGATAGCGTGGCGCCGTCTCGCAATACACGGCACCGAGATTGACGACGCGGACCGCCCGGGCAAGCTCGAACCCCTCTTCATGCAGGGCGTCGAGCGCATCGAAAAACAGGTCGAGGTTACGCGAACCGTACAGCGTGCCCAGGTGCAAGAACTCGAACACCTCGCCCTTGCCACGCTCGCCCGGTGTCACCGGTGGCACGAACTGCCACGCACCTGGATACACGCCAATGATCTGCTGGGCGTTTTCGGGGTTGCGCTCGCGCGCCAGGCGCGCCGCCTCCTGTGTCACATAGGCCGCCCGGGTCGAACGCCCGGCCAGCCAGGCCTCGATGCGGGCGGAGATGCGCCGCGTCATGCTCGAGCGGGTCATGGTGGCACCAAGCAGCGGATCCTGGAACTCGCAGAACAGGCGCCCACCAGTCAGGCGGACGACCGTACCGCCCACGACATGGGCCGAGGTCGGCCCGCCGGTGCAGAAGACGTCGCGCACGCCGTGACGCAACTTGAGCCACAAGGCTACGGGCAGGGCGGAGATCAGCCATGACCATCGCCCTGCGCTGACGCCCTTCGTGACCTTGCGCAGAACGTAGTCGATGATGTTGCCAAAAACAAACGCGAGCGGCATGAACAGATACATGCCGAGCGGGACGGTCTCTCCCCCCGCCTTCAGCTCCTTGACCTCTTCCTTGTAGTCATTCCACGACGGTGAAGGCACCCTGACATAACGCACGCCGGGCCGATTGGTGACATGGCTACCCATGCCGGTGAGCACTACGGTCTCGCGGCCCGCGGCTTCAAGCACTCGAATCTTGTCGTCCGCCCACTCGGCCGGGCAATTGCCGCGAATACCGGTGAAGAAGCTGATGAACAGCAGCGGGCGTTCGGACGACGGAAACGGTTTCACCGACGTCGGGCCGTCTCCATGCGGATGCTGCGTCATGCCTGCCGCTCGCTACGCGCACAATCAATGGCCGAGCGCAGCGCGTCGACCACGCGCGTCTGCTCCGATTCACCCATGCCGATCCAGACCGGCAGGCGGATGATCCGCTCCGAGAGCTGGTCGGTATGGGTCAGGTCACCATGAACACGCCCGTAGCGTTGGCCCGCCGGCGACGAATGCAGCGGCACGTAATGGAACAGCGCGTGCACACCGGTGCGCTTCATCTCTTCGAGCACGCGCTTGCGATCGATTCCGTCCGCGAGGAGCACGTAGAAGATGTGCGCATTGTGCTCACACTCAGCGGGAATATGGGGGCGACGCAACACGCCAGCTTGCTCGAGCGATTCGGTCAGGGCGCTGTAACGTGCCCAGATATCGCGGCGCAAGCCGGTGATGCGCTCGGCCTCCTCCAGTTGCGCCCACAGGAACGCGGCAATGAGTTCGCCTGGCAGAAAGGACGACCCCACGCTCTGCCAGGTGTACTTGTCCACCTCGCCGCGGAAGAAGCGGCTGCGGTCTGTGCCTTTCTCGCGAATGATCTCTGCCGGAATCGCATATTCATCACGGTTGACAAGCAAGGCCCCACCTTCGCCGCTGATGACGTTCTTGGTCTCATGGAAGCTGAATGCCCCCAGATCACCAATCCCGCCAAGCGGCGCGCCCTTGTAACGAGCCATCACCCCTTGCGCGGCATCCTCGATGACGCTCAACGCGTGGCGCCGCGCCACATCCATGATGGTGTCCATCTCGCAGGCCACACCCGCATAGTGCACTGGCACGATCGCCCGGGTGCGCCCGGTGATGGCCGCCTCGATTTTCTGCTCGTCGATGTTCAGCGTATCCGGACGGATGTCTACGAACACCGGCACGCCGCCGCGGAGCACAAAAGCGTTTGCTGTCGACACGAAGGTATACGAAGGCATGATCACTTCGTCACCGGGCTGGATGTCGACCAGCAAGGCCGCCATCTCGAGCGCAGCGGTACACGAATGTGTTAGCAACGCCTTTTCGGCGCCCACGTGTGATTCGAGCCAGCGGTGGCACTGCTTGGTGAACCATCCATCGCCAGCAAGCATGTTGCGCTGCTTTGCGTCACGAATGTATTCGATCTCGCCACCCGTCATGTACGGGCGATTAAAAGGAATTGGATTCATACGGGTCTTTACGTGAGTGAGGGGCGCCGTTTCTTCTGCCATCTCGGCTGGCGAAAAATAGAGGCCGTGACGCCTTCATGCCAAGAGTCATGGCAAACAGAAAGGCAAGAAGCTGCTCCATTGAAAAGAAGTATGCGTCGAATCCATTATGGAAAAATCCTACAGTGATGAAATATATGGAAATGGACCGCCCCGCAGTATTGAGTTTTTCAAAAAAACCGTAAAGGAAGACCATCCACGCTGCAGTTGTAAATAAACCGAAATTAATCAAGCTATTGAGGGGCCAACTGTGTGGACGCACATGAACACCGCTCCCAAGCAATATTTCGGCTCCAAAACGACCTTCACCGACCAGCAGTACAGCAGGATTGAGAAGCACATGATCTAGATATGCCAAAAAAATGCTGATCCGATCACCTGGATCGCCAAAAAAATCCGGACGGCCAGAAATAAAAGCAGCTGAAACAAACACAGCCAACCCAGCAAAAAAAACAAATAAGCCGCTTGTTTTTGACGCCACCCCCAGGTAAAACACAGCCACAACTAGCGCGATTAAAGCTGCTCGTGAGCCCGCCATTGAAAGCGCAATCAAGAGCAGTCCTAGATATATCAAATTCCGAACATTGAGTTTGCGTTCTGCCAGCAAATACAGAAAGGCGATACCACAGAGGAACGAGTAGGCAATTCTATCTCTTGCAAAACCTCTAAACGACTCCCCCCTAAAGAGGCCATCATTGCTGGCTCTGTCAATGAGAAATTCAAATCTTCCTGGAAGATTACCGGTTATACCCACTAGATGCAGCATGCACAAAAAAATGATCGGCGCAATTAAATATATAGTTAGGACTGAAACCAAATATCGATCAAACCAAATTTTTCCATCTCCCGATGGATTTGGCATCCATTGATTTATCCAGACCACAAAAAATAGCGCCGCGAATATCGCAGGCGAAAAATTTTCTGTAGCCGCCTGAATTGCGCCCACAACCAGCACACCCACCACCGGGATATTAAGTAAATTACTTCCATGTATGAAGTTTCGATCTGATTGCGCTATCACGAATGCCGCCATAAACGGATACAGCAACCTTGGCAACCAAATCTCTAGGGCGTAGCTGGTTGTATATGCAGCGCGTCCACCAAAAAGTCCCCATACAGACTCGACGAAGCCAACTACTTGCACAAGTAAAAATGCAAAGAGCACCAAAGCCAAAAACGAACGCTCCGGCAAGCGAATATGTTTAAAGGCTATTGAGTGCATACCAAATAAGGAGATTACGCAAACCACGAAGCGGTGGACGGACATCATCAAAGACGCCAACATCCAAGTGGCAGACCATGCATTTTGGCACGCTACCGCCATGCCGTTTCACGATCAGCAAGCGCGGTCAGCGGGTTGTAGCAGGAGGTCCGGAACAATAAAGTGCAGCAAAAGATACTGCTGCAAGTTCAACGGACGAACGGCATTTTGCCACACCGTCATGACTTCGAGAAAGGTTCTTTGCTAAACAGGCAATATCGAGGCAGGTTTGTCAGCTCGCCTTGCGCAAACTAGCTGGTGCGACACGCACGGCCACGGGCTTGCTCAAGATCTCGATCAGCACCATGACCCGACGCTCGCCATCGGCCATTTGGTAGATGCCTTCGATGCCGGCAAACGGCGCTTCCGTCAAACGGACGCGCTCGCCCGGCTTGAACAAGCGCGCAGGACCAGTCTGAACCAATGCTTCCTGTGTTCGCAACAGTTCGATCAGACCATCATCCACACGCGCCGGTTCGATGCCGAAGCGGACCAGACGGCTGACACCCTTGGTCGAACGGATCGGTGACCAGCTCTTGGCCGAATCTCCTTGGCCCAATCGAATAAACAAGTAGCGCGGAAACAGTGGCTCGTCCGCAACGGTTAGCAGGCCCTGGCGGAGCTTCTCAGAAGGAATCGTCGGTAGGTAGCACTGATAACCCTGCCGATGGAGGTTTTCCAGGGCGCACTTTTCCTGTCTGGGCTTGGTATGAACGAGATACCAGTGCATCGCCACCTCCGAAGGTTATCTTTATTGTTAGCATTTTACCCCTCGGTATTGCAACGCGGCAATGACATTCCCATCGGTCATTTCATCTGGTTTTACTATTCGGTGGCGGATTTACCTTCTTGGTCTTGGGTTCCGGTGTCATTTTCGGAATCGGGAGACGTGTTTTCTGCCGCAGGCTGGTCGTTGCAGTCGGGATCCTCTTCGAATTCGCCATCTGCCTCGAGTTGCTGTTGCACGGCCTCCTCCATGCTGACCGTATTCACCACCAGTTCGAAATGCTCGAGGATTTCAGGTTCGTGGCGCGTGATGTAGCTTTTGACGGCATCGTTACCGAGCAGTTTGGTCAAGTAACCCTTGGCCACGACCAGATTCAGCAGGTCGGAGCCGTAGTTTTCTTCGGCGTCCTTGTACTGGGTCTGGACCTGGCTCATTTCTTTTTCGAGCTTGACGATCTGCTCAATGGGCGCCAGCTGCTTGTCACGCTCAGTCGGTTTGAAGTCGGTGCGCTGCTCGGGCGGCGTGGCCTTGAGCAAGGCGTCGGCATGGGCCACGGTGATGGTGTTGCTCGCCACCATCAATTCCACCGCCTCCACTTGCCGGGCGGCTTTCATGTTGCGCAGTACCCGAGTGACATCCGGGGTGAACTGTTTGTCCTGTAGCCGGGCAATCGCGTCTGGGCAAATACCTTCGAGCAGGTTGATGCGCCAGTTGATGGAACTCAGGTTCACGCCAAAAGCCTGGGCCAGGCGTTCTTTGCTGACGCCACGATCAATGGCGCGGCGGATCATGTAGTGCTCCTGGATGGTCGAGAGCTGGTTGATGCGGTGGTTGTAGGTGTAGGTCTCGTCGTCCTTGGCGATCAGGCAGGGGGCTTCGTGCACACCGAGGTCCTTCAGGGCCAGGACGCGCAGATGACCATCGAGCAGGATGAATTCTGGCTTGGCCGGGTCGTGCTGGATCACCGACAGAGGTTCGATCAGGCCGATTTCGTGGATGGAGGACACCACCTGTTTGTACTTGCGGGTGCTCATCACCCCGTCTGGGATGCGTTTGCTCGGCATCAGGGTGTCAAGCGGGATCTGGTATGCGTTAGGCACACTTATCTCCTGAACACCTGCAAGAAGCCAAGTCTCTTAACCCAGTGGCGCGGTTGACACTACAAAGAAAAACGGGTTACGTCGCAAAACGTAACCCGTTGATTTCATTACCAAATAATGGTGG
>JACCDU010042880.1_pt1 | contig 20383 bp, 11 predicted proteins | sample 7446081 | NCBI WGS metagenome assembly JACCDU01 (sample SAMN15323447, study PRJNA562643) | freshwater metagenome | isolation source: river surface water | place: USA:Blue River Watershed | collected 2017-08-17
AGTCAATTTGATCATACTCTATTAGTAGCAGAAGATGATCCTCATCTAGACCTTTATAAAGAAATGGAACGTCGTGGTATCGCTAAATTAACTATCTTACCCAAATTAGGTTGTGAAAGTTTAGCTGATGCGCTTTACAAATATGTTAACGGTGTTTACATTCCTGATTACTGGGGAGAAGGCGAAGCAAAGCGTCTATGGTGCTATCGTGTTGAAGTTCGAGAAACACAAAGTAACATGGCATTCCGTGAAGGACATCGTGAGTGGAATGAAGACCTGTTTGCCTAACAATGGAATACAGTCGAGAAGATCTTCGTACTTTGTTAGATAAGGCAGAGTGGAAATTATATAAACAAACGGGAGAGTTACCAGAACGGTTATCTCTCCCTACAACTCCTAAAATGACTTCTGTTGAAACAAAAAATAATAGCGCCGAACCACTAACGGTTATGTGTGTTAGATTCGGCACACGGTACGGAATAGACTATGTTGAAAAATTAAGAAACATGGTCTCTCGACACTTAACAGTTCCTTACGAATTTGTTTGCCTAACTGATGATCCAACTCCAATTGACGGTGTTAGATTAATCCTGCAACCTAATGCAGGGTATGCTAAAGGATGGTGGCATAAAGTTCATATGTTTGATCCGGGGTTAGGTATTACAGGAAGAATATTATACTTTGACCTCGATGTTGTAATACACGCAAACATTGACAAACTAGTAAACGTATTCAAAGACGATTTCTTATCTATTCAGGATTTCAATAGAAAGTTTAATATAAACTGGAACTCAATGAATAGCTCAGCAATGTGTTGGCGGGTTGGAACTGCTGACCACATCTGGAAAAAGTTTGTTGAAAATCCAAAAGAAGCACAACGACTACACGGTGATCAGGATTGGATTTGGAAAGTTGCCAAAGATCGAATTAAGTTCTGGCCCAAAGAATGGATAATGAGTTACAAATGGGAAGTTCGCAGTCGAGAAGAACTCATCAACGCCAACGGGAAGCGTAAATTTAAATCCGTAGAATCAACTAGCAAAGTTCATCCGCAGTGTTCAGTAACTGTATTTCACGGTGATCCAAAACCGCCAGATATCGAAGATAAATTTGTAGTTGACAATTGGCAATAATGATCGTATAATAGTAGCATGACTACTATTACTCGATCCCAACTTTCCGATCTACTACACTCAGGCGAGTGTATTGTAGAATTTACCAAAATTAACGGTGAAGTTCGTTCAATGCCTTGTACACTTAAGGCAGAACTAATTCCTCCTGCACCTGTTAAGGTTCTTGCAGAAGGTGAAACACCAAAAGTTAAAAAAGAAAATCCCGATGTTTTGAACGTTTGGTGCCTTGATAAAAAGGAATGGCGTTCATTTCGTGTGGCCAATGTAACCTCAGCGAAAGTTAAAGATGGACAATGACAAAGCATTCTTCGGAACTATTCTTGCAATGTTTGCCTTAATGACCGGCAACCCATTCATTGCTCTTATTATTTTTGTTCTATCAATAATGTAATGACTCCAAAGCAACTAAGGGCCGAAATTAAACGTCTTTTGTCTTTGCTAGAAGATAAGCATCGCAGGATGTTTGTTATGATGTATTCGCCACCTGAAGAAAATCCCAACGTTTACGATTTAGTTGACGAAATGCCGACAAAACGTTTACAATGGGCACTAACACAATGTCAGAACAGTTATTACACTCTCTTTAAGGTTATTAAGAATGCTTAAACGAATTGGCTTTGCTTGCAAACTCATCGATGGTCCTAGCCAAATCAACGGCATTAAACAAGATGATCCGTGTAAAATCTATAATACAGGTACTACTACTGTTGCATGGTTAAATAGACAATCGCAACATATTGCTGAAGAACGGCTGTGGGACTTGGTTAAGTCTAACATCGAAGCAACTAGGTTGCTTGTTGAAAAGGTAGGCACATTTGAAGAAAGTCTCAGAATGGTACGACTCAGCAGCGATATACTGCCTGTGTACACTCATAGCGATTGGCAGTTCTTCTACCGGCTATCCGATGTTAGAGCCTATTGCGAAAGAGAGTTTAAGCGAATCGGAGATGCTGCTCGTGCGAATAATGTACGGTTGTCTATGCACCCTGGCCAGTTTGTCGTCTTGGCATCTTCTAACCCTGGCATTGTAGATCGCAGTATTGAAGAATTTGAATATCACACTGACATGGCTCGCTGGATGGGCTATGGTCAAACGTTTCAGGATTTTAAGATCAATGTTCATATCTCCGGTCAACAAGGTCCTAACGGCATTCGTGCTGCCTACAATAGACTTAGCCCCGAAGCACGTAACACACTGACTATCGAAAATGAAGAAATTACACACAACCTGGATACATGCTTGGAACTTTCTGATCTCGTTCCGATTGTACTTGACATACACCATCATTACATTAACTCGGGTGAATATATCGACCCTAAAGACTCACGTGTTCAACGTGTTATTGATAGCTGGCGCGGTGTGCGTCCTACTTGTCACTACAGTATTTCTCGCGAAGATGTACTCGTCGGTCATTCCACCACAATCCGTCCCGATCTTCAGACCCTCCTAACCGCAGGTCATAAAAAACAAAAACTTCGAGCACATTCAAACTTCTTTTGGAATGACGCTGTAAACGAGTGGGCCGCTGGGTTTACTGAATCATTTGACATTATGTGCGAGTCAAAAGCTAAGAATTTAGCCAGTTTTGCGTTTGCTGAGTATGCAGGACTATTGACAAACTCTACAAACGGTGCTACAATCATTACTTCTTAAACAACTTTTAGAAAGAGTTAAAAATGGATATCAATATTATTGCTACAGTAGGTGTAGTGCTTGCTATTGGCATTGTTGCAGTTTTTACATTTTGGGTGCTAAGTCTTCGTCGTGTTGTTAGCACAAACGAAGTACACATTATCCAAAGTTCTAAACACACTGTATCGTTTGGCAAGGATCAAGAATCAGGTAACACTTATTACGAGTGGCCGAGCTGGATTCCTGTAATCGGTATTACAGTTATTAAACTGCCAGTGTCTGTGTTTAGCCTGCGTTTGAAAGACTACGAAGCGTATGACAATGGTCGACTGCCGTTTGTACTTGATCTGGAAGCGTTCTTCCGTATTGAAAACTCAAACATTGCTGCTCAACGTGTGTTCGGCTTCCAGGAACTTAACGCACAGCTTACTTCAATTCTACAGGGTGCGGCACGTACAATCCTTGCTAGTAAGACCATTGAAGAAATTATGCAAGGTCGTTCTGAGTTTGGTGATGCGTTCACTAAGGAAGTTAACGAACAACTTAAGGCTTGGGGTGTTACTACTGTAAAGAACATCGAGCTTATGGACATTCGTGACAGCCGTGAGTCGCAGGTTATCCAAAACATCATGGACAAGAAAAAGTCCGAGATTGAAAAGGAATCGCGTATTGTTGTTGCGTCTAACATGAAGGCTGCACAAAACGCTGAAATTGATGCACAACGTGAAGTTGAGATCAATAAACAAATGGCTCAAGAGCAGGTTGGTATTCGCACAGCAGAGAAAGAAAAGGCTGTGGGTATCGCAAATGAAAAGTCACAACAGGACATTAAGGCTCAACAAAAAGTTACTACAGAAAAGGCTATGGAAGTTGCCCGTGTAGAAAACGTTAAGGCGGCTGAAATTTCCAAAGACGTTAACGTGGTTAAAGCTGAAGAACAACGCCAAACTGATGTTATTCAAGCTGAAGGTCAAAAGCAAAAGACTGTTCTTATTGCTGAAGGTCAACTTGAAGCACAACGCCGTGAAGCTGAAGCTATCCAAGTTAAGGGTCAGGCTACTGCTGAAGCTGAAAAGGCTTTGCAATTGGCTCCAGTTGAAGCACAGATTGTATTGGCTAAGGAAATTGGTGAGAACCAAAGTTACCAACAATACCTTATCACAATCCGTCAGGTCGAAGCTAACCAGGCTGTGGGCATTGCTCAAGCAGGTGCCTTGGCCAAAGGTGACATTAAAGTTATTGCCAACAGCGGTAACGTTAGTGAAGGTATCGGTAGCATTGGGCAACTGTTTACTTCGCAGGGCGGCACAGGAATTGCAGCAGCACTAGAAGGGCTTGCTCAAAGTGATATCGGTAAGGACTTAATCAATAAGTTTGTTGCTCCAAAGCAATAACTAATTTTAGTCAAAAGAATAGCGGGTCTAGGCCCGCTTTCTTTTTAGCTTTGTAAATTAAACAGCTGGTTTAGCTTTTGGTTTACGTCCGCCTTTCTTTGCACCGCCTTGCTTTGGAGCAGGCTTTTGACCGGTTGGCTTCTTAGCAGCTGGTTTTTTAGCAGCTGGCTTCTTCTTTGGTGCTGGTTGAGCAACAACAACTTCTTCTTTAACAACTGGTTGGCTGTTAACAACTTCCGTCTTTGGCGCTTCAACTTTGTATGGTGCTTCCGCAGTTGTTTCTGCTGGTTTTCCACCAAATAGTTTCTTTAAAAATCCGAACATTTAATGTTCCTCCTTGTGGGTTTATTTAATAAATTAAATAGTAATATAAGTATTTATTGACCTAAAATACAATTTATTAAAATATGACCTGCCCACTAATCACTGTAAGTTGCAATAGAGACCTAGCTTTACTAGAATTGCAGGCTCAATCATTTGACAAATATTTGCCAGATAATACTGAAATTATAATAATTGTAAACGAAATAAACAGAAAAAGAGATACATGGTACAATTACTTTTATTCTAAAATAGAAAAATATTACAAAAGACACAAATTGGTAATTTACAATAATACCAACTTCAAGTTTGATTGGAGTGTAGATTTTAAACAAATTGAAGTAACAGGGTGGAATAGACAGCAGGTTTTAAAACTACTAGTTTCTGAAAAAGTTTCTTCTAAAAATTATTGCGTGTTAGATAGTCAAAATTTTTTAGTAAAGCCGTGGGATCCTAAAGACGTGATTAAAGAAGATAAATCTCCCTACGTTCTTAATAAACTAACATGGTCGATTCCAGCATATCAGAATTACCTAAAAATACTTGGCGGATCTGACGACTTTGAGCAGGAAACAATGACTGCTAGCACTCCGGCATTTTTAAACTCCGATCTTGTCAAAAAATTAATTACAATTAATGGCGGTACTGCATCGTTTGCTAATTGGTTCTATAATTTTTCCGAATCAAAAAGCGAATTTGCATTATATCTAGCATGGTCAAAAGTCCAAGGTGGGCTTAACAAATACCATTATTCTGCACATACATGGTGTCATCCGATGTTGCGAGATTCTCTAGAATTTTCTAAAGATTTTGATTATTTTATTAATGCAATAGCTAGATTCGAACTGCACACATGGGCATCTATAAATCATCGATCCTGGGTAATGATGGATGAACAACAGTATTCTGTTATGTTGAATAAATTAAAAGAATACGATCTAGCTCCTGACCTAACAGAACTTAGAAAAACTTACGTATTTGTTTAATATTTGCCTACAGGTAAGTCTGTACTAGCAGGCATGTCCCATATCTTTTTCTGCTCAACACCTTTTCTTTGAGCAAACCGTTTAGCATCACAATTAGAGCATACGTGAAAGTAATTATTGCTCAGACGTTTCTGCTGAACTTTCTTTAAAGGTCGACTAAATTCCTCGTTACAGTTGTCACAACGAAATATAGCCACCGTCTTAATACGCTTATAGGTGTGCTGTAAGCCGTTTTTACTGGTTCGGGTATACTCTGACTGCTCTGTTTCAGTTTTTAGGAACATACGTTATTTACATTAGGCTTATAAAATTTATTGGTAAATATAGTTTAACAACCATTTACCAGGGTAAAATATGGCAAGAAAGATTATTGATACAGGTATTGTAGGAAACGACGGTACCGGTGATAGCATTCGTGATTCGTTTAGAAAAGTAAACGAAAACTTCCGTGAGTTGTACAGCTCATTAGGTTTAGGTGAAAGGCTTACTATCCAAGCCATGGACGATTTAAGACTTAATGGGTCTACAGAATCGTATTACACACTTAACCCAACTAACCCGTTTTTGAATTATGAAAATTCTATTTTGTCTGTTAACGAAGACGAAAGCGGTGTTGCTCTTAAAGAAATTGTAGGTCTATCAGGTGTTTCTGTTGAGTTTACTAACACCCAGATCCAAATTTCATCAGAATTCTCAGCATTAGTTGCTGATACATCACCTAAATTAGGCGGTGATTTAAAAACACGAAGCGACTTACAGTACAGAATCTTAGATCTAGGTACTGATATCGATCCGCTGTTTCCGATTTACAATCACGAAGCAACATCAAAAGGATATGTAGATACTAAATTAGCTAGAGGCGGTACCGAAACGGTTGACCCTGCTACAGGTGAGGTAAACACCGCATTTGGTAAAATGTCTGGTCCGTTGATTCTATCTAGAGATCCAGAACCAGATGACGATATCGTATACGACGGTTTAATTGCTGCTACAAAAAGATATGTCGATAATGCAGGTTTCGGAAGTAAGGTAAACCTATATGTTGCAACATCTGGCCAAGATGATCGTCCTGGTGTTAGTTTAGAGTTACAGGGCCGTGCGCTTTCATACGCATATAGAACATTAGAAGCAGCATTAAAAAGAGCTGAAGAAATCATTCTCGAATCTCGTTTAGAGATCGGGCCTTACAAAAAGAAACTCACATATAACGGCGGAGCATCAGATGCTGTATTAGACACTATTACAGATGTACCAGGTGCCGGTAGCGGTTTTTCAGGCGAGGCTCTTGTTAGTGTTGATACTATCGAAATTAACAATCCTGGACAATATTATGCCGTAGGTGATGTTGTTACACTTGACGCAAGTCCATCAGTGTTTATACAGGCAGCAAAAATTGAAGTACTATCCGTAGGTGCATTACCAGGTACTGCTAGAGGTCCAGTTTTAACATTTAGAGTTTTATCTTCTGGTGTGTATTCTGCAATTCCTGGAAGCACAGGAGTAACAACATCAAACTCTGATCCTAGAGGCGTTAACTTAACATTCAATGTAACATATAAAGTTAACAACGTTAATGTATTATTAGGCGGAACTGGCTATGGTTTAGTTTCAGTTCGTATTACTCCAGCTCCCGGAGACACTACAGGAACTGGTGCGTTTGGTACTGCTGACGTTGTAGGCACTTCTGTTCAAAGTATTACTATCACAGACCAAGGAAGTGGTTTTACTGACATTCCTACAGTAGAAGTAAGTCTTCCTCGATTCCTAGTTAAAACAGAATTTTTTAGAACAGACTTTACAGGTGATGTAACTACATCAACTCCGTCGGCTATTAGAGGACGAGACATCCGTGAAGGTTTATATATCAGAGGCGAATCGTCAGGTGCGTTGGCACAAATACTTTCGCATTCAGGTGAGTTAGATACTGACGGTAATGAAATTTTTGACGTAGACATTAAGTACGGAACATTCGTTGAAGGTGAAGCATTATCCTACGGTGACATCGCTAAAGAAACACAAATTACAATTTTAGTTGAAAGCGGAATATACGAAGAAAACTATCCGCTAAAAGTTCCACCTAACGTATCTATTGTAGGTGACGAATTTAGACGTTGTATTATTCGTCCAAGACCAGGTGTAAGTTCTAGTCCATGGGCTTTCATTTATTTTAGAAGAGATATTACAATTGGTGGTCCAGCAGTAACACAGTCAGTTTACGATACTTTAGACCAAGTTTGGGAATTAGAAGATATTCCTGCTGACACACTAGTTGTTACTAATAGACAGTTTGGTTATCATTATCTAACAGATACCGGTTCTCCTGTTTATCCATTAGTTAATAATAAAGGTTATTATAGATCCACTGCACAATTATTAGTTTTAAACAGAACATTCTTACAAAAAGAAGTTATTGCTTGGATCGATAATCAAATTGAAAACGGCATTGCACCGTTTGATACTTCGTTCAAATATAATTCAAACCTTTGCGAAAGAGATATTGGTCTTATTATCGACTCCATGGTATTTGACTTAAGATGGGGCGGATCGGCTCGCACATTATCATCTGCTTTAAAATACTATTCCAATGCTAGTGGTCAAATTGCAATCACAGATCAATTATCAGAAACTGTTGCAGGTATTAGAAGATTATTAACTCTAGCTCAGTTAGTAGTTAAAAACGTAGAAATTACCGAACTTTATCAAACAATTGTACCACAAATTATTGATAACGCCTGGGTAGCAGAAGTTGGTACCTACGGAACTTCGATTGATATTAGCGGCATTTCTGATACAGACCCAGTTGCTGTTTCTACAGCAGGAGCTCACGGTTTTAGTTCAGGACAAAATATTTTTATTAGCGGTGTTAGTGGTTCTACAGAACTTAACGGTAATGACTTCTACGTCGAAGTCATTGACGGTACATCATTCTATCTTTACAACGATTTAGAATTAACAGATCCTGTTAATACAGCTAGTGTTAGTGACTACGTATCTGGTGGTAGCGTAACCAATGTTAACGGGGTATTAGGTAGTCTATTCGAAGCATTTATTGATGTAATAGAAGGATCAGCATCGTTAAATCTTCCATTAAACAACGACGAGATGGACGTATTCTTAGCTAACGATTCAAACCGTTGGCAAGCAATTACAGCACAAGGCCATGGCGGATTTATGTTGGTTCTTGACCCAGAAGGTCAAATTCTTTCAAGATCTCCATATGCTCAAGAATGTGCTAGCTTCTCAAAATCTACAGGCAGACAAACGTTTGCAGGTGGTATGTTTGTTGACGGATTTGCAGGAAACATTAAATTCCAAATCCTTAGCAAAGATAGCGATACATTTTTAAGAGTTGGTGGGTTAAAGAGATTCCCGCAACTGCCTGCATCTTTTATTGTTAACGATCAAGTTTATCGTATTAACTACGTTCGTGACTATTCATTTAATGTTAATGGTTCAACTGCTTCGTTTATCTTAGACGAAACAACTCCATGGCCATACGACTTATTCACATATGAAGAAAGTATTTGCTCACGTGATGTAGGATACATTATTGAAGGCCTTGGTTACGATATTGTTTTAGAATCTAACTACAATACAAGAAAGGCAGCATTGTCGTACAGACAAGCTAATGCATCTGTTGTAATTGATACTCAACTAGATCTTACAGCAAGAGCTATTTCAAATGCTCATACTGCTGCGTTGGCTGCAACTTCTGATTACGAATCTTCACAGAGTGCAATTTCAACATCAGAAAGAGTTCTTAATGATGTTATAAGAAACGGTGCTGTATTTGCTCCACCTTTAATCTTACCTAACCCTCCAGGACTTGCATCTAATTTAGCTAATGCAAAATCTTTGTTATTGGCAAACATTTCTTTTATTAAAGATGAAGTAATTAATTATATCGCAAGTAACTATCCTGTTTATAACAGAGATAAGTGTTACAGAGACGTTGGTTATATTATTGATGCTGTAATGAACGACTTAGTGTTTGGTTCTAACTACCAAACTACTACAGCTGGTTTAGCATACACAAGAAACATAACTAGTTCACTTTATGTTCTGTCTGATCAAAAGACACAAACAATTGCAGGTATTGAAAAGGCTAGAGATTTAATTTTAGCCATTACAACTGACTCTGGTGCAGAATCTACTATCACTAGTTTATTTGCTGTTATCACTAACATTATTAACACAGGATCAGGTGCTGCTCCAGCGTTATTATATCCAACACCAGGTTCAGTTGCGTCAGGAATTAGTAATGCCGCTTCGTTAATTGAAGCTAATAAAGCATTCTTAAAGGCTGAAATCACAGCATGGATTGATGTACAGAAGGCGGGCGAAATTGCACCGTTTACAAGTTCCTTTACTTATAGTTCTGCAACATGCGAACGCGACGTTGGATTATTAATTGATGCAATACGTTACGATTTACTATACGGCGGTAACACATCTAGTATAGTTGCAGGAAATGCCTACTACCTAGGAGCATCGATTGAAGGTCAGGTTGACGAAACAATTGCTGCATTTGAATGGCTAGGTTCTGTTATTTCTGATGTTTCTCAAAATATCTCAATTACTCCTTCTGCAGGAAACGTTGTTCCTCAAGTAACTGGTTCTGCAGGATCATTAGCTGCTGCTGAAATATTGGTAGATCTAATAGATAGCATTAATAGCATTATCCAAGGTGGGTCAGTAACTTCTGTTAATCCAACATACTCATTAGGAAATTCTACATACGCTGCCGAAAGACTATTAGTACAAACAGATAAAGTAGATATTCAACAAGGTGTAATTGATTACCTAGAAGATACTGATTTAGTATTTGTCTACGACGAAGTTAAGTGTCGTCGAGATGTAGGTTATATTATCGAATCATTAGCTTATGATTTGATCTACGGTGGTAATAGCCAAACAGTAGATGCTGGTGTAAAATACTATAGCAGCATTATCTCAGGATCTCCTTTACAAATTCCAGCAGACACGTTAGACGCAACAGTTGCGGCATTGGGTCAGTTAAAGGATCTAGCAGTAGACGTTATTGTAAATGCTGCTGTGGGTCAGGTAACTGGATCAGCAAGTGATGCCGGAACACAAACAGTAGTTGATACGCTATTAACTACTCTTATCGACATTGTAGAAAACGGGCTTGACCAAGTTCCTCCAACTATTGACTATCCGGACCTAGATGCATATGTTTATCAGTCAGATTTAAAACTTGCTCGTGAAGCATTATTGGATGCTAAACTAGATATACAAACCACTACCATTGAGTTTGTAAATGAAAATGCCAATGTCTACGAAGTATTGATGCCTGGTAACAGATCTATGTTGTCAAATGACTTTACACAGATCAACGACATGGGTTATGGATTAATTACAACTAACGGCGGTTTAGCTGAAGCTGTTAGTATGTTTACATACTATAACTTTATTTCCTACTATTCGTTAAATGGTGGACAGATTCGTTCTGTAGGTGGTTCTAGTTCACACGGTGTTTACGCTCTAGTTGCAGAAGGTGCTGATCCGTTAGAAGTACCAACACCAGTAACATTGTATTACGAGCTAGCACAAGGTGCTACATGTTATTTCCCAGACGGCCTATATACCAACTTATTAGGCGGACAAGAAATCTACGTTACCAATTTTGACTATGTTCCAATGAACAATAGCGAAATTGAAATTGACCACGGTCTCGGAGCAATTTATAGATACCCAGTCACTACTGTATCAACATCTGGATTACCTGCAGGTGTTGCTAAGTTAAACATTAAGAGTGCAGAAGGATTTGGTATCGACGGTCTTGCAAAGCAAGTACCAAATGGAACAAAACTTACTATTAGACAAGCATCGCAGGTTGTATTAACAGGCGACGTTGTTGAAGTTGCTACAAGACCTAGTACTGGTTTGGTATTAAGAGAATCTAGTACTGTTTATCGTATTCTTCAGTTCCAAGATTTCCTTGATACAAACGGTGCAAAAACTGTAACGTTTACATCAGGAACACCTGGTTTTGTTAACAGAACAGGACACGGTTTATTACCTGGTTACCAAGTTTCGTTTACATCAACCGGTGACTTGCCTACAGGCATTATTGCAGGCGATATATTCTATGTTTCACCTGATGATTTTACAGAAGATAGATTTGCTATTTCTATATCTAAGAACGGTATTCCTGTTAACTTAATCAACACAGGAGTCGGCGTTCATAGTTATATTGTAGAAGGTCTAGCAAGAACAACGCTTAGAGAAAACTACGACTATATTGACCTGTCTATTTGGCCAGCACAGCCATATGCCAATAGCGGTGTAGATACATGTACTATTAGCATTGGCGATCCAGCTGTTATTACTCAAGTAGGACACGGATTAAACGAAGACGATGTTGTTAGATTCGAAGTTTCGTTTGGCGGATCATTGCCTGGCGGTATTTCTGCAGGAAGACATTACTTTGTTAAGAATGTACTAAATGACGATACCTTTACAATTACAGAAGAATCGATACCTACTTCGACAGAAGTAAGAACAACCCTTGAAGGGTCTGGAACATACGGTGTCGGTAAGGTAACTGGAAAGGTAGGGGACGATACTATTGCTGTTGTTCCTGTAGGTCCAGGAGACCAAAACAGAGTTTTAGGAACACAAATTGTATGGAAAGGTGAAACATACAATATTACACAATATCTAAACGAAGCTGCTACATTAGAACCATATGCTCTAATTGTATTAGATCGTCCATTAGTAGATAGTGCAATTTTCTTTACAACACCTCCATCGTTTAAGTCAGCGGTACCAAAAGATGAGCCAGGTACACTTACTATTCGTATTTCCTTAACTCGTGTTACATCACACGATTTGTTAGAAGTTGGTACAGGTTCGTATGCCGATACTAACTATCCAAGTGAAATTTATGGTCCACCGGTTAATCCAATTAACGCTGCTAATGAAACACAAGAACGTGACGTAGGTCGTGTATTCTATGTAACTACTGACCAGTTTGGTAACTTTAACGTAGGTCCATACTTCCGTGTTGACCAAGGTACAGGTACTGTTACATTCTCGGCAGCTATTGCTTTAAGTAACTTAGACGGTATTGGATTTAAACGTGGTGTTCCAATTAGTGAATTCTCTACAGATAGCTCAATGTCAGATAACGCTACTGACACAGTCCCAACAGAGAACGCTACTAGAACTTATATCGATCGTAGATTAGGTTTAAACCATAACGGAAACATTGTTGGCGAATCACTATTGATTCCTACTATTACTGGCGGCTTTATGTCCCTAGATGGCCAATTGGCTATGAAAGGAGCTATGAACCTTGGTAATAATAAAATCATCAACGTTTCCGATGCAACTAATTTATTAGATGCAGTTAACCTACAAAGTTTAACATTTGATAACTTCCAGGATACTACAACTACAGGAGTTGCAGCATCAGATCTGTTAGTGTTTACAGGAACAGATAATCAGGCAATTAACGCAACTGTTACTGGAGATATTACATTAACTGTTAATACTGGAACAAATGAGATCAACGCTCAGATTAATTCCAACACAATTATAAATGCAGATGTTAAATCAGACGCAGGAATTGAACAGAGCAAGCTAGCAATGAATCTAGCAAAAGCTAGAGAAGCTGCACCAACAGGAACAGCCGCTGCCAAACAAGCAACTACTGGTACTGCTAGTGTTGACTTTACAGCATTTAAGTCAACTGATGGTTTTGTAGAATTACAAAATACTGTACAGGCAAATTTCACAGCATCTATTGCAGGAACTACACTAACTGTAACAGCAATGTCAGTTGGTAACCTAGGAACACTTGCTGTGGGCCAACTAGTCACAGGAGCAGGTGTTCCGACTAATACTAGAATTACTGAATTAGGTTCAGGATCTGGTTCAACAGGAACTTACATATTAAGCACATCATCAACTGTAGCATCTACTACAATGATTGCAACAGTTGAAGGTGTTGAAACTAATAACTTACAACGCATTTCATCAAAGACTGTACTAGGTAATGAAACTGGTGTTACCAACAACGTAACACAAGTTGCATTTACAAAAGTAGTCAACGACGGCGGCGCTGTTAAGAAAACTCAATACTCATCAGGAACTGGTTTCTTAAGACGTATTGGATTCACAAGTACTGAAGATAGTGATTACACTATCATCGATATGGCCAGTGGTAGCAGTACTAGTCCAGAAGGCAGCAAGTTAATTGTTAGAGATAGTAACGGTGACTTTGGTGCTAGAAACGTTGATTTGTCTAGATTATTAATCGACACAAAGACAACTATCGATACGTCAACTAGTGCAACTGGTGGTTACACACAATACCACGGTTTCCTAGGTCAGGCAGGTATCTTAATTGGTGACGGTAGTGTTTCGACAGATAAGCGTAGTTACTACGACAATGACGGACATATATTCCGACTTCAAAGTGGTCTAGCAAATGCTCCTATTACCGCAAGTACAGTATTTGCCACTGCGTTAAGTACCGGTGCTGCCGGAACAAGAGGTGACATTACCGGAGATTGGAGATTAACTGCTGGAAGCAAACTTCAAGCTACCTATGCCGACTTAGCAGAATACTACGAAGGCGATAAAGATTATGAAGTTGGAACTGTGTTGGTCTTCGGTGGAGAAAAAGAAGTCACAATTTCTTCGTTGAAAGAAGACCACAGAGTGGCAGGTGTTGTATCTAATACAGCAGCATATTCAATGAACGCCGATTGTCCAGGAAACAAAGTACTAATTGCTTTACAGGGTCGAGTCCCATGTAGAGTTGTAGGAAAGATTCAAAAGGGAGATTTACTAGTAACATCTACAATACAAGGTGTAGCGGTATCTGCAAAGGGAACTGCTAGACCTGGAACAATTATAGGTAAGGCATTAGCTAACTATGATTCAGATCACATTGGCACTGTTGAAGTTGCCGTAGGAAGAGCGTAATGGCACAACAAATAAATTCAGGTTCAGCTCCGATAGTGTGGAGTACGGTCGATGATGCATTTCGCATAATCAATCAAAATTTCGTTGAATTGGAATCACTAATAGGCGGTCCAGGTGTTGACTTTAGTTCATTAAGTACTAACGTTGGGCCGTCGGTTACAGGTAATTGGGATTTAGGTTCTGATTTACTAAGATGGAGAGACCTGTACTTAACTTCGTCAATACAAATAGGTGATGCCTCTATTACTGCTACCGGAGGCGTTTTACAATTGCCGCCAGGATCAACAATAGGCGGTTTATTATTAGACGAAAGTTATTTTAAGACAATTGCTGTTAGTGGACAAGATAGTATTGTTGCAGACACAGGAACTGATACCTTAACCGTTGCAAGTGGATCAGGAATTACGTTAACCACTAATCAAAGTACTGATACATTAACAATTACAAACTCCGGAGTTACTGGAGCTACAGCAGGATCAGGCATTAGCGTAAGCGCATCATCAGGAAACGTTACCTTTACTAACACAGGTGTTACAAGTGTTACAGCCGGTGACGGTATAGGTGTGAGCGCAAGTATTGGCGGAATTACAATTTCAAACAGCGGCATTATTAGTATTGTTACAGACCCAGGGTCGGGTATTAGCTTAGACACTAGCGTTCCTAACGTTGTTAGAATTACAAACTCGTCTCCAGCTTCTAGCATTTCAACATTTAGAACTATTGCAATTTCCGGTCAAGACTCAATTCAAGCAGATTCATCATCTGATACTTTAACGTTAGTTGCCGGTACTGGAATAACATTAACAACTAACGAGAGCACTGATACTATAACAATTAATTCGTCTGCAGGTAGTCCAAGTTCTTTAGAACAAGGTGTATATTCTGTTTCGTTGGATATTAGTGGTAATTTAACATTCCCTGGCAATATTACACAAAGTTATCAAGATGCTACCGTTTGTAATGCAGGAGTAGACACAGTAGTTTACACATCAACTGGTCAGTATCAACACGCTATTAAATTGTTTGTTATAGTTGAAGGATTTACAGACGGAGGTGGTAGCAGTTGGGATACGCAGGCATGCGATATTATTGCAGTTAAAGGATACAACGATAATATTATTCACGTAACAGTGTATGGTGTTACATATTCGGGATCGGCTGCAATAGCAACTTTTGACGGACAGTGGAACGGAACCACTAACAGAATTGAAATAACATGTAGCCCTGTAAGTTTAACCAATAATGTAGTAGCAAGTGTACACGCTATTGAAATGAGCAGTAACGACTAATCGGAGCGAATAAATGACTAAACAAACAATAAATGTAGGCACAACCGCTAACGATAAAAAGGGCGACAGCTTACGTGCTGCATTCCAAAAAGTTAATTCTAATTTTACAGAACTTTATACAGCGTTGGGTCTAGCAGCGGATGTAAATTTAAATCTCGGAGCATTTGAATTTAACGGTAGTGTGATGACTACAACTGATAGTACCGCAATTACTATTGCTCAGGATGTTACACTTACTAGTAATTTAAACATAAGTGGTGACATTATTCCTTCAGGAAATTTAATTAGTAATTTAGGTAGCTCTACCAATAAGTTTCACAGTATCTATGTAGGTACAGGGTCAGTATACTTAGGTGATGCTAGACTAAGTTTAGAAAATGGTAGAATTAGTTCCAATGTGGGGTTTGATTTAACAGATTCAGTCGGTATAGTTAACGGAACAGTGTCATACGACGATGTTACTAATAAACCTACTATTCCAACAGATCTAGGAGACCTAACTGACAGTCAAGGTTTATTGCATCAAAATGATCGATTAGTTGCTGGTCAAAATGACGAGTTAGAAGTAGTTTTAGAAAACAACGGAACTATAACCACTCCGCTATTGCTGCCAAAATTATTTACAGCGGTACTGGATACTGATCATATGGTGACTCCTATAGCGTTGTCCGATGTTCCGTGGGAATTTGTAGTCGAGTTCCAGGTGAATCCAGACGGTACTGTACAAACAATGATAGGTAACAATACTCCATGGTTTACAAATCCAGGATATGTTGATGGTTACACATTTGAATATACCGAAGCAGATCACGGTATTCCAGGTTACACATTTACATTGGAAATGTACGATGTAATTAATCCAGGTGGAGCAGGATGGACTACTAACTTAGCAGCAACTGAGCCACCGATTTACCCTGCCACAGTTAAGTCATTAGGTGCTATTAAACTTACATCTAACGACCAGAGTTTAACATTTGGCACAGATGGTTCTTTAACTTATCAAGGCACTGAGAGCGATTTAACTTTTACAAATCAGATAGGTATGGAATCTGCTCTTATTTGGAGAGGCGGGTTAGGTGCTGCAATTAACAACCTCGATACTCATCTTGTAATTGCAACTAATCACAACAATACTACACAAACTTGGCAATTCGGACACGATGGAAACTTAACAACACCAAATGACGGAGCAGTAAAGCAAAATAATAGTTATGTAAGAACAGTTAATAGTTCTTCAGTACCGATCGGTGTTAGCACAGTAGTCTGGTCTAGCGTTGAAAATTATATCAGTAGTGTTAAACTCTTTATTCAGGTAGAGTGTGACGAAATCGGCGATTCTACTGGTTGGCATAGTCAAGTTTGTGAAGCAATTATTGCTTCAAGAGGATACGGAAACGGTATAAGTGGCTATGGAGACCCGGATATATCAGTTTACGGTGTAACATACACAAGCACACAGCCGTTAGTGACATTTACTGCACAGCGTAATTCAACTACCAATGTTATCGAAGTAGTAGCACTAACTACCGCAGCAGCCAACAGTACTGCTTATATAAAGATTCATTCAACAGAAATGACAACCAGAGATTAAAGGAATATTAAATTATGGCAAACAAAGCATTTGAAATTCAAAACTCTACACTACGAATCGGTGGTGTTGATTTACAAGCAGGTACAACTGGCGTTGTTATTCCTGGCGTTACACAGGCCGCAAACTATCGTGTAGAAGAAGTTGAAGATACAGACTTTGATCAAACTATAGAATTTACATCAGGTGCTCCTGTAATTATAGACGCAGTAACATTTAACGATTATGTTAGTAACGGAACGTCTACAGGTAGAGCAGAATACACTTGTGAAATAGATGACGACAATTTTATTGATGATTTAGAATTGTCTAACAACGGTGGTGAATATACAAGTGCTGAAAGCAACATCAATGCCGGTGCTGATATGTTGGCATATACTGGTTCAGCTGGCGATCCATTTAGTCCGTTTGTTGAAAGCGACTGGAGTGAGATTCCTTTCCGTCCTAAGATGCGAGCTGGTGAAGTTGTGAATGTAGGCGGTGGAGGTGGCATTGGTGACTTAGGCATCGGGGACAACGACGAATCAATTAATTCAGATAATGGCTTATCGTTTATTGACTTTAACGAAAACGGTAACGACAATCTAGTACTTGGCACTAATAGTTCCAATAACGCTGTAAAAGTTAGCCTGAACGAAGGTGCCCACGAATTTACATTTAATTCAAACGGTAGCCTAACATTCCCAGACGGTACTGTACAAACAACAGCCTACACTGGACAAACTGGTAGCAGTACTAGTTCGACATTGTATGCGGCCGTCAACAACGATGGTAGAGTGTTTACCTCAACAAACGGTTTATCTTGGACAGAATATACAACTACAATGGATGGTGTAGGTAGAGTTGCTGTTGGTCCTGATATGATTGTCTTTACTGCCGACGCAGTTGATGCGAGCAACGGTAACGATGAAGCCTTATGGTACGCATCAACTGATGCTCCTGGAACCGTTACTGAAGTCACTGGGTTTGACGATTTTACTTTAAACCAAGTAAAATATTTTGCCAACATTGAAAAGTTTGTAGCAGTTGGTAACAACACTAACAATCTACCAGTAATACTATACAGCTCTAACGGAACAAGTTGGACACAAGTGGATCTTGACAGTGGATTCCTTGCCGCATTTAACAGTGGTGCTGGATACACTAATAACGCAGAGTTTTCTGACATTGAAACAAACGGCACTGGATTCTTACTAACTACCAGCGACATTAACCTAGGCGCTTTCTACACTACAGATATTACAACGTCAATGGGGTCGTCAAATTGGATTGATTTAAGTGGACCTGGATTAATCCAGGCATTTGGTAAAATAGCCTATGCTACCTCTGGTGCGTTTACAGGTTGGCACATACTTCAAGATGATGATGCTTCTGATGATGGTTGGTATTATAACTCTAGCACTGATCCAAGAAACGGTTCGTTTACGGAATTTTTTGAAGATATAGGCAGCATTTTTGCCCAAAGCGTAAACTACCAACCCGATATGTCAGAAGTTGTATTTGGCTCTTATCAAGACGCTACAACAATTATGGTTGCTACTACTGACGGACAGATACTATACTGGCCCGCTGTACCAAACGGTCCATTTCTGTCTATCCCTAAGCCATACACAGCAACAGATTTTAGTATTAACCAATCAACTACGGCTGCGATTACATTTGGTGATAAGTCCGCCAACACTAATGAAAAGATTGTTTTATCTAACTGTACTCCGACGGACTATAACGGCACATACTATGTTGACAGTGGAAATATGTTATACACAGATAGTAGTGTTTCTCAAGCGTTTGATACATCCGGATTTGGCGCATTTGTGTCAGGTACACTAACATTCAGTCACGGACAGTACATTGACGCACTACACTACAGCAATGGTGTGTTCTACGCTGGTAACGATGATGAAGAAATGTTTGTGTCCGCAGATGGTGGCGCTACTTGGACATTATCAGCCACATTTACTGGTAGCCCGGGCGAACCAGAGTATATGAACGACATTGATTCGTTTATTAGCTATGTTGTTGACACAGGTGTTAGTTTTGTACAACTAGCAGACGGATCGCTACAAGCACAGGCTTCTACGGTTGTAGTTGCCACACTAAGCGATGCCTTAACTGACGGTAAACCTGATTGGTTGTCTATTACTCCGAGAAGTCCGGACCGTGAAACACTAGATACACACTATGGCTTTGACGGTAGTGGTATGTGGTTTACAGGCGACAATGAGGACACAGCAGAACAACAGCCAGCATATCCAATACACACTACTGCTAGTTTCCCAGCAGATGCCAAAGTAGTTGTAGAATTTGATATTAGTTTAGTCAGTGGCAACGAAGACTGGGGCGTTTGCGTTTACCCAGCAGATGGCATTCCAGTTTGGTCTTGGCAACCACATCCATCAAGAATTGCCGCTACGGTTGATACTGACGATGAGGATGATATTGTAGCACAAGCAGAATTAAACGGTTTAAGTGATAATGCTTCAGGTGCTTATGTACTACCTGCGGCGATTGACCGAGCAAGATTTACCTACGATCCGTTAGCAGAATTAACTACATTTGAATTGTTAAACGCAGATGGGTTGACAACATCTAGATGTCAAGTGCCAGGACGCCTTGCTCCAGGTAAGGAATATAAGATCGGTTTTGACGCAGACTGGGACAACGCAGGTGTTGGAGAGAAGAGTTACTTTACCAACTTGAACATTACTGTAGGTGACACTAGTGTTACTAAGACTACAGAATTCACTACCTCTGGTGAAGTTAAGTTACCTAACACCATCAAAGGCTTTGTCAACATGCAAGGTCCTTGGTCGAACAATGAAGCCGACACTGAGTTTCAATGTGTAACCACACACGATGGCTTTGCCTATATGGGCGGTGAAACAGATTGGATCGATGATAACAACGGAAGAATAGACAAGTACTCATTGACCACAGGTGAACTAGTATGGTCGAAAATAATAGGTGCTGGTCGCAATGCTCAATTCAACATTAGTTGGACAGGTGGTGCTTATACTTTAGACAGCGTTTCGTTCAGCGGCGAAGGATATCGTACAGGCGAACTACTATACATAGCCGGCG
>JACCDU010416212.1_pt1 | contig 20371 bp, 20 predicted proteins | sample 7446081 | NCBI WGS metagenome assembly JACCDU01 (sample SAMN15323447, study PRJNA562643) | freshwater metagenome | isolation source: river surface water | place: USA:Blue River Watershed | collected 2017-08-17
ATAGTTATCTCCGATTGAGTCATTGCTGCCAAACCTATGAAACTTCCAATTTCAATCATATCTGGCAACATGGTATGCTCGCAGCCTCCCAACTCATTCACACCCTCAATCGTCAATAAATTCGAACCTATCCCTTCAATCTTTGCCCCCATACGGACGAGCATTTTCGACAATTGCTGTAAGTATGGCTCACAAGCCGCATTATAGATGGTCGTTTTCCCTTCTGTCATCGCAGCAGCCATCAATACATTGGCAGTTCCCGTGACAGAAATTTCATCCATCCACACATAAGCTCCTTTCATATTTGAGCCATCGACACTATAAAAAGCATCATTCGGTTCATAACTAAACGTTGCTCCTAATTTTTGGAATCCCGTAAAGTGCGTATCTAATGGGCGGCGACCGATTTTATCTCCTCCTGGTCTTGGGGCTTTCCCTTTGCCAAAGCGAGCCAACATAGGGCCCAGCAACATAATCGACCCTCTGAGCGATGCCGCTTTCTCCTTGTATGCTTCTGTCTCGAAATATTCAAAGTTCACTTCATCTGCCTGGAAACTATAAGAACCTTCCGCTACTTTTTTGCGTTTCACACCCATATCTTCCAATAATTCCATCAATTTATTGACATCACGAATATTGGGAATGTTATGAATCGTCACTGGCTCTTTTGTCATCAACACCGCACAAATAATTTGCAATGCTTCATTCTTAGCCCCCTGAGGGATGATTTCTCCCGTTAGTTTTTTTCCTCCTGTAATTTTAAAAGATGCCATTGTCTATTTTCAAGCTAAATTGTACTTTGTTTTTTTATGAATTTTCGTCTTAATTTTTCTTTCTCTTATTTCCATTGAAATTTCTTTCGGAATGTTTATGGTACGGACTTCCATAACTTTTGCTTCTGTCGCTTCTATCGCTTTTTTCTCTCTCTCTGAAACGCTCATTGCCCGTGGCACTGCGATCTTTGCTAGCATAAAAATTCGTAGAAGTTCTCTGACGGTGCGAACTCCCATCTTTGGGTGCAGATTCCAACAATCCTTCTTTTCTAAGGTCATTGATTTCTGCTTGTAGTTTATAATCCGAGAGCTCCAAGATTTGTTGCAAACAATCACCAGTTTCAATCATGTCTTTATTCCAAGACTGATAAAACCCTTTCATCAATCGAACCATATACGACACAAAAGCTTTTCGTTCGTCATAATCAGTCGTTCCGACTGCTTTTGCTACCAAAAGCTCCAAATTTCTGCCATATAATCGATGCTTTAGTTGATGTTGGTTATAGAAAACCTGCATCGGTTTTTTTCCTAATATTTCTTTGGGCGGTGGAGGAAAAGGGCTATCTACATCCAAGTCAAAATTGGTAATTACATATAAATCATCCCATAGTTTTTTGGAATAATCCACACCTTCACGCATATTCGGATGAATCTGACGCATGAGTTCAATCAAAATATGAGCATATTTGGTGCGTTGGTCTCTTTCGGGTAAGCTGACGATATAATCTGCCAGCTTTTGAATGTTGCTTCCGTATTCTTTCACAGAATTATTAAATCAAAATTTGATGTTCAAAATAGTACGTTATTCTTCAGTATTATGGGATAAAGTTACATTTTTTTTGATTATATCCCACAATGAAAGGCAAAAGTAAGAAAAAATAAACTTTGGGTTAAATTTTTCTCTAATTTTGAATAAAAATTCATAGTCAGATATGTTAATGAATGCCAAAAAGGCTGTTTTCTTATTCTCCCTTTATGCTTTCCTGAGTGGTTGCAGTCCGGTGATTACTAAAAATGTATTGGAGGAAAGTAATCTTCCCAAACGTGAGTTTAGGGCTGTATGGGTAGCAACTATTGACAATATCGATTGGCCTTCCAAAAAGGGTTTGTCTTCGGAAATACAACAACAAGATTTTAGAAAAATTCTTCAGCAGCAACAAAGCTACGGCATGAATGCTGTGCTGGTTCAGGTTCGAGCGGCTGCGGATGCCTTTTATACTCGCAGCCGTGAGCCATGGTCGGAATGGTTGTCTGGCGAGCAAGGAAAAGCTCCCTATCCTTTCTATGACCCCCTGACATTCATGATTCAGGAAACTCACCAGCGTGGCATGGAATTTCATGCTTGGCTCAACATGAATAGAGGAACTTATAGAAATTCTAAAACCATTGCCCAAGACCACATTACATTGCTAAAGCCAGACTGGTTTCTGACTTATGGTGGAAATAAATTTTTCAACCTAGGTATTCCAGAAGTTCGTGAATATATTACTTCAATTGTATCGGATATTGTCAAAAACTACGATGTGGACGGCATTCATTTTGATGATTATTTTTATCCTTATGTATTGCCCAACGAAATTTTACGAGATTATGAGACCTTTCTCAAATACAATAAGGGTTTCAAAAATATCGAAGATTGGCGAAGAAACAATGTCGATTTGGTCATTAAAAGCATTTCAGACCTCATCAAAAAAGAAAAACCAAGGGTCAAGTTTGGCATCAGTCCATCGGCAGTTTGGCGAAATCAAAGCAAAGACCCAGAAGGCTCTGCCACCAAAGCGGGGCAACCTTCCTACGACAATCTTTTTGCGGATACCCGAAAATGGGTTCGAGAAGGTTGGATTGATTATATCATGCCTCAAATTTATTTTAGTTTCGAGTCAGATAAGGTTCCATATCAAACCCTCACCGACTGGTGGGCAAGCAATGTCATTATCCGTCATTTGTATATCGGACATGCCGCCTATCGCCAAAAAGCCGAAAGCTCTGAACCAGGTTGGAACAAACCCTCTCAGATTTCTAATCAAATCCGATACAATCGCTCTCGAAAAAATGTCTATGGCAGTGCATTTTTTAGTGCCAATTCACTACTAAAAAATGACTTATCTCTTAGTGACTCTCTAAAAAAATTATTTGCCCGCCCTGCTCTCATGCCTAAGATGCCTTGGAAAGACAATGTCCCGCCAATGCCTCCTAAATTATTGTATGCGAGAAAAAAAGCAGATAATAGTGTCGAAGTTGCTTGGCAGGATTCTCCGCAAAAACCCAAAGATAAAGAGGAAACTTATGGCTTTGTGATTTATCGCTTTTTTATCGATGAACCTATCAATACCGAAAATGTAGCAAAAATGGTAGCCATTGTACGAAACGAAGGATTGCTCGTTTACCGAGATAAAAACCTATCTTTGCAAAAAAAATATAAATACGTCGTTACGGCTCTGGACAGACTGCACAATGAAAGTGCAGCAAGCAATATTGTTCAACTAAAATAAGCATTTTATATGGGGTTTTTGCTTTGGCTCAAAAGAATTGTTTGGCTCTTGGGATTTTACATGGTTCTAAGAGGATTATTTTTGGTATTTAACTATTCTTCTTTCGGAAAATTCGATTTTTCGAGCATTATGCTAGCCTTTGTCAATGGGCTTCGATTTGACCTCTCTGCCATTTTTATTTCTAATATATTGCTCACTATCTTTAGTTTTTTGCCAATTTTTAAAAAAACTAAAATTCAGCAAAACTTCCTACAAACCCTCTATATAGGCATTAATATTCCTCTTTTTTGGCTCAATATTGCCGATGTCGAATATTATAAATTTATTGGCAGACGTACCATATTCGATGTTTTTGGCATCATCGGCGACATTCGACAACAAGCATTCAGTTTATTGCGTTCGTATTGGTATTTGCTACTCATTTGGGTTATTCTTTCTTATATTTTCATCAAAGGTTCGCAGGCAATTCTGGGTAAAAACAATACCTCTTCTATTCAATCAAACCCTAAAATATGGCATCGAGTTATGACTTTGATAGGATTATTGGGGCTAACCATTCTGATTTTTAGGGGTGGTTTCCAAGAAAAACCACTGCGAATCAATCAAGCTTTTGAACAACACGATGCTCATTTAGGTAATTTGAGCCTAAATACAAGCTTCACATTTTTAACGACAATCGATGCCAAAGGTACAGAAAAAGTTCATTTTTTTCCGTCTAATCAAGAGGCATTACAAATATTTCAAAACCATTCACCAGAAAAAATATTCCTGCCAACTCGTCAAAACAACGTTGTCATTATTATTCTGGAAAGCTTTGCCAAAGAATACATGGGTTTTCATAATAACCATCGTGGTTATACTCCTTTTTTAGATTCGCTGGCAGCCAAAGGGATTTTTATGGACAATTGCTTCGCTAATGGCAGAGAATCCATTATGGCTGTACCTGCCATTACGGCTTCCATTCCCCAATTAATGGACGAGCCTTTTATTACTTCCAAATATCAATCCAATCGGTTTCGTGGAATGGGAGATTTGATGAAAGAAAACAATTATTCTTCGTTATTTTTTCATGGAGCAAGAAATGGCTCAATGGGATTTGAGGCTTTTTCGCAATTGGCAGGTTTTGATGCTTATTTTGGACTAAATCAGTACCCCAAAGATAAAAAAGAGGAAGATTTTGATGGAAATTGGGGGATTTTTGATGAACCTTACCTCCATTATTTTGCAGATGAACTAACGAAAACTAAAAACCCCTTTCTTTCGTGTGTTTTTACCTTGAGTTCGCATCATCCTTATGCCATTCCTCGCCAATATTGGCATCGATTCCCCAAAGGAAATGCCCCCATACACGAAAGTATTGGGTATAGTGATTTTGCTTTGAAGCAATTCTTTGAATATGCCTCCCAACAACCTTGGTATCATAATACCCTGTTTGTAATCACTGCCGACCATACGCAAATGAATACCGAAGCATCGTACCGCTCAACCATCGGACAGTACCGAGTGCCTTTGATATTTTTTCATCCAAATTCAATGGTACAACAAGAAATGAATCGACAAATAGACAAACAAAAAATTTGTCAGCATGTCGATATTTTCCCAACGGTTTTGGACTTTTTACAAATGCCTTCCAAACAAATTTTACCTTTCGGTCAATCCATTTTTGTTAATAAACCAGGTGTAGCCTTCCACTATAATTCAGGTATTTTTCGTCTATTTTTCAAAGATAATCAATCAAAAATAGCCTATTCTGAAATGGACATTGATGGGAATATTTTTTTCTTTGACGAACAAAAAAACCGAATCCAACCTGCTAAGTCGGATTCGGCAAAACTACGCCAAATGCTTCAAGCATATATCCAATATTACCGCAATGGCTTAATCGACAATGACTGGATTCACTAAATTTATTTCGCTTGTCTTTTACTCCAAAAACTAGCTAATAGAGAACCATTAACATTCATGATTGGTCCAAAAAGAGCTGGGGCAATACCAATCGTACCAAGCTTGCCCATTGATTTTGCCAAGCCAGATGCCAAACCCGCATTTTGTAATCCAACTTCTATGGCTATGGTTCGACAATCTTGCTCTGGCAATTTGAACAGACGTGCCGCAAAGTATCCAAGAGTAAAACCGCCAATATTATGTATAAAGGTCGCTAAAATCAAACTTAAACCTACTGTTTGTAGCGATTTTTGACCAGTTGCTGTAATAATCATAATAATAACGGCAATGCCTGCCATCGAAATTTTAGGTAAAATACTTTGCATCCAAACGCCCCTTTCTTTCAATAGTTTATTGATAACAAAACCCAATCCGACGGGCAAGATAATCATTTTTGAAATATCCCAAGTCATGCTCCAAAAATCCACTTCTATAAACTCCCCTCCCAATATTTTCATCAGAAAAGGGGTTAAAATTGGAGCCAAAAGAGTAGCAAAAGAAGTAATCGTAATAGACAAAGCGACGTTTGCTTTGGCAATATAAGACATCACGTTAGAAGCCAAACCACTTGGCGAAGTTCCGATTAATATGATTCCAGCAGCAATTTCGGGCGGAAAATCAAAGAAGGAAGCAATGGCATAACCCAACATAGGCATAATGGTAAACTGACATGCCAAGCCTATCAAAACCGCCTGAGGCATTTTGATAATTCCAACAAAATCGTCATAACTCATGGTTGTCCCCATCCCAAACATGATAATTTGCAACAATGGGATGATGAGTTCTTTCAACTGAAAATCTCCTACTTGAAGAAAATACTCAGGGAATAAATAGGCAAGTCCGGCTGCCAAAATGATGAAAATTGTAAAAGAATAGGTTTTCATAAATCGTCAATTATATATTGTATTTTAGGCTTTAGGGTGTGCTTGTTCAAATATTTTTTTCAGTTTTTCAATCGAATTATGTGTATAAATCTGCGTAGCTTGCAAGCTGCTATGCCCCAATAATTCTTTAATGGAATTTAATTCGGCACCCCTGTTGAGTAAATGTGTCGCAAAACTATGCCTCAAAACATGGGGACTTTTCTTTTCCAAGGAAGTCACCATTCCTAAATATTTTTTCACCAATCGCTGCACAAACATCGGATAAGCCTGCTCCCCTCCATCTGTCAAAATCAAAAAATCATCTATCTTTCCCAAATCTTTTCTTTTGTCCATATAATCTTTAAGCAATTGGGTTAGTGTCGGATAAATGGGTATCACCCTTTCTTTGTTTCCTTTCCCCAACACCTTTATTGTCTGATTATAAAAATCGATTGAAGCTATATTTAAATGAATCAATTCGGACAAACGAATGCCTGTACCATAGAGAAGTTCAATGACGAGCTTATCTCTTATCCCCGACCAATCATCCGAAAATTCAATTTCTTCTAATAGATTTTCTAAAGGAGCTTCTTCTACATATTTAGGCAATTTCTTTTTCTTTTTCAGGGCTTGTACCTTTGCCATTGGGTCAATTTCGATTATTTTTTCTCGAAGCAGATAAGCATAAAAACTCCTCAGTGTAGCAATGGCACGATTGATGCTGGAATGTTCGCCTTTTTTCTCAACCATACTTGCTACCCAAGAGCGAATGATGGGATAATCGGCTTTCTCAGGGGCTATATTTTCATAATATTTATGTAAATACTTTGAAAATTTCTTCAAATCACTTTCATAAGATTTGATAGTGTATGGACTCAGGTGCTTTTGGCGATGTATGTAGTTTAAAAACGAAGAAACCATATCAACAGAATAATTTCTGCTAATATGGTTTAAAATATATTAGTTTGCAATATTTTGTATTCAAACAATTTTAATTGCTTTCTAAAATATTACATTTCTTCGTTTTGTCTCAATTTGCCGACATAAGTAGCATGAATAACTTCATTACGACGAGCTACTGACGGTTTTTCAAAAGCCTGACGCTTACGCAATTGACGTAAAACACCCGTTTTCTCAAATTTTTTCTTAAAACGTTTCAACGCTTTATCAATAGATTCGTTTTCTTTAACGTTAATTACTAACATAGATATACACCTCCTTTTGTTTGGGTTGCAAAATTGAGTATTTTTCGTCGGAAAAGCAATTTTTTATAAAAAAAACTCTGCATTTTCTCCTTATTATCAAATAAATAGCTTATTTCGCAACAATATAATAGAAAATTATGAAAAAAGCGGTTATCGATTTAGGGACGAATACTTTCCATGTGTTGATTTTTGAGGATAAACAATTGATTTTCAGTGAATCTATTGCTGCCAAAATTGGTATGGATGGCATCAGTGAAGGGATAATCTCGGAGGAGGCTACGCAACGAGCACTGGGGGTTTTGAATAAATTTTGTGAAAGCCTCGATGCTCATGCCATTGATAGGGCAGATGTGAAAGCATTTGGTACTAGTGCCATTCGGAATGCAATCAATCAAAATGATTTTATTCAACGAATCCAACAACATACAGGGATTTCTATCACCGTGATTTCGGGAGAAGAAGAAGCAACATTGATTTATCAAGGAATATTGGCGGCTATGCCAATTCCCGATACTTCTTTGGTAATAGATATCGGCGGGGGGAGTGTTGAATGTATCATAGGCAAAGAAAATACAATTTTTTGGAAACAGAGTTTTGAAATTGGTGGACAACGATTAATGGATAAATTCATGAAAACTGACCCAATTTCGAGGCGTTCAATCGATTTCATGGATGATTATCTTCGAGAACAATTATTACCTTTGGCAAATGCTTGCCATCAATATGCTCCCCAGATTCTGATTGGTTCATCGGGTTCTTTCGATACACTTATCGATATGTATTATGAAAAAAAACAACTCGATAAAGGAGATAAAGTTGCTTTCGACTATGAATTAAGCGAATTTTATTGGGCATACGAACAGCTTGTTTTTCAGAATCATGAGGCACGATTAGCCATTCCAGGAATGATACCCCTACGTGTTGATATGATTGTGGTCGCCATGTGCTTGATTCGATTCGTCATTCAGAGTTTAGGTATTCAACAAATCAAAGTATCGAGTTATTCGCTCAAAGAAGGAGCAATGGCTCATTTTTCCTAAATTTTATGCCATAAATTTATCACAAACGCAACAAAAGACCGACAACCAAAGCATTTTCGTTATCGATTTCATCGGTTGTCCGTCTTTTTCGATAAATATACCGATAGCCGAACTCGCTTTCGAGGTGTTTTCCAAAAGAATGGTTGAATGTAAGACCCATCTGATTTTGCTCGTATTTTTTCGAAGAGTTGGGAGGAACGCCTAAAAGAAATTCTTGAAGAAAAACCAAATCGTTGTTTTTCCCAATCGGATATCTGTATTGAAAACGTTCACGCAATCTACCTGTTTTTCTATCTACAAATGTTCGGTATTCGTATTGGGTACGACATTGTAAAGTCCCTTTGCCAATTTTTTTGAACCATTCAATGCCTGGGGTATATCTCCATTCGACCGTTGCTGCTCGAAGAAAATCTACTGCATTTCCCAACAAAGGGGATGAATGCCAACGAGATAGTGCAAAACTAAACAAAAAACTACCTTGGCGATAACCAACCGTTATCCGTTGGGCATCCAACAAAGGGCTGTTTAAAAAGTTTATTTTAGAAACCCGAAAATCGTTTTGACGACGGTAAGCCACATCCGTCGAAACAGAAATTTTATTAAATTGCTTGCTTATCAATAGTCTCGACCAAACAGAAGTATGCGAATAGGTTTGGGCTTGCAGTTTAACAGAAGAAATCATCAATACTACAAAAAACAATGAACTTCTTAAACGCATCATATCATCTTAATTAAATACAAAAATTCTTGAGTTAGGAGAATTTGCAAAATTAAACCAAATTAGCATGAAAACATATTAAAAAATTAAGCAACTCTATTAATTCAGGTTTTAGATAATATTCAAATCTCTTGATTTTATTACAAAAATGTGTAATTTTGTCTGTATCTCAAGCAATTCCCTATGAAAGCAAAGTATATCAATCCTTATACAGACTTCGGTTTTAAAAAAATCTTCGGCGAAGATGCCAGCAAACCTTTGCTTATTGATTTTTTAAACTCCATTTTGCCCGAAAAACATAAAATCATCGAACTAAATTTTAAAAACAACGAACAACTTGGCTCTACCGAAATAGACAGAAAAGCCATTTACGATATTTATTGTGAAAATGACAAAGGTGAAAAGTTTATTGTCGAGTTGCAAAAAGCAAAACAAAACTATTTCAAAGAAAGAACCATTTTTTATGCTACTTTCCCTATTCGGGAACAAGCCGAAAAAGGAGAATGGAACTATCATCTCAAAGCCGTTTACTGCATCGGTATTTTGGACTTCACATTTGACGACTACGACTCTGATGCTGAAAAAAACGACTATTTACATACCATCAATCTCAAAAATCAACATGGAAAAGTTTTCTACGACAAACTAACTTATGTCTATTTAGAAATGCCCAATTTCATTAAAAAGGAAAATCAGCTTCAAACTCGTTTGGATAAATGGCTATACTTCATCAAGCATTTGGAAGATTTTCAAAACATCCCAGCTATTTTTTCAGACGAGGTATTCGATATAGCTTTTGAAAAAGCCGAATTAGCTAATTTGGGGCAAATTGACTTAGACAAATACGAATCCAGCCTAAAAGTATATCGTGACCTCAAAAGTGTCATTGATACTGCTTTCGACGAAGGAAAAATTGAAGGAAAAATTGAGGGAATCATCGAAGGAAAAATTGAAACAGCAAAAATGATGAAACAAGAAGGTGAAACTTTAGAAAAAATCAAAAAATACACTGGTTTATCCGACGAAGAAATCTTGCGTTTGGATTAAGAATAGTTTTCTAAAATAAATATCACTTTACAAATAGCAATAGGTGAATGATGATGCAACAAATATTTGAAAAGCCGAATTAGCTAATTTGGAGCAAATTGACTTAGACAAATACGAATCTAGCCTAAAAGTATATCGTGACCTCAAAAGTGTCATTGATACTGCTTTCGACGAAGGAAAAATTGAAGGAATCATCGAAGGAAAAATTGAAGGAAAAATTGAGGGAATCATCGAAGGAAAAATTGAAACAGCAAAAATGATGAAACAAGAAGGTGAAACTTTAGAAAAAATCAAAAAATACACTGGTTTATCCGATGAAGAAATCAATCAATTATAATGAAAAAATCCCCGTTCTCAGATTTGAACGAGGATTTTTATTATATCCACCCTTCTTGTGAGATTGCCTCCTTTATAGCAAGAAATTAAGCAAATGTTCGATAATTTTTACATGGGTACTTCCATTAATAATATTTCTGTATCTGGACTCAATATTTCCCAACTGAACTTGCTTGTATTCCACAATCCATACCCATCTCTGCGATTCAACTCTTGTTCATTGATTCGAACAGAGCCTTCCAACACAAATACATACACACCATTATTTCCTGAATGCCATTCGTAATTACCTTTTTCTCCAGCATCAAATTTACCCAAACTAAACCAAGCATCTTGATGAATCCAAACACCTTCATCTTCTGGCAAAGGTGATAAAATTTGTTGAAAACGATTCTGTCTATCTTTAGTATCTAAAGTAATTTGGTCGTATCTTGGCTCAACATTTTTTTTATTCGGGAACACCCAAATTTGCAAAAACTTCACCTCTTCATTCGCATTTTTATTGTATTCGCTGTGATATACCCCTGTGCCAGCACTCATCACTTGAATATCTCCTTTGCGAATCACCGCTCGATTACCCATGCTATCTTGGTGTTCCAAATCGCCCTCCAAAGGGATACTGATAATCTCCATGTTCTGGTGTGGGTGTGTCCCAAATCCTTGTCCTCCCGATACTTTGTCATCATTCAACACTCTCAATGCCCCAAAGTTCATTCGCTCAGGATTATAATAAGAGGCAAAGCTAAAGCTGTGATAGCTATCCAACCAACCATGGTTGGCGTTTCCTCGACTTGCTGCTCGATGTAAAATTGATTGTTGTTGCATTTCTTTCGTTCATTATATGTATCAACATCTAATTTTGTTGTTTGGTTTCAAGCTTGGAAATTTCCACATCTCTTTTCTTTTTTCAACAAACAAAAGAGAATCTAAAAGCATATTCAAATATATTTCACCAACAGCTGATAATAAACCCATGGCATTTTATTTTCTATTGGGTTCTTACAACAGTGCCTCTATTTGTTGGTTCCATTTCTCTAATTTTTCGGCAAATACCCTTCGATATTTTGCGATTATTTGCTGGTGTTTTTGCTGAAAGATTTTATTCATGCGTTTGTTAACAGAGAAATCTCGAAAAATACATTCAAAATTTTCGATATTTCCTATCATTCGTCGGTAATCTTTGCTGAGAAGGTTATTATCTTCTAAATATTCTTGTTCATTTTCTATAAAAAGGCAGACAGTCTCGTTGGTTGCTAATCCAAAAGGAATCCATTGTTGTACCCGGCATTCTCCTTCATACCCGAAAAATGTTCCATTATACAAGCTATAATATTCTGTATTCGCTTGTTCTTCTCCATAAAACAGGTATTTTTCTGCTTCATGTATCTCTACTTTAAATTCTTTTTGTCCAAAATTCGCTCGCCACTCTTCTTGACTCAAAGGCTGATTCTCGTTGATAAAATAATCCAATACCATCGATTGACCGCCCTGCTCGACCAACAGAGCAACATGATACCCCCAATGAAGTCTGCCCGACAAGGATAATTGATTAGGGTCTGCGACATTGATAGTGACTTTGGACTCTTTTTGATACCTGCTGGGGGCAAAAATCCAAATCTTTTGGTGCGAAACTGCTTGTTTCTTCAATATCAAGGAAGCATAATGTGTCAAATTATGACAATTGCCTTGTTTGTACCGAAACATCGGGGCAAGCAATGGTTTGAGTGCCTCAAATACCGACAGAAAGAACGGGTTTTCTTCTACTTGATTGATGGAATATTGTCTTTCTGTTTGCATTCTTTTTGGTTTGATTTAAAAAATGGGGGGCTGTATCATTTGCCTTGTTTAGGGACGAAAAACGGAAGTCGTCTCTTTTTTGAGCAGGCATCAATCACTCTTTCTAAATAATTAGGCAAGGAGAATGCACTTCTTGATTGGGCAAGGAAATGCTCTTTCTTAATTTCACAAACAAAAGTACAACAGAATTTGGATTTCTTTTCAAGCTTTCCGAAATATCGTAGCTTGATGCTATTTGTGTATGCCTCAACTATGCCAATAATTGTTCCAAACGTACCTGCCATTTGTGAAGGTTATTGGCATATATTTTTCTGTATTGGTCAATCAGGGTTTGGTGCTTTTTTTGAAAATTTTGTGTCATTCGTTTATTGACAGAAAAATCTCTAAAGACACACTCAAAATTGATTACTTTTCCAGCCAACAAGCGATAGTCTTCGCTTTTGTCCGTCGTGTTTAGAAAATGTTCTTTTTCTCGGCTAAAGAATTCAAAAGCAGTCTCATTTACAGCCAAGCCTTTGGCAATCCATCCCTGCTCCCGGCATAGTCCCTCATAACTAAAATAGTTGCCGCTAAATAATGTTTTCTTTTTATTTGGCAACTTGAGTCCATAAAAAAGATACTTATCTGAATCTTGTATGTCAATTTTATATGTATTCAATCCAAAAGTATTCAGCCACTCGCTTAAAGTCAATGGCTTTTTTTCATCCACCATAAAATCGAATACAAATGCTTGTTTGTTATATTCTATCCACAAAGCAACATGGTATCCCCAATTCAGCATGCCTGTCGGAGAAATCTGATTCACATCTGGCACTGAAATAGGTATTTTGGAGGCTATATCGATGCGACTGGGGGCAAAAATCCAAATCTTTTGATGGGTCACTCCAGCTTTTGTCAAAATCAATGAAATGAAATGTGCCAAATTATGACAATTTCCTTGTTTATATTTATAAATGGGTTCTATCGACGGACGAATCGCTTCAAAAAGATTGACAAAATAACTCGTTTCTTTTTCTTCTAAAGTCCAGTTTTGGGTCTCAAATTTCATGAACAATTTTTTTTGCCAATTTTCAATATTTTTTGTCAATTTTCAAGCATTTTTTGGGGAATGATTTATTAATCTTCCTATAAACGGGAGGCTTTTCTCCTTTCTTAGATTTTTTATATTTTTTTAATTATTTCTTGACATTTTCTTAAAATAAGAATCACGACTTTCTACTAATATTGATGCAGTTTTAATTAAAATAATATACTTATTTTTCTCCTTTAAAAACAATGGATACAAGCATCAAATTGGTTGTTTTGGATATGGCAGGAACGACCATCCAAGACCACAAAGAAGTAGAAACATGCTTTGCCCAAGCTTGTCAGGCATCTCAATTAGATGTCTCGAACGAAAGGATTTTGGCATTGCAAGGTTATTCAAAAATTCATGTTTTCCAATTGCTTTGGGGCGAAAGGCTTGGCGATAATCACCCCGATTTGAAAGAAAAAGCCAATGCTTCTTTTGTAGCTTTTACTGAAATTTTGGAAAAACATTATTTAGAAAATCCCATTTTACCGACCGAGGGTTGCTTGGAAACTTTGGCTTTTTTGAGAGAAAATAAAATCAAAATTGCTCTAACGACAGGCTTTTACAGAAAAGTTACGCATATAATCTTAGAAAAATTGGCTTGGCTCGAAGGTTTGGATAAAAATTATTTCAATGCTTCGGGCAAAGGAATCATCGATTTATCAATCACCAGTGATGAAGTAGAAAAAGGCAGACCCGAACCGTCCATGATTTTCAAGGCTATGAAAACTTTCGGCATTTCAAACCCTCTTCAAGTACTAAATATCGGAGACACTCCTTCGGATTTACAATCGGGGGTTCGTGCTGGTTGTAGATTTTCACTGGGATTGACCAATGGAACACATTCTGTCGAACAATTAAAAATCTATAGAAACGATGGTCTGTTAAATTCTTTGGCAGAATTACCTACTTTTCTTCAAAATATTCAATAAAATAGTATGAAATTCGACCTAATCGTCATTGGTGCAGGCATTCTTGGCTCTGCCCATGCCTATCATGCTGCTCAGAAAGGGCTCAAAGTCTTGGTGCTTGAAAAAGATAATTTTCAAGTGGGTTCTACGGTTCGTAATTTTGGACAAGCTGTTCCTTCTGGAATGACCGGCAAATGGTTTCAATACGGCATTCGCTCGCTCGACATTTACCAGAACATTCAATCAACTTTTGATATTTCGGTGCGACGCAACGGTAGTATTTACTTGGCTTCGGATGAAGAGGAATGGGGCTTATTGCAGGAATTATACCAATATCATCAATCAACAGGCTATCCTTGTCATTTATTATCTAAAAGACAATGTACCGAACGTTATCCAGCTCTTAAAGAAAATTATGTAAAAGGAGGGCTTTCTTTTCCCAACGAATGTAGCATCGAACCCAACCTCATGATTCATCGCTTGTCGGATTATTTGATAGAACAAAAAAATGTTCAAATCAGATATAACTCTACGGTTGTTGCTTGCGAAGCTCTTCACGAAGAAACCAGGGTTCAAACTGCCGCAGGAGAAAAATTTTATGCCGACAAAGTCATCATTTGCTCAGGCTATCAATTCAATCTATTATTTCCCGAAATTTTCAAAAACAGTGGGCTGATTGTCAGTAAATTACAAATGCTCCAAACGGTTCGGATGCCTACGGTTTCGCTTTCGGGCAATATCCTGACAGGACTGACCATCCGTCGGTATGAGTCATTTGAAACCTTGCCTTCTTTTGCCAAGCTTTCCCAACCAGAGCATTACCGACACCTCCAAGAATGGGGCATTCATCTTTTATTCAAACAAGCCATAGATGGCTCGATTATTATCGGAGATTCGCACGAATATGCTCCTGTCGGCGAAACAGACAAACTTGGTTTCGACACCAAAGAATGGATAGACGAATACATCCTGAAAGAGGCAGAAAGAATTGTTCAATTTCCCGTGAGAAAAATTGCCAGAAAATGGGCAGGATTTTATGCCCAACACCCCCAGGAGATTTTTGAATATCAAGTTTCAAAGAATATTCATATTTTCACTGGCATCGGAGGAAAAGGCATGACTTCCGGATTCGGGTATGCCGAGGCAAACATCAATCGTTTATTTTAGGCATTAAATTTCCTTAAATCTTGCTTGTTTCTTTTGAAATGGCAAGATTTTTGCTTTTGAATAAGATATACCCAATTACATATTTATTTTAAAGCTCAATAATCATGCCCAAAATTTTAGGATTTAATAATTTGGTTAATCGATTCTTACTCCATGTATTTCTTTGCTGTGGAATAGCTGTTTTTTTACAAAGCTGTTCTAGTAATTCTATCGAACCTACACCCGTCAGCAACTCCAAAGCGACCTCTGAGTTCAACTCGGATTTTTTGATGAGTTGGACGGACTTACAACTCAAGCTGATTCGTACGACCCCAGGCTATGCTCCACCCGTGGCAGCCAGGGCTTTGGGATATAGTTATTTGGCAATCTATGAAAGTGTGGTATCTGGAATGCCCGAATATTCCTCTCTTGCTGGTCAAATCAATGGCTTGGCATCATTGCCTAAACCCGACCAATCCAAAGAATACAATTGGGCTTCTGCCGCCAATGCCGCCATGGCTGCGATGCTGAATCATCTTTACTCTGGCACTTCTGCTGCTAATAAATCATCGATTGATTCCCTTCGATTGAAAATTGAAGGAAGTCTTCGCACCAGTCAAAATAACCAAGAGGTCTCTGACAGGTCGGTTGGCTTTGGGATTCAAATCGCCAATGCCTTGATTGCTTTCGCAAAACAAGATGGAGGCGATGATGCTTGGAATAATAATTTCCCTGCCAATTACCGACAAGTATATGGATTGGGAGCTTGGGAGCCAACTGGCACCCAAAAGATTCCTTTATTGCCCTATTGGGGCAAAAACAAAACTTTTGCCCTTGCCAATATGAGTACCAAACCTACGGCTCCTTATGCTTTTTCGTATGCAACGGATTCGCAGATGTACAAACAAGCCAATGAGGTCTATGAAGTAGGAAAAAATTTAAACCTCGACCAAAAAATGATTGCCCTCTACTGGGCAGATGGCTCTAATACCATCACTCCTCCAGGGCATCACCTCAACATTGCCAAAATTGTCCTCTCCAACGAAAAAGCTAAACTCGACAAAGCTTCCGAGGTATTTGCCAAAGTTGGGCTTGCTGTCAATGATGCCTTCGTATCTTGTTGGCGTGCCAAATTTACACACTACCTCATGCGGCCGATTACTTACATCAATCATAAAATCGACCCGACTTGGAAACCTTACCTCGAGACACCCCCTTTTCCCGAATATACTTCTGGTCATTCGTCTTGCTCTGGGGCAGTTTCTGAGATTTTAACCTCTATTTATGGCGATAATTATGCGTTTACCGACAATACCTATCAGGGGAAATATGCCAATCGAAGTTTCAAATCTTTTTATGCTTATGCAGACGAGGCGGCGGTTTCTCGGATGTATGGTGGCATTCACTATCGACAGGCCAACGAAAATGGCATGAAAAACGGTAAAAATATTGCTCTCAACATCCTTAAATTTAAGTTTAAGAATTTATAATGGTCAAATTTGTCAATCGATATCGGATAGGAATATTTATTTTTTCACTGTTTTGTCTGACTGCCGGGAAAGCTCCTGCTCAAGCCCTTGTTGCTCAACAAAACTCCGAAATTCCTTTGGCTTGGTTTCGTTTGCAATTACAGCTCATTCGGTCTTCGGAGGGATTCGTCCCTCCGGTGGCAGCTCGTGCTTTGGCTTATTCGGGATTGGCTTTATATGAGTCTTTGGTGCCAGGAATGCCCAAGTATCGCTCGCTTGTCGGTATTTTAAATGAATTAAACTATCTTCCTCCAGTCGATACCAAGCTCAGTTATGATTGGTTGTTGGCTGCCAATGCCGCCCAAGCAAGACTTTTAAAAAATTTGTACCCTTATCCTGCTAATATTCCTAAAATTGACTCACTAGCTCGCTTGTTCGAAAGAAAATATGACAATCATCTCGACAAAGCTCTGACAGCCCGTTCGATTCAGTGGGGTGAACGTTTGGCTAATGCTATTTTTGAATATTCTAAATCGGATGGTGGACATGAGGGTTTTCGAAAAAATTTCCCTCCTAATTATCAAACCACCAAAGGGGCTTGCCTTTGGACTCCCTCCAAAGGTCAGGACATTCCTTTGCTACCTTATTGGGGACATAACCGGACTTTTGTGAAAGGAAATGCAGATTTCGAACTCCCCGAACCTCCTCGTTGCGAGGCAGGAAAAGGATCTTTGTTGTATGCCCAAGCATTGGAGGTTTATAGTGTCGGCAAAAATCTTAGCGACGAGCAAAAACAAATTGCCTACTTTTGGGCTGATGAGGCTGGAAAATCTTTTACGCCACCTGGACATGCCCTCTCTATCGCTTGTCAAATTATCCAAAAAGAGAAGATGCCCCTCGAAAAAACCGCTGAAATTCTCTGTAAATTGGGTATCGGTATGAATGATGCGTTTATTTCTTGTTGGAAATGTAAATTTATGCATGGTTTGCTTCGACCTTCTTCTTATATTCGTTCTACCATTGACCCAAATTGGGAACCTTTGCTCCCAAATCCTCCTTTTCCGGAATATACTTCTGGACATGCGTCTGTTTCGGGTGCTGCCGCCCAAATTCTTTCGGACTTTTTTGGCTTCAACTATGCTTTTACGGATGCGACACATGCCAATCTAAAACCTCGTTCGTTTGATTCTTTTTTCGATTTTGCCAACGAAGCGGCTAATTCTCGTTTGTATGGTGGCATTCATTACCGAAATTCCAATGAACAGGGTTTGAAAAATGGGAAACGCATCGGAAAGAATGTTTGTACGCTTCATTTTATAAAATAGTTAGAATCGCATCTCACCATTTTCCATTGGCTTCTCGCATAAAATGGAAACGGCAATAATTGTTATTGATTTTTATAGCTATCTTTGTCCATTCTTTAAGTAGTAGCGATTATTATGAAACTTTTTTTTAGAAAATCTGGCGAAGGCAAGCCGATTATTATATTGCATGGGGTATTTGGTTCGTCAGACAATTGGTTCTCTATCAGCAAAGCGATTGCAGAGAAAGGATTTGCCGTTTATGCCTTGGATGCTCGCAACCATGGACAATCTCCTCGAAGCGAAATATTTGGCTATGAGTGGATGGCGGAAGATTTACACGAATTTATTCAAGACCATCAACTTCAGGATGCCATCATCATCGGACACTCGATGGGAGGGAAAACTGTCATGCATTTTGCTATGAAGTATCCTTCGCTTTTTGATAAATTGATTGTTGTGGACATCGCTCCCAAATTTTATCCTGCCCATCATTCACACATCATACAAGGGCTTCAGGCTATTGATTTAGAAACATTGGCTTCTCGTCAAGAAGCAGAGAAAACATTGGCAATGCACGTATCCAATATTGGCGAAAGGCAATTTTTATTAAAAAATCTTTATCGAACTGAAACAGGTAAATTTGATTGGCGAATCAACCTTCCTGTATTGAGTCGGGAGATTTATCAAATCGGCGGAGATTTTACGGATACCCAAGTCGTCGAAAAACCGATATTATTTATCCGTGGAAGCGAATCGGGCTATATCTTTGACGAAGATATTTCTATGATTCAGGAGATTTTCCCGCTTGCATCGGTGCTTACCATTCAAGGAGCAGGACACTGGGTACAAGCCGAAAAACCAGAAGCTTTTGTCGAAGCTGTGATTCAATTTATTAAGCATTAATTTATCAACCTACCAAATCTTTTCACATGTCTGCCAATCTTATCATTCTAGGCATCACGGTTCTTATCAGCCTTTATGCTTTCAGCAATACCGCTTTTTTGGTAAAAATGATGCTCAATCCATATAGCGTCAAGCACCAAGGGGAATACCATCGTCTGGTTACTTCGGGTTTTGTGCATGCCGACTTTTTTCATTTGTTTTTCAATGCCTTCACTTTATATAATTTTGGAGACTTTGTCGAGCAAGTATTCATTCAACGCATGGGTGAAGACGACCCTCGCATGGGTTCTATTGCCTATTTGCTTTTTTATGTTGTGGCGGTGGTCATTTCAGACATACCTACATTTTTAAAAAATAAGAACAATCGAAATTATAATTCTTTGGGAGCTTCTGGGGCAGTCTCAGCGGTTGTTTTTGGAGCCATTCTCTTTGTTCCAACCAGTACACTGACTGTCATGATTTTCCCAATGCCTGCCTTTATTTTTGCCATTTTATATTTGGCATTTACTTATTATGAGATGCGACGAGGCAATGGTTTTATCAATCACTCAGCCCATTGGTATGGTGCAGTTTTTGGTATGTTGACCATGATTATTCTTTATCCACAAGTATTGCCAAGCTTTTTCAATCAAATCTTAGCTTGGAGACCTTTTTAAGAAACAATCATTTTCATAAAAAAACCGTATATTTGGGTTCTAATTCCCTTTTATAGGAATAATTATTACAAAAAACCAAAGATTCTACTAACATGAGAAAAAAAATCGCTGCAGGAAACTGGAAAATGAACAAAACTTTCGACGAAGGTCAAGTATTGCTTTCTGAAGTTGTCAATATGGTTAAAGATGAAATCACCAACCCAAATGTGGTAGTGGTGCTTTGTGTCCCTTTTCCTTATTTGAGTACATTTGGAAAAGCCATCGACACTCCGAAAGTTTCTTTAGGAGCTCAAAATTGTTATCCCAAAGCTTCGGGTGCTTATACAGGAGAGGTATCTGTCCCGATGCTTCAGTCGGTTGGGGTAAGCCATGTCATCATCGGCCACAGCGAGCGTCGCCAATATTTCAATGAATCGGATGCCTTTTTGGCTGAAAAAACAGATGCCATTTTAGCAGGAGGCTTGACTCCCATCTTCTGTTGTGGTGAAACACTCGAACAACGCAACGAAGGCATTCATTTTGATTTTGTCTGTGGACAAATCAGCAACAGCCTTTTCCATTTATCGGCAGAAGAACTGAGCAAAGTAGTCATCGCTTATGAACCTATTTGGGCAATTGGTACAGGGGTGACGGCATCCAACGAACAAGCCCAAGAAATGCACAAAGTCTTGAGAGAGCATTTGGCAAGCAAATAC
>JACCDU010130512.1_pt1 | contig 20349 bp, 18 predicted proteins | sample 7446081 | NCBI WGS metagenome assembly JACCDU01 (sample SAMN15323447, study PRJNA562643) | freshwater metagenome | isolation source: river surface water | place: USA:Blue River Watershed | collected 2017-08-17
GATGTTTCTACCTATCTTGGCTATCGTATTATTAGGTTTTGCTAATAAGGCCATCAAGAAGGATGAAGATCTTGTAAAATCTGTGGATCGATTGAGATAAACCTATAAACTTAGTTTATTAGTGCGAAAAAAACCCGAATGTAACAATTCGGGTTTTTTATTTACCATCAATTTTGGAACAAAAAAAGAAGTCTTCGCCAAATTTTCTTACATTTGAAACAAGACAATCCAAAACTATGGAAGATACTATCAAAATTTACTTAGCCGATGACCATCAAATTCTACTCGATGGCATACAAGTTTTATTACAAACCATTCCAAATTTTGAAGTTGTAGGTTTATCATTGAGTGGCGCCAACCTGTATCAAGAAGTAATCGATTCTAAAGCTGAAATTTTAATTCTAGATTTGAATATGCCTGAAAAAGACGGCATTGAAGTAATTAAAGAATTTGCCCAAAATGGAATACCCTGCAAAGTAATTATCTTGTCTAGTTTTGATGATTTAAAATTAATAAAAGAAGTCATGCGCCTCGGGGCAAATGGTTATTTAACTAAGAAATGTGCAGGTGAAAATATTGTAGAAGCTATTCATGCCGTTCATAATGGAGAAGATTATTTTTGTAAATCGGTTAGAGAAAAAATATTCCATTTAGTTACCAAGGATAACCAAAAGGTAAATCAAAATTTTACACTTGCCAATACTATTTTGACTGATAGAGAATTAGAGATAATTACTTTAATTTCTCTAGAACTAAGTGGAAAAGAAATTAGTGAAAAATTATTTATTAGCACCAATACTGTAGAAACGCACCGTAAAAATATTATGAAAAAAATTGGTGCTAAAAACACCATTGGATTGGTTAAATATGCTATTAATAACAATTTAATTAATAGCTAATTCTTTTTTATATAGATCAATATGTCCACTAAATCAATCTATTCCATTGTATTCTTCTTTTGCCTATTTAGCAACAGTCTATTAGGGCAAACTCCGATAAAGAAGGAAACAGAAATTAATACATTAATTGACAATGCTATCGATTATTGGTACAATGACCAATACGATCTTTCTTTAAGAAAGGCTAAAAAGGCATTAGACCAATCCATTGCAATTAAAGACAGTAATTTAATAGCCGAAAGTTATAATGTAATTGGTGTCAATTTTGACGATTTAGTACTCTTAGACAAAGCCATGTTTTACTACAAACAAGGTTTGAAATATGCTAAAGGAACAAACAATTCCGTATTAAAAAGCAAACTCAATAATAATATTGCTAACATCTATTTTTTTGAACAAAAAAAATACCAATTAGGGCTAAACTATTATCAGAAAGCATTACAATATTCTGAACAAACCAAAGACAGTGTGAAAATTTACTTGCGTAAATTAAACATGACGTGGGCGTACTTTGAAATTAATAAATTCAAAGAAGGAAAAGTTCATTTGGATTATATAAATAAACACAAAAAATTTGGCGATGAGTCCACTTTAGTACTAGAAAATATGCTTAACGGATTGTTTTTTGAAAAAAAACAAGAGTTAAAAAAAGCAAATTATTACTATTCTAAAGCAATTGAATTTGGAAAAAAAGGACTAGAAAAATTTGATTTAATGATTACGCATGAAAAATTCGCGGCCTTCTTAGCCAAACAAAAAGACTACCAACGCGCTTATGAAAATTTGGCACAATTCAATACCTTAAGCAATGAAATATTAGAAAGTGAAAAAGTAAAAAAAGCCAAAACTACCGGTTTAAACGTTGAGTTAAACGAGTATTTAAGAGAAATCAAAAGAGTCGAATCCGATAATAAGAAAAAACAAGAACTACTCGAATTAGAAACGACCATGGAGCGTAGGAAATTTATCGCTTTAATTTCAATTCTCTTTATTAGTATCATTTTATTCTATTTCTACATTCAAAATTCACGTTTAATTCAAAAAAACAGATTGAATGGGCTACGAAATAAATTACAACAAAACATTATTAATGCTACGCTCACTGGCCAAGAGATGGAACGTAAAAAAATAGCGTACTTTTTACACGATAACATTAGCGCATTGTTATCTACTGCTGGAATTCATTTGAGCATCATAAATTCAAAAAGCGATCAGAAAAATGAGGAACTGACAAAAACAATAACCATTCTAAATGAAGTACACGAAAAAGTTCGTGATTTATCACATGAATTAATTCCGGCACTATTAGTTCGATTTGGATTATTTTATGCTGTTGAGGATGTGTGTGAAAAGAATTCTAATTCAAAATTACAAGTAGAATATGAAAGTTCCATTGAGAAAGAAAAACGATTTACTGACGAATTTGAAATTAAAATTTTCTTCATCATTTCAGAATTGATCAACAACATCATCAAACACAGTAATGCCTCCATCGCCAAAATTTCAATTGATCTAAATCAGGACCAACTTCAGATTAAAGCTTTTGATAATGGAAAAGGTTTTGACACGAAACAATTCAATACTGCAGAAGGTTTTGGTATCAACCAAATAAAATCAAGAATCAACGGTATGAAAGGAAAATTTATAATCGATTCAAAATTGGATATGGGTACCATCATCACAATTGAGGTTCCAATATCGTCAGAAAATTAGATTCTTTTTTCAATTTCTATGATTTCCAAGTCTTGAATTGCTTCACCATTAATTACGAAGCGTAACATCGTTCTCACTTGATGGAAACCGCTTTTACCGGCTGCGCCTGGATTCATATGTAGCAAATTCAATTTTTTGTCAAACTGCACTTTTAAAATATGAGAATGTCCGCAGATGAATAATTTAGGGGGATTGTGTTCTAATTCGGCTCGAATAGCAGGATTATATTTCCCTGGATAACCACCAATATGGGTCATCCAAACCGAAACTCCTTCGCACAAAAAACGTTCGTGTAATGGGAATTCCAAACGAGCTTGCGCATCATCAATATTACCATAAACCGCTCGTAAAGGTGTTACTTTTTTAATCGCGTCCGTAACTGATAAGTCTCCAATGTCCCCAGCATGCCAAACCTCATCGGCTTGAGCAACATATTTCAGAATCGTATCATCTACATGACTGTGGGTGTCCGAAAGCAAAAGAATTTTTTTCATGATGAACTAACTAATTCTGCCAAAGTTAAAACTTAAAAGGGGATAAAAAAAGCTTGTAGAACTTCCTTTTTTTGGCTTTGCCCAAGCTAAAATCTTTGTACCTTTGGCGCTTAACTTTGTGTCGATTCAACTTGAGATATTTTATACATTTAGCTTATAACGGAACCTCGTATCATGGCTGGCAAATTCAGCCAAATGCTGCTTCTATTCAAGAAACTCTGAATAAAGCATTTTCTGTTTTGCTTCAATCTGAAATTAATTTAATGGGCGCAGGTCGCACTGACACTGGTGTTCACGCCAAAGAAATGTATGCTCATTTTGATTTTGAAACTACTTTTGAAATTTCGAATCTAGTGCATAAACTCAATTCCTTTTTGCCAAAAGACATAGTTATTTATGATATTATCCCTGTTCACGAAGAAGCACATACTCGATTTGATGCTACAAAAAGAACCTATGAATACCATATTCACCAATTTAAAAATCCATTTTTAGACGACTTAAGTTGGTATTTTCATCAGCATTTGGATGTGGACTTGATGAATGAGGCCGCCAAGTTATTATTCAATTACACCGACTTTGAATGTTTTTCGAAAGTCAACACCGATGTAAATACCTTTGATTGTACTATTTTTGAGGCCTACTGGAAACAAGAAAACGACCATTTAATTTTTACCATTTCAGCTAACCGATTCTTAAGAAATATGGTGCGATCTATTGTTGGAACTCTGGTAAATGTTGGCCTATACAAAATTACTTTAGACGATTTTACCAAAATTATTGAAAGCAAAAGCCGAGATAAAGCGGGATTTTCAGTACCCGCACAGGGTTTATATTTAACAAAAATAGAGTACGATTACATTAGCAAATAGCTTATATAAATATGAAAGCAAAAGCATTCGATACACGATTATTCAAACGGATTTTACAATACACTAAACCCTATCAGTTGCGTTTTAGAGGAGTAATTGCGTTTGCGATTTCGCTTTCTGTTTTTGCAGCATTGCGTCCTTATTTGTTAAAGCAAACTGTTGACGGTTATATTAAAACACACGATCAGCAAGGATTATTATTGTACATCAGCCTTATGGGAATTGTGTTGTTAGCCGAGGTGTTTTCGCAATATTACTTTGTATTTTGGGCCAATTGGTTGGGACAAGACATTGTGAAAGATATTAGAACCAAATTATTCAAACACATTTTGAGCTTCCGAATGAAGTACTTTGACCATGTGCCTGTGGGGCAATTAGTAACGCGTTCGGTTTCAGATATTGAAGCTATTGCGCGTATCTTCAGTCAAGGACTGTTCATGATCATAAGCGACTTAATGAAAATGGTGGTAGTGCTGTTCTTTATGTTTTATATGAACTGGAAACTAACATGGATTGTTATTGTTGCGATGCCGATTTTAGTTTTTTTTACTCGAATATTCCAACGCAAGATGCAAGTGGCTTTTGAAGAAGTACGAAATGAAATTGCCAATATGAATTCCTTTGTTCAAGAGCGTGTGACGGGAATGAAAATTGTGCAATTGTTCAATCGAGAGGACATTGAATTTGATAAGTTTAAAAACATCAACGACAAACATAGAAAAGCCTGGATTAAAACCATTTTGTACAACTCCATCTTCTTCCCTATTGCCGATATTATTTCGTCATTAACTTTAGGATTTATTGTGTTGTATGGTGGATTTAAAATATTAAATGGTGATTCGTTTACCACCTTTGGCGATTTGTTTTCATACACCATGTTCATTGGAATGTTATTCAATCCACTGCGTCAAATTGCAGATAAATTCAACGAAATGCAATTGGGCATGATTGCTGCCAATCGAGTGTTTGATATTTTGGATACCCAAGACCAAATACAAGATACTGGGACAATTGAAGCACCTCTTTTTGATGGCAATATTGAATTTAAAGACATTCATTTTGGATATGTTCCCAATGAAGAAGTGATAAAAGGAATTGATTTAGAGGTAAAAGCGGGTCAAACCATTGCGATTGTAGGTTCTACAGGGGCAGGCAAATCTACCATTATCAATTTATTGAATCGCTTTTACGAAATCAACAGTGGGTCGATTTATATTGATCATCAAAACATCGAAAATTATACTTTGGAATCACTGCGCAAGCAAATTGCAGTGGTTTTGCAAGATGTTTTCTTATTCGCCGACACCATTTACAACAATATTACTCTCAATAATCCAGCAATCAGTCGCGAAGAAGTTTTGGCTGCCGCCCAAAAAATTGGGGTTCATGAATTTATTATGAGTTTACCGGATAATTATGATTTTGATGTCAAAGAACGTGGTGTTATGTTGTCCTCTGGGCAACGCCAATTGATTGCTTTTTTACGTGCTTTTGTAAGCAACCCTAGTATTTTGATCTTGGACGAAGCTACCTCCTCTATCGATACCTATTCTGAAGAATTAATTCAGCGTGCTACCGATACCATTACCAAAGGCAGAACTTCAATAGTCATTGCCCACCGATTAGCCACTATTATGAATGCTGATAAAATTGTAGTAATGGATAAAGGGTTGATTGTAGAACAAGGCACACACCAAGAACTTATCAAGAAGGAAAGTGGTTATTACAAAAACCTATACGATTCGCAGTTTTCGGCAGCTAATTAAAAAGGTATACGGGTTTATTTTTAGTTGTTTTTTTGAAAATTTGTTAGTTTTCGACTTTATCGGTTTGAAAATTTCACAAAACAGAATAATTCCTTAAATTCGCAGCATCAATTAATAGAGATAAAATTATACACATGAAATACGATATTATTGTTTTAGGAAGTGGACCTGGAGGATATGTTACTGCCATAAGAGCTTCTCAATTAGGCTTTAAAGTAGCTGTTATCGAAAAAGAAAATCTAGGTGGAGTTTGCTTGAACTGGGGATGTATCCCTACGAAAGCCTTATTGAAATCGGCTCAAGTTTTTGATTATTTAAAACACGCTTCTGATTACGGATTGACTGTTTCATCATTTGATAAAGATTTCTCAGCGGTGGTAAACCGTTCAAGAGGAGTAGCTGATGGAATGAGCAAAGGAGTTCAATTCTTGATGAAAAAAAATAAAATCGACGTTATTGATGGTTTTGGTAAAATCAAACCAGGCAAAAAAGTAGATGTAACTGATAAAGACGGCAAAGTAACTGAATACAGCGCAGATCATATTATTTTGGCAACTGGAGCGCGTTCTCGTGAATTACCTAATTTACCACAAGATGGTGTAAAAGTAATTGGATACCGTCAAGCAATGACTTTACCAAAGCAACCTAAATCAATGATTATTGTTGGTTCAGGAGCTATTGGAATTGAGTTTGCTCATTTTTACAATTCCATGGGAACTGATGTGACTATTGTAGAATTTATGCCCAACATTGTTCCTGTTGAAGACGAAGATATTTCGAAACAAATGGAACGTTCTATGAAAAAAGCAGGAGTTACCATTATGACCAATGCTTCTGTAGAAAAAATTGATACTTCAGGAAAAGGCGTTAAAGCATTTGTTAAAACAGCCAAAGGAGAAGAAGTGTTAGAAGCTGACATTTTACTTTCTGCGGTGGGTATCAAAACCAACATTGAAAACATCGGTTTAGAAGAAGTTGGTATCGCAACTGATAGAGATAAAATCTTAGTCAATGCATACAACCAAACGAATATTCCAGGTTATTATGCAATTGGAGATATTACTCCAGGACAAGCTTTGGCTCACGTTGCCTCAGCAGAAGGAATCAACTGTGTGGAAAAAATTGCTGGATTACATGTTGAACCAATTGATTACGGAAACGTTCCTGGTTGTACTTATGCTACTCCAGAAATTGCTTCGGTTGGATTAACTGAAAAAGCTGCCAAAGAAAAAGGATACGAATTGAAAATTGGTAAATTCCCATTCTCAGCTTCAGGAAAAGCTAAAGCTTCTGGTGCTGCAGATGGATTTGTAAAAGTAATTTTTGATGCGAAATACGGAGAATGGTTAGGATGTCATATGATTGGAGCTGGAGTTACGGATATGATTGCGGAAGCGGTTGTCGCTCGTAAATTAGAAACAACGGGACACGAAATCTTAAAAGCGATTCACCCACACCCAACTATGAGTGAGGCGGTAATGGAAGCTGTAGCAGATGCCTACGGGGAAGTAATTCACTTGTAATTCATATACCAAATGTCTATTATATACCCCGATTGATGCATTCTCTCGGGGTTATTTTTTACCAATATTAATACACCAATTTAAAATCAACATCATGCAATACAACAACATTTTAGAAACTATTGGCAACACGCCACACATCAAAATAAACCGACTTTTTGGTGAAAACAAAAACGTTTGGATCAAACTGGAACGAGCTAACCCTGGGGCAAGTATCAAGGACAGAATTGCATTAGCCATGATCGAAGATGCTGAAGCAAAAGGATTATTACAAAAAGACAGCACTATCATTGAAGCAACATCTGGAAATACAGGAATTGGTTTAGCCATGGTCGCTGCAGTAAAAGGCTACCGATTAATTTTGGTAATGCCCGAATCGATGTCAATAGAAAGAAGACGCTTGATGAGCATTTACGGCGCTGAATTTGTTTTGACTCCTCGTGAAAAAGGGATGAAAGGTGCTATTGAAAAAGCACAAGAATTGACTGCTGAGATTCCACACGCTTGGTCGCCTTTACAATTTGAAAATCCTGCCAATATAGAAGTTCATAAAAAAACTACCGCTCAAGAAATTATTAAAGCTTTTCCAAATGGATTGGACTATTTGATTACTGGAGTAGGAACTGGAGGACACATAACGGGTTGTGCTGAAATATTAAAAGCGCACTACCCCAACCTAAAGGTTTTTGCTGTAGAGCCTGAGGCCTCTCCAGTAATAAGTGGAGGGTCTCCTGCTCCTCACCCAATTCAAGGAATTGGCGCTGGATTTATCCCAACCAATTTACATACCGATGTTTTGGATGGAGCCATTCAAGTGAGCAAAGATGACGCATTCAGTTATGCACAACGAGCAGCGAAAGAAGAAGGAATTTTATTGGGTATTTCTTCAGGAGCTTCTTTAGCGGCTGTTGCCAAAAAAATAAAGGATATTCCGGCTGATGCAACGGTACTTACTTTTTGTTACGATACAGGAGAACGTTACTTGAGTATAGAAGGTTTATTCGAATAAATCAATTTTGTTTAATAATACAATCCGATTGTTGAAAAGCAGTCGGATTTTTTTTATGCCATATTAGAATTATAAATTTTACGTATCTTTCGTAAGTCAGAAATAACCCTTTAACACACTCTAGATATGAAATGGAAATTAGCCCTTAGTTTTATTATAAGTCTAACTGCTTTTGCTTACAGTCAAAAAATAGATGAAGAAACTGCTATTAAAAAACTTTTAGAAAAAGAATCGGCTACATGGCGAGCTAAAGACGTTAAGGGACATTTGGATTGTTGGTACATTCAACCTTATAGTCGAATCTTAGTTTCTTTACCTAATGGTCAAACTATAGATGTACCACCAACCGCAATGCAAAACCAAAAACCCGAAAGTATGGGTAATGGCGGTTTTGCAATACATTCCAATTATAAAATGAATATTACTAAAAACAATGCTTGGGTAAGTCATGACGAACTCTCCACCGATGCCGAGGGAAAAAAAACTTGGTCTTATGAAATCCGATTGTTAGAAAAAATTAAAGGACAATGGAAGTTGGTAGGACAATCGCTCCACATCTACAAACGTGAAAATTAATTTGACTCATAACTATGCAAAGAAAAATTCAACCTTGGTGTTGGATTTTTTCATTTTAGAACGCTTGTAAAATGTCTATATTTGTTTAAAATAAAATAGCATGCAACATATTATAGATAGATTCATTAGTTATGTCACCATTGACACCGAATCCGATCCCAATTCAACAACAACTCCAAGTACACCTAAACAATGGAATTTAGCAACCCAATTAGTAGAGGAGTTAAAAACTATTGGTTTGCAAGACGTCACCATTGACGATAAAGCCTACATCATGGCAACACTTCCGAGCAATGTCGATTTCAAAGTTCCTACCATTGGTTTCATTTCGCATTTTGATACTTCTCCTGACTTCACTGGTGCCAATGTAAATCCGCAAGTAATTCCAAATTACGATGGTGGCGATATTGTATTGAATTCGGATAAAAATATCGTTTTGTCGCCAAAATACTTTAAGGATTTACTACAATACAAAGGACAAACATTAATTACTACAGACGGAACAACACTTCTAGGTGCCGATGACAAAGCGGGAATTACTGAAATTGTAACTGCTATGGAATACCTGATCCAACATCCCGAAATTAAACACGGAAAAATACGTATTGGATTTACCCCTGACGAAGAAATTGGACGAGGAGCGCATCATTTTGACGTAGACCAATTTGGTGCTGATTGGGCCTATACAATGGATGGAAGCCAAGTTGGCGAATTGGAATATGAAAATTTCAATGCGTCTGGAGCCAGAATAACCTTCAAAGGCAAAAGTGTACATCCTGGTTATGCCAAAGGCAAAATGATCAACTCAATGTTGATTGCTAACGAATTCATTAATGCCTTACCAAAAGGAGAAACCCCAGAAGAAACGAGAGGATATGAAGGATTTTTCCATGTGCATCATCTTAGTGGAAGTATAGAAGAAAGCGTTGTCGAATTGATTATTCGAGATCACAACAAAACAAAGTTTGAAAAGCGTAAAGCATTGATCGAAAAAATAACAAAAAAAATTAATAAAAAATTCGCCAAACAATTTGGTGAGGATATTGCCATTGCTGAAATCAACGACCAATACTACAACATGAAAGAAAAGGTTTTACCTGTTAAACATATTGTCGATATTGCCGAGCAAGCCATGAAAGAAGTAGGAATTAAACCACTCATTAAACCCATCCGCGGAGGAACTGACGGTTCGCAATTGTCTTATAAAGGACTACCTTGCCCTAATATTTTTGCTGGGGGACATAATTTTCATGGAAAATACGAATATGTCCCTGTGGAAAGCATTCAAAAAGCTATTGAGGTCATTGTCAAAATTGCAGAATTAACCGCAATCCGAAAATAATCCATAAAAAAAGCTCCCGATTGGGAGCTTTTTTATTTTGTTTTGCGATTATTTTTTATTCAACGCAGCGCTCATTTCCATTGAAATAGCAGAACGCTCCATTTTTAATTTTCCTGACATCGTTTCGACAACTACAGTAGTCTCTGCCAATTCAGCAATTTTACCATGAAGTCCGCTTTTAGTGATAATCTTATCCCCTACTTTTAAGCTACTTTCAAATTCCTTTTCAGCTTTGGCTCTTTTTTGTTGTGGTCGAATCATAAAGAAATAGATCACTACAAACATTAATAAGAACGGCGCAAATTGACTTAATTGTCCCATAATTGTATTTTATTATTGTTAAACGTATTACATCAAGCCTCTTCCAGCTTTGATCATTTTTTTATTAGCTTGAAACTCTTTGACTAAATTATCTAAAATTCCGTTGATAAAAATACTACTTTTTGGCGTAGAATATTCTTTGGCTAATTCCAAATATTCATTCAACGTAACTTTTACAGGAATGGATGGAAATTTCAACAATTCGCAGATAGCCATTTTAAGAATAATCGTATCAATTTCAGCAATTCGATCCATATCCCAATTCGGTGTTTTGGTATCAAATTCTTTGGCCAATTCTTTCTCGTTTAAAACTGTTTTTATGAACAAATCTTTGGCAAAATCTTTATCGTCGGCATCTTTAAACAATTTAGGCACTCTAAAACTAGCATCTTCTGCTGATTTAATCGCTTTTAATTGTTTAACGATATGAGTATTTACTACCGGAATATCATCAATCCAAGTTAATTTATCATCTTCTAAATACTCGTATAACTTTTCGTTAGGAACAATAATATCAGTAAAAAGATCTACCACAAACTGCTTGTCTTCTTCAAAAGTATTCACAGAAGTACTCATGTATTTTTCATACAATTTACTTTCTTTCAAAGCAGTTAAAAGTAAATTAATATAATCATCATGAATGTTCCAATTTGTAATTTTTCTGTTTTCCAGAGCAATGCTCAAGGAATTATTATCTTCTAATAATTGAAAAATACTATTGTTTACGAATTTATTATTGGGATTGCGTTCTTCTTTGGTAGCCAAATGTTTTTGACTGGACAACTGTAAAAAGACTTTTTCCTTTTTGGCCATTTCAATTAATGAAGATAGCATGATCAGGTATAAATCTTGAATAGCGTCGATGCTGTAAAATAGAAATTTTTCTTGACCTTCTAAGTTTTCCGAACCGTTTTGGTGCATGGCATAAATGGATTGCATAACCTTAACGCGAATGTGTCTTCTATTTACCACTGTGTAAGAACTTTTAATGAATTAGACTGCAAAAATAGGTATTTCATCCCTTAAAATAAAATTTAAATTCCTTTTTTAAATCAAAATAATGGAAGCTGTAAATCAACAATTTAATGAATCACACTGGTTTTTACAGTCAATTATTCTTTTTATTCACCTATATTTGCGGAGCAAAACAGCAGCGATCCAATGAAAGAATTAGGTTATTTAAATAAGTACTTTGTCAAATACAAGTTTAGTTTTTTACTAGGTATTGTAATTACTATCATTGCCCAATTCTTCTCACTATATACTCCCAAATTGATTAGTAAGTCGTTGGGTGCAATTGAGCAATTTGACCAACTTTCAGACACTCAAAAAGCTACCGAAACTATTTTGTCTGGATTCAAAAGCGAATTAGTGTCTAATATTCTATTGATTATTGGCACCACCATTATCGCTGGTTTTTTGACCTTTTTAATGCGCCAAACACTAATTGTAATGTCGCGACACATCGAATTTGATTTAAAAAATGAAGTCTTTAGACAGTACGAAAATCTTTCGCAACAATTCTACAAACAAAACAGAACTGGAGATTTAATGAATCGCATCAGTGAAGATGTTTCCAAAGTGAGAATGTATGTCGGGCCGGCTGTGATGTACACCATTAACACCTTCATCCGATTTGCCATTGTGATCGCTTATATGTATAATGTTTCACCAAGACTGACTTTATATACCTTATTGCCCCTACCCATTCTTTCGTATACGATTTTCAAACTGAGTTCAGAAATTAACAAACGAAGTACCATTTTCCAACAATACCTGTCTAAAGTATCGAGTTTTACTCAAGAAATTTTCTCAGGAATTAGAGTAATCAAAGCCTATTCTTTAGAAAACCAACACCAAAACAATATGATTGATTTGGCTGATGAAAGTAAAAACAAGAGCTTGGATTTAGCTCGTGTGCAATCTTTATTTGGACCATTGATGATGGCATTAATTGGTATAAGTAATTTAGTAGTGATCTATTTTGGCGGATTGATGTATATGGAAGGAACTATAAAAAGTATTGGAACCATTGCCGAATTTATTTTGTACGTAAACATGCTCACATGGCCCGTGGCCTCTTTGGGCTGGGTTTCGTCAATGGTACAAGAGGCTGAAGCTTCGCAAAAACGTTTGAATGAGTTCTTGAAAATTGAGCCTGAAATAAAAAACACCAATCCAAATCATTCTACAATTGAAGGAAGTATTTCTTTTAACAATGTAAGCTATACCTACGAAGACACGAATATTAAAGCAATTCAAAATATTTCCTTTACAGTAAAGAAAGGCGAAACATTGGCAATCTTAGGGAAAACTGGTTCTGGTAAATCTACTATCCTTTCCTTAATTTCTAGATTACACGATGTAACGGATGGAAACATAACAGTTGATGGTAGTGAAATTAGTCAGCTCAATTTATTCGACCTCAGAAACAGTATTGGAATTGTCCCTCAAGATGCTTTCTTATTTTCAGATAGTATCAAGAACAATATTAAATTTGGCAAAGAAAACGCCACTGATTTCGAAATAGAAAGTGCTGCAAAAAGTGCTGTCGTTCACGATAATATTATGGGGTTTAATGCACAATATGAAACCATTCTAGGCGAAAGAGGAATTACACTTTCAGGCGGTCAAAAACAACGCGTATCGATCGCAAGGGCCATTATCAAAAACCCTCCTATTTTACTTTTCGACGATTGTTTATCAGCGGTTGATACTGAAACTGAAGAAACTATTTTGAACAATTTATTTGAAATTTGCAAAGACAAAACAACGATTATTGTAAGTCATCGTGTTTCGTCTGCTAAAAATGCAGATCAAATTATTATCATTGAAGAAGGAAGAATTATACAACAAGGTTCTCATAATCAATTAATAAATGAAGAAGGCTACTATGCCGACTTGTATTTGAAACAACTATCCGAAAAAGAATTAACATAATTTTTTGGTCAATCAATTTTTTTTTATCATTTTTGGATGTCTATAAACCAATTAATGAAGACGGATTATGAGAGAACATGATATGTTAGAAAAAGAAGAAATATTTTCTAAAATTTTAAGAGCCGGAAGAAGAACCTACTTTTTTGATGTAAGAGCTACAAAAGCAGATGATTATTACATTACAATTACTGAAAGTAAGAAGTTTACTGAAGAGGATGGATCGTTTCATTTCAAAAAACATAAAATTTATTTGTACAAAGAAGACTTTGCTGCTTTTACTGAAATTTTAGGCGATATGACTTCCTACGTTTTAAACCACAAAGGCGAAGAAGTAATTTCTGAAAGACATCAAAAAGATTTCAAAAAAGAATACACTTCAGCAACTTCAGATGAAGAAATAACACCTCAGGTGTCTAATTTTACAGATATTGATTTTGATGATATTTAATTAAAAATCAACTCCAATAAAAAAGCCCAAAATCATTTGATTTTGGGCTTTTTGTTTTTCAATACTTAGCCGGAACACCTGGCTTAGGTAATGATTTTTGAATAAATTTTCTTAGGTCATCATTTCCTTTAATCAAGTCTTCTTTTCGAAGATACATCATATGGCCACTGCGATACCCTTCAAAAGACATTCTGTCTTTTAGTCTGCCGCTCGGATCCATTTGCCACAAATTGTATTTGGCATTGAAATAATCACAAGCTCCATCATAATATCCAGATTGCACTAATACATGCAAATACGGATTTTGAGCCATCGCTTGACGCAAATTCTCACCTGTTTTATCCCCTGAATTATCCCAAGGATGAACAGGTCCAAACATATTGTATTTTAAATCGGTTTTATATCCTAAATTATTACGAAGATAAATATTAATTGCAGGTGTAAATGAATGCAACCAAGAAGTTAATTCCGAATTAAAATCGGGTCCATCTCCAGCATCTTTGCGATCTATTCCTTTGTAACGAGAATCCAATCTACCCACAGTAAAACCTTGATCTCTCAGCAATTCTTTCCAAAAATAATCCAATGGAACATCCAAATTATTTTGCAAAATTACTTTTTCATCAACCCCTGAATAACGAGCCATTTTAGAAGCAATTGCTTTTCTTTCGGCTGGATCTATAAATCCTCCTTTACTCATGGCAGGAATTAATTCGTTAATGGTGAATTGCTCCACTTCTGGCAACATTGCAGTTAAATCTTTGGATTGCAAATCAGCAGCAAGTTTTTTATGAAACCAAGCTGTAGCCGCAAAATAAGGCAAACGCAAAGCAGCTTTTGAAGCCACTCCTCTTTCTATTCCTAAAGTAGTTGGTGAAACTAAAACAACACCATTTAAATACATCCATTGATTTTCTTGTAATTCCAAAGCCAATCCAGAAACACGTGTGGTTCCATAACTTTCACCTATTAGATACTTTGGTGATGCCCAACGATTATTACGAGTTACAAATGTTTTGATCCATTCTGCCAAATACTTCACATCGGCATTGACTCCAAAAAAAGTTGATTTCGGTGTTTCTTTGTTTGTCATTCTAGAATAAGCGGTATTGACTGGATTGACAAAAACAATATCAGCTACATCCAAAATAGAATACGGATTTTGTTTTACTCCATAGGGCTGTATCGGATATCCTTCGTCATCAATATTCAACAAAGTTGGTCCTGTGTAAGCAATTTGCATCCAAACCGAAGCCGAACCTGGACCACCATTAAATGAAATTACCAAGGGACGACTAGCTCTGTCATTCACATCGGAACGCTCATAATAGGTGTAAAATATTCCTGCAATAGTTTTCCCATCCTCGTCCCAAACCGGCATTGTTCCGGTTGTTGCTTGGTATGGAACCTTTTGACCTTTAATAGTAGTAAGATGCTGAGTAATTACTTTTTCATCTGGATTGAATTTAATATTGGATGCCAAACTTTCTACTTTTTCAGCGGGTGCAACAGCTGGTGTATCGGTTTTTTTAGTAGGAGTTTGCGCAATAGCGGTTAAGAAAGAACCGGTGAGCACTAAAGAAAACAACATTTTTTTCATAATAATAGTATTGAAGCGGTTATTTTTTTGATTAGACAAACAAATGTAAAATAAAATAGGAATAAATCACTCTATACAAACCAGTTAAATAATGGAATAAAAAAAAATCCCAAAACGACTGCTTTGGGATTTTATACTATTAAATTAAATGGATTATTTTACATCCATCAACTCCACGTCAAAGATTAAAGTAGCATTGGGCGGAATCACTCCTCCAGCACCACGAGAACCATATCCTAAATGAGATGGAATCACAAATCGAGCTTTATCACCCACTTGCAATAAGGCGATTCCTTCATCCCAACCTTCGATCACATTACCTCTACCTAATGGAAATTCAATTGGTTTTTTTCGTGCGTAGGAACTATCAAACACTTTCCCGTCAGGTAATTGCCCTGAATAGTGTACCGAAACTGATTTACCATCTTCTGCTTTTTTACCAGATCCTCTTTGGATAAATTGGTAACGCAAACCACTTTCTGTTTTTTCAAAACCAGCAGCTAACTTTTCCATTTCAGCTTCAGCAGCAGCGCGTTCCGCTTCAATACGTTTAGCACGAGAACCTTCAAAAGTTCTAAAAGCTTCTACTGCATTCCATTGCTCTGCTTCTGCACCTACTCTAATTATTTCTAAGGATTCTAATAGATCACCTTGAGTCACCGCATCTACAACCTCTTGCCCTTCGATCACATGACCAAAAACAGTATGTTTTCCATCCAACCAAGAAGTTGGCACGTGCGTAATATAAAATTGAGACCCATTGGTACCCGGACCAGCATTAGCCATAGCCAAAACTCCCGGACGATCGTGCTTCAAACTAGGATGAAATTCATCATCAAACTTGTATCCTGCATCTCCGGTTCCAGTTCCTTGAGGACAACCTCCTTGAATCATAAAATCAGGGATAACACGGTGAAATGTTAATCCGTCATAATATTTAGTTCCTTGAGGTTTTACTTTATTTTCCAAATTCCCTTCGGCCAAAGCCACAAAGTTTCCTACTGTTCCTGGCGTTAAATCGTGTGTTAATTTTACTAAAACTGAACCCTTAGCGGTATTGAATTTAGCGTATATTCCGTTTTCCATTGTTGTTGATTTTTATTGATGCGCAAAATTACAACAATAATATAGAAATGACAAAAACTTCTTGGGCGTGCCCTTCGCAATCGCTGCGGTCGGGCTATTCGTTCTATCTTTTAAACCGCTCAAAAAAAATTCGCAGTTTAAAAGGATGCCACTACTATCCCTCACGCATGAACCAACTTGTATAATACATTCATTATAAAAAATACTTTAAACTTTGTACCTTTGACACTTCCAACTTTGCAACTATTTGAAATGCGTATAGATATTATTACTGTTCTACCGGAATTATTACGAAGCCCATTCGAAGCTTCCATTATGAAACGCGCTATCGACAAAGGTTTGGTAGAAGTTCATATTCATAATTTACGCGACTATACTACCAACAAGCAAAAAAGTGTAGATGATTATCCTTTTGGAGGTGGTGCAGGAATGGTCATGACAGTACAACCTATTGATGCTTGTATTACGCATTTAAAAAGTGAAAGAGAATACGACGAAATCATTTATATGTCGCCCGATGGAGAAACGTTAAACCAAAAAATGGCGAATACCATGTCAATGTATAACAACATTATCATTTTATGCGGCCATTATAAAGGAGTTGATCAACGGGTGCGTGATCATTTTATCACCAAAGAAATTTCGATTGGGGATTATGTTTTAAGCGGTGGTGAATTGGGTGCCTTAGTACTTTCAGATGCATTAATCCGATTAATACCAGGTGTATTGAGCGATGAAACCTCCGCCCTAACCGACAGTTTTCAAGATGGTTTATTATCCGGCCCTATCTATACTCGTCCAGCCGATTATAAAGGATGGAAAGTACCTGAAGTCTTAACTAGTGGCAATTTTGCCAAAATTGATCAATGGCGAGAAGACAAAGCCTATGAGCATACAAAAAATCGCCGACCTGACTTATTAGAAGAGTAATTGAATATTTTTTTGTGTTTTTTCTTTAATATTCAAAATTTATATTTAATTTCGCAGCCGCATTAGACCAACCTCTGGCGAGAACCGTGAATGTTGCTCTATATTAAACCATAATTAAAATTATCATGGCAGATTTAATGAAATTCGTTAAAGACGAATTCGTAACAAGAAAAGATTTCCCAGATTTCGGAGCTGGAGACACAATTACTGTTTTCTACGAAATTAAAGAGGGTGAAAAAACTAGAACTCAGTTTTTTAAAGGAGTAGTGATTCAAAGAAGAGGTTCTGGAAATACAGAAACTTTTACTATTCGTAAAATGTCTGGAGCAATTGGAGTAGAGCGTATCTTCCCAGTTAACTTACCAGCTTTGCAAAAAATTGAAATCAATAAGAAAGGTGCTGTACGTAGAGCTAGAATTTTCTACTTCAGAGAACTTACTGGTAAAAAAGCAAAAATTAAAGATAAAAGAAGATTCTAATATCCTCTTGAATTTATTAAAGTCCCACAATGTGGGACTTTTTTTTTGACATAAAATGAGCTTAAAATTCTCAATTTAGGAATTTTATCACCCTAAAAATAACAATTTGCAAATAAGGTGTTTAATCCCTTTAAATATTCGTTTTTATCAACCAATGCGACTTATTTTTACATCTGATTTTCCTATATTTGCCCCGCTAAAAAAAAACAACGCAAACGTTTTAGTAGCAAAACATTAAAAACATTCGATTTTAAATACAAAATAATGGCACAGAAATCCAAAATTTTTTACACGCTTACAGACGAAGCCCCTTTGTTAGCAACTTATTCTTTTTTACCTATCGTTCAAGCCTTCACAGGAACCTCCGATATTGAAATTGAAACAAGAGACATTTCCCTAGCAGGAAGAATTTTAGCTAATTTTCCAGAATATCTTTCAGATAATCAAAAAACTGGAGATGCTTTAGCTGAATTGGGTCAACTAGCTACCACACCTGAAGCGAATATTATTAAATTACCTAACGTTTCTGCCTCCGTTCCTCAATTAAAAGCAGCCATTGCTGAATTACAATCGCATGGTTATGCTTTGCCAAATTTTCCAGAAGATCCTCAAACTGAAGAAGAAAAAAGTGTCAAAGCAAAATACGCTAAAATATTAGGTTCGGCTGTAAATCCAGTTTTACGTGAAGGAAACTCTGATCGTAGAGCTCCTAAAGCAGTAAAAAATTACGCCAAAGCCAATCCGCATTCTATGGGAGCTTGGTCATCTAGCTCAAAAACTCATGTAGCTTCAATGGAAACCGGTGATTTTTACGGAAGTGAAAAATCAGTTACTGTTGCTGAAGCTACAGATGTGAAAATTGAATTCGTAGGAAAAGATGGAAGCACGTCTGTTTTAAAAGCGAGTACGCCATTAAAAGCAGGAGAAATTATTGATAGTTCTGTAATGAACTTAAATGCTTTAAAATCATTCGTTGCCAAAACCATCCAAGAAGCTAAAGAACAAGGTTTATTGCTTTCTGTTCACTTAAAAGCAACCATGATGAAAGTATCTGATCCAATTATTTTTGGCGCTATCGTGGAAGTATACTTCAAAGACGTTTTTGAAAAATATGCTGCTTTATTTGCTGAATTGAATATCGATACCCGAAACGGTTTAGGTGATGTTTATGCTAAAATTGCAGGACACGCACAACAAGGCGAAGTAGAAGCTGCCATCAATCAAGCTATTGCTAACGGACCGGCTATTGCTATGGTAAATTCTGAAAAAGGAATTACCAATCTTCAAGTACCTTCTGATGTTATTGTAGATGCTTCAATGCCTGCTATGATTCGTACATCAGGACAAATGTGGAACAAAGACGGAAAACAACAAGATACAGTGGCAATAATTCCAGACCGTTGTTATGCGGGAGTGTACACTGCTACTATCGATTTTTGTAAAGAAAATGGTGCATTTGATCCAACTACAATGGGAAGTGTTCCTAACGTAGGTTTGATGGCTCAAAAAGCGGAAGAATATGGTTCTCATGATAAAACGTTTCAAATTGCTGCAGACGGACTTGTTCGCGTAGTGGATACCAATGGAACTGTTTTAATGGAACAAGCGGTGGAAGCAAAAGACATTTTTAGAATGTGTCAAGCCAAAGACGCTCCAATTCAAGACTGGGTTAAACTAGCGGTAAACAGAGCTCGTTTGTCTAATACTCCAGCTATTTTTTGGTTAGACGAAAATAGAGCTCACGACAGAGAATTAATTGTAAAAGTTCAAAAATACTTAAAAGACCACGATACTACAGGTTTGGATATTCAAATCTTATCTCCTATAGCTGCTACAAAAGCAACTTTAGAAAGAATCATTAAAGGATTAGACACTATTTCGGTAACCGGAAATGTATTGCGTGATTATTTAACCGATTTATTTCCAATTTTAGAAGTGGGTACTTCAGCTAAAATGTTATCTATCGTTCCATTAATGAATGGTGGCGGTTTGTTTGAAACCGGTGCCGGTGGATCAGCTCCAAAACACGTTGAACAATTTACTGACGAAAGTTATTTACGTTGGGATTCACTTGGAGAGTTTTTAGCATTAGGTGCTTCTTTAGAACACTTAAGCCAAACTCTTAACAACCCAAAAGCATTGGTATTAGCAGAGACTTTAGATGTAGCCACAGAAAAATTCTTAGCTAACGATAAATCACCAGCACGTAAAGTTGGACAAATTGACAACCGTGGTTCTCATTTCTACCTAACAATGTACTGGGCTGAAGCTTTGGCTGCACAAGACAAAGATGCTGAACTAAAAGCAACTTTTACTCCAATTGCTAAAGCGTTGATTGAAAATGAAACTAC
>JACCDU010086084.1_pt1 | contig 20336 bp, 44 predicted proteins | sample 7446081 | NCBI WGS metagenome assembly JACCDU01 (sample SAMN15323447, study PRJNA562643) | freshwater metagenome | isolation source: river surface water | place: USA:Blue River Watershed | collected 2017-08-17
CATCCATTGGCAATTATTTCGTCTGCGGTTGCTTCGATTAGTTTGTATGCTTTCATAGTCCCCTAATATGCTCAAAGTGTTCAATAAGGAATCCGTTAAGTTCTTTTTGCCTATTAGTCCATATATCTAATAGTTCAAACTCGATATGGTGTAAGCCACAACTTAAAGCTATTGCAATTAATTGCTCAATATCTATTCTATCCGTTGCGTTGTGAGCCTTTTCTATAAGGTCGTTTTCTACGTAGTTGCGTAAATTTTGGATTGCTTGCATTGTCTTTCTATGTTATAAAGTTGAATTTCGTATTTGTAATTGTTTGCGGTTGCTTCATCCCATTTCTGCCTATAATGACTTAATAGTTCAAAGTCTTTGTCGGTTGACTTAGGTGAATTGCACTTTTTAATCTGCTCGCCATACTTGGTGCGGTAATGTTTGGTAATTTCGATGGCAGTCAGTAGCTGCTTTCTTAATTCTTTGCGTGTCATTAGTTGTTTAATTAACTATTTATATGTTTATCATCTCTTAATGCTACAACCCATCTCATTATAGTCATAATTAGCATTCCTATTGATATGAAAAATAATATAATATAAATAAAAAATAAATCTGTGTTAGGTTGACAAAATGTTAACTTATACCATTGCAAAAAAGGTATGATAAATAAAGGAAATGCCACTAATGTTATAGTGTGAATAATTGCGATAATGTATTTCATATTAGTTGTTATTTTAAATTAAAACCTGACCCACAAAAAAAGATGATTGTGAGTCAGGCATATCCCATTTATTGCATCAAAGCATTTAACTGCTCCCTAAACTCTTTCTTGATTCTGTATTTACTCATAGCGTGTTTTACAATTTCTTTTTGACCATCTGCAAGAGCAATTTTCATGTGCTCAAATTGTTTGTCAGAAAGCCAAGGTAGTTCCTTTGCAGGCACAGGTATCTCATCTGAGTGTTTAATATCTGCATCATCAATAGTACCTGTAGGCACAAGGAAGGTGTATAGCAGTGTGTACTTTAAGGCATACGTTGTAGCCTTACCCGCACTCTTATCTTGAGAGTCAACCCCATGACCATACCCCTCTAATTCAATAGACTCTCCTGATTCATGCATAAGCAGATATTTTGTAGTTACTTCAGTTAGTACATTCTGCTTGGTTTTCTCACCATACTGGGTATTCTCTACCCATCTGTCTACTTGAGTCTTGGCGTTAATTCCTATAGGAAGAATGCATAGCCCATTCTTTTCCATTGCTTCGCCTATAATGTTTTTAACATCTTTGTCGCTAACTCCTTTGTACGAGCTAGACCCTGAGCCTACTGTTAAAGTCTTGTCTATGCCTTTAACAGAGCGCATTACGGCTAATATAGCCTTTGTGATTTCCTTTTTTTCCATGATTCAAATGTATGTTTAATTGTTGATAAATCCAAATTTTATTTTAAAGTAACTGCTATAGTGGTAGTTGAACTTTTGATAGGTCTGTATATCTTGAATACATCTCCCGTATCCTCATCAACTACTTGCTGTCCGTCTGCTGGCAGTGACTTAAGGAAGTCTTCTCTTTCTTTAACTGCCTTCTTGCTATTCTCTAGTGCTGATGTCAGGTGTTTGTGTATGTGGTCATTGGTTTGACTATAGTCATATTTAGTGCCCGCTTCTTTCTTTTGAAAGGATGCTCCATACAATTCTAGTTTACCGCCATGCTTTTCTAGCTCACCTATGACTACCTCTTTACAGAATATCTCTATGTCTGATAGGATAGCTTGTAGATTCTTGATAGCTGACATTGTTTTGATAGGGTCTGAATAACCGCTATCAAGTCCATCAATAACTTGTGATACGAATGACGCACGTTGTTGTGCATCACATCCTGCGAATAGTGCTAGGATACTTTCTGCTCTCATTTCCATGTTGTGTTGTTTTTGTTTTATTAGTTTTGTTGTATATACGAAATAAAGTATCGGGTATTAATAAGTTATAGGCAAGCATAAATCAAGTTCGCAATACCCCACGCAGCAAAAACCCAAAGCATTACACTTAACCATCTGCTTTCTTCCCATTTATAAGCACTAAAATATGTTTCAAGTCCGTCTTTTGCCCACCACACATTGAATAGTAACACAATAATAAAGTTCGTTATTCCCATTTTAATTTTGTTTAAATGCCAGCCTATAACATACGCTATACAAAAGTGGGGCTGTGTGCCAAATTTGTACAGTTGTGCATCTAATTTGCTTTTGAGGTAAGCGGAGGGTTGTGCATATTAATCCCCACCTTCGTATAGCGTCAGCCGTTAGGCGATATGGCAGGAAACCCCACCATATCAACAATCTTTTGACTAATCTTCTGAACCTTCAAAGTCCGAAAAATTAAACTTCCAGTTAGCAATTTGACCATTTTCGTCAATATCCATTATAATATAATCGCCATAACCTCTTTCTTTTGGTGCTAATGTTTCAGGTACATAACCGTCTTCTGCGGATAAAACAACTTCGCCATTTGTGTCTTTTAATTCATAGCCGCAACAATCGCAAACTTTGTAATGAATTTCAGCCTTTGTACCTAATCGCCAATTTAATATTTTGCCTGTTTCAATTTCAATTTCAGGCGACCACAAACCACCGATTTTACAAGGGATTTTTTCTCCATTCTCTGTATCATTTTCGCCATTTACTTCGCTATTATTCCAATAACGAACACCAGCTTTTACTAATAAGGTTTTTAATTCAACCTCTTTTTCTACTTTGATTTTTACTTTCATTTTTTTGTTTATTTAAAGATTAATAATTTACAATTTGAAAACCGACAAAAGCCACAATCGCCTAACAAGGGTTTTATGAAATTGGGGCTTCGGTGCTTAATTTGGGCTTTGGTAATTCTATTGAACTTTAGTGCTACATTTAACATTCGGTTTTCAAAAGCCCCCACTGCGTAAGGCTGCGGAACGTTAGCGGTAAGTTTGCTTAATGCTTCCTTTGATTTTTACCGCAATTATTAAATTTACCGCTCGTATCCATTCCTGACATATAGAAAGAGCAAACCTGACCGCTAACAGCGTTCTTTACAATTCTACCATAGGTATTGAAGAATGCAGTTGTCAATTCTTCTTTGTTTGGTAGGTCTAACTTCTGTGCAATGGATACTAGCACCTCATCTTTTGCCATTGGGTTTTGTCTAGAGTAATACTCTGAGTCTATCATATTAGATAGCACTTGCTTTTCATGTTCAGTCATTGTTGTTTTGTTTTGTTAAATAGTTTATGATACAATCTACCTCGTCTACTTCAGGGTCAAAGAAGTATGACTTCTTAAAGTCTTTGTACATAGCGGGTGTGTTCTCCCACTTTTCTTCATCTGTCATGTCTCTGTACTCCTCGCTAAACTCCAAGCAAAGCAAGGCAAATTGAAATTGTTCTTGTGTCATTTTATGATAAAATAAGTTTAATTTGTTCAAAGTCAATTGATTGTATATCAAAAGCCGTCTCGCAATATACATCAAAATCTTTATTATTGCACAATTTAGGATATCTAATTGCTTGCCAGAAATCTGTTTTCTGTTGGAATAGGGCTGTAGTTCTATCGTTCTCTTTATCTTGTACGAAGTAAAGAGTTGAGCCGAGGACTCTTTTTAACGAGAATCTTCGGCTCTGTCTTACTATTTTGAACATGGTGTTAGGTAAATTGTAATGTACTTGTATTTGTAGTTTATATATCCAATAGAATTCAACTCGCCATCTAACCTTAGCTTCCTGACTTGGTAGTATAGTTCGTCATTAAAATAGCCTTGCAGTTTGATGCCCGTGGAATCAATAGAGATAGAGTAGAATAATTTAAGGTCATACCTTTTTTGTAGCACATTAAATGCTCTCAAATAATTTTCCATACGTTTGTTTTATTTTGTTTACAAATCTATTTTATTTTCAATTAAAACACTTTTGATTAACTCGATTTTGTGTTCAGCGAAAAAGACATCTAAGTCAAATCTGAATAGAATATCTTCATCCGCTTCATTTGACCTAGCAAAAACTCTGTTTTTCTTGTGTTCAGCTAGGTTGTAGTATTCAACTGCTAGTTTGTAGAGTAGTGCTTCTCTCTCTGATTTTGTTAATTCTGTTCCCATGTTTATTTTTTTTTAATTAATTACTCCTTTTCCATCACATGCGCTACATTCTTCTTCGCCAAGATGCTCGTAGCATTCTGGACACATAGCTATGTCTTCACTAACCATGTCGCCTGTGCAACATGAAAAATAGCCCTCACCTTTGCCGTAGCAAGCAGGGCATTCGTTGTCTTCGTTATTCATAATTATTTATTTATTTTTTTTGCGTGATTGTGAAAATTGTTCCACCCCCTCATCTAGAACGCTGATGCCTCCAATTAAAAGGCAAGCATTCATAAATGAGAAGAAGATGTCGCTCTGTGGATTAAACTCTGTGAAGATTACATAAAACAAAACTATTGATGCTATAATCATACATAAGCCTTTGATTATTGCCTTTAGTCCATCTCCCATTCCTCAACCCTTTCTATGCTAGCTGTTACTGCGTCAATGGATAGGCTTCCGTATTTATCTATGTCATACATTGCCTCGTCTAGTTCTGCTTCAGTATCGTAATAGAGGGATGCTCTATGCTTTAGATACTCTTTAGCTTCCTCTTCAGTTTCAAATGACTGAACGAAAATGTGGCTGCCATTACCATGACTAATGATTGGACTGCCGAATTGCCTAACCGAAGTTAGTTGATAGATTGTTGGTGCTGTTGCGATTACTTTGTACATAATTTTAATTTTTAGCTAGGTCTTGTATTCTTTGTTTAAGTGTTAGTTTTAATTCAGGGTTCATTCGTTTTCTCATGGCTAGGAATTCTTTCTTAGTCATGCCGTACTTTTCTTTATACTCCCTTTGCTCTTCCTTAATTACTTTCCTTGCTAGGATAATAAAGACGATGATAATAATTGTTTGTACCATATTTTTTTAATTTGTTTTTAATGTTAAACCCCTTAGCACTAAGGGTTCGGGGTTACAACAAAATGTGTGCTACATGAATATCAATTCTTTTTTAGCAGTATTCTCTAGAATCCAAGACATGATGGTGTCATATGCTACGTTAGACATCTTGTATCCTCCGCCTGTCATTAGGTAGTCATTCTTCTTTTCTTTCTCTGTAGGTGATGCAATGTGGTTGGTGTACCTTGTTACGCCATTGAATAGACCCCATATGGTCTTGCCTTCTAGTTGTATCTCTTTGTTCAATGCGCCTGCAAATGCGTTAATCTGATTAACCTTGCGTGTGCTGTGGTCTTTCTGCGAAGATGAAGGGTCAACTGCAAATAGCTTTGTTATAACTCTTTCTACTATCTCGTCCTTCATCTCCATGTCTGCCATGCGTTTGAAGTTATCCATTAGACTTTGGTCTAGCTCTAATGCTTTGCGTAGGTCTGCGACTGCATTCTTGATATTATCGCTAGCAGATGAGAAATGTCTGAACTTATCTAGTCCTTTGTATGCTCTGTAGAATGTATTCTCACATACTACAACGGTTGACGATGAGCCAAAACCTATTGAAGTTGAGCCATCATGTGAGTTGAGTGCTGTAATATTTCTCTTTACACCTGAGCGGCCGATGAATTCATCAGGCAATGCGGCTTGCAGATATATTTTAGCACCATCTTTTAACATACCACCTTTATTGGTGGTTAGTCCTACACCCTGAGTAGCCTCGATAATAGTCTCAGCTAGCTCCCAATTTTGCATAGGCACATACTTCTTACCAACAGTACCAAGCCATTGGCTATTGTCGTTACGGAAGATACCAAATGATTCTGTTTGCAGACCTTCTGCAGAGAATAATTCTAATTTGTTTACTGACCAATTCAATCCAGTTGCTTCAAGTAGATTGAAAGTTTGTTCTTGCTTTGTCATAATTTTTGTGTTGTGTTTTTTAATTGTTGTTTTTGTTTTAGTTGGTTATAAATTCTTTTTTAAAGTATTTGTACATTTCTTTTTTAGTAAGTCTGTTGCTGTACTGGGCATCTTGACTGCTGTAGTATTCGCCATCAAAGATGCAGTTTGATTCTAGCCATGCTAGGAAAGTTTGATAGTTTGACATAATTTGTTTTTTTTATTTAGTTGATGATTGTAAATTGGCAATAGTCGTATAGGTCTGAGATGTATATGCGGCCGTGTTTGGCAGATGAGTAGTACCCTTGGCTTTTATATCTTTCTGCCCATTTTGAGTACGCCTCTACAGCCTCTTTCCTACTTGTGTAGTGTGTTTTATCCCACTCGATAGCAAAGCCGTCAGGGGATAGTACTTGATATTTATTGTTTTTCATCTTTGTTTTGGTTCATTTGTGCCCACTCTTTATGCAATGCTTCTTTAAAAATTTCTTCTTTATGCCATATGTATAGGTCTTGCCATTCTTTTGCTTTGACTTTTTCAATTAGATACTCTACTGCTGTCTGTTCCATTTTGTTTTACTTTACTTTGGTGGTATTGTTTACATTCTTCACGCCATTGTATGGCATATTCATCTGTGGTAGGCGTAAGTTTATCCAGAATGCTTTTAGGGCATTTAAAATAGTAGGGCATTTCGTATTCGCTCATTAGCCTGTAGGAAAAGTTATAGAATCCTTTGTGATATTTTAACAGCCCTATGACAGCGTATACGCTTCCGCTTTTTTGCTGTATAGCTGCATACAATTGGTTTCTGTGCACTATTTTAACTTCAAGCACTTTGTGTTTTACACCGCCCACTATATATGCGCCCTCAATTTCATCTTTAAACCAATCCTTGACAGGTTTAAATCTATACATTTCTGTCCATCCCATATGTTTTATTTATTTGACTTTTGAATAATTAACAATAATTCTATCTTTATTTTTTTCGCCCCATTCTTTTATATTATCTAATGTATATGAAGTGAAAGTTCCCCTTCCATTTTCATAGTCATAGCTTGAGATATCTACTTTTCCATGTAAATCTAAATTTTCCCAAAGTGAATAACTCATAACCATGACAGGCGATATTACATTGTAATATTTACCCGTCCAATTCTTTTCAACAAAAACTTCAATTGGGGCTTTGTCTTTAATGCTCCATGATTTTTCTTCATGCCAATTTATTTCGCTCATATATTTTATTGATTTTATTTTTTAATACCTTCTTTTATTTCTTGAATACAATCTATAGTGAGGCATATGAATCCCAATGCTATCATAATTTTCATAGGTATATCTGCACCGAATACCCAACATATCATCCCGCAGAAGCAGAATTGCATCCCTATAATTTCTATTTTTCTCATACGTTTTTATATTTTGTTTTTAGTAATTAAATAAATCTTCCCATCCATCTACAGCCCTATCATTATAATGCCTTTCCTCCTTGTATTCTTCGCTTTCATCTTCCTCATTTTCTTCTACAATTAACCATATTTTATTGGGAAAGCATTTTTGATGTCTTTCAAGCATCTCTTGGGTATCTTCTAAGTATATGTTTGATGTGTGAATGTTGAAATATCCCATTTCATCTCCCTCTAGTAGTTTATATCTTGCCATTTTGTTATAATTTATTTAAGATTGCTAATTTACCTTGTATTCCTATTGTTGAATGTGTGTATTCTATGCCCTCAAAGGTTTGCTTTTGCCTAGGCAATTGGCTATACAATGAAGCATATTTTTTCTTTTCGTACTCTACCTTTTGCTTTAACTCTTCTGCATTACTGCAAGATAGTATTAACTTTGATTTGTACGGATGCATGAATATTTCTTGCTCTGCTTGCATCTTTATTTCTTCCCAATTTTTCATATGTTTTATTTTATATCTCTAATATTGTTTAGCTGACAATTGTTTGCAGTATTCGCAAGGTCTTTTATGGATTCTATAATATCCTTTGTTCCATATGAAAATTTTATGTGTGGTTCTGGATACGAGCCATTAGAAATTGGTCTTTTTTCAAACTCAATTCCATTCCAATTTTTCTTAACAAATCGGATGCTATCTTTTATGTTATTTGCATTCCAATTGTACATCCCCTGCTCATACACTATTACACTTATTGTAACCATTTTAACCTTGTCTTTTAGGTATTTCTTAATGGTTTTGCAAATTTCTTTAGCATCTAACATAGTGTTATACTCAGGCATTAGTATTTCAATTACCTCAGTTTTTACGCTTACGTTTCTCTCAGGTTCAGATTCAATCAGGATTTCTAGTCTTGTGTTTTTCATGGTATTGTTTTATGTGGTTAATACACCATTTGCATGGTGTTTCGTATATTAAAGACTCATCAGTTAACTTATTGTTAGGCATAGCCTTATTGATATTCCTTCATATATGCCTTCCCCTTTAAACCATGAGTTAGTGGGATGTGGTTCTAGCTGTATGTTTAGCCTACGAGCGATTTGGAAGGTTTCTGCGCTCATAAAACCTTGCAATTCTATTGTTCCCATACGGATAGTGATTGCATAGAATGCATCTTCAGTGATGTTTAATTTTTTTACTAGTGTATTTAACACGTTTAAAGTTGTTTTGCTCATATGTATTTTTTTTTGTTGGTTTTTTATGATTAATAATATAGTTCCTCAATTCTTTTTAATTCGTACTTAGGCAATGCATCTGCATATGTCAGATATTTATCAAATAGATTCTCGCATTTTCTATTGATTGCATTTGTGTTTTTATCCTCATTTTCTAGGATATCCCTTTGTTCATTGGCTTTGTTGTAAGAGATTAGAGCATTAACGCATTTGTTTACTTTACTTTGATTCTTGGCATTTTTAGCCAAAAGCATTGGTTTGTTCATTGTTTTATGTGTTTTTATGTGGCTAGCAGTGAGGGAATCGAACCCTCTAAACGCATTGGTCAAACAATGGTTTAATGCCAAATACTGCTAGTGTTTTGAGTTTATCGTTTAATACATCAATCTGCTTAAGTTGACTAGCTATCTATGTATTTTCAAACGGCATTGTACATTCCCGCAATGCTCGGTTATTTGCATGGCTACCTTGTTACGGGTAAAACCTATGGATATTTCACTGCATCCTATTTGGGCATCGTGACTAAGGTTTGCGGCTATTGCGGCATGGTTACTCAGCTACCATTGCTAGTTATCCTTACTAGCGGACGCATATGCTTACTATTGAACCAAAACTACCCTCTCGGCAGTATGTATATTTTCAGCACATGCAATTAGCATCATATATGAGGGACTAAGCAACTCTCGAAAGTTGGGTATCATATAATCAACAAGGAAAGAACGATTGACTCACAAACTTCGTGAGACATCCCATATAGTACAGATACCATGCCAAACTGAAAAAATATTTGTAATGGATTGAAAACCAAATAAATAAAAATAAAAACGTATTCCTATGCCAAAGATAGTGTATAGAGTAAAATACATATAAATTAGACACAAATATGTAAAACGTTGAAAATCAGTGTACATAAAAATAGACTGAATTCTAATAAAATAGACACAATTTTAAGGTATTTTCACCATATAAAAATCATGCCAAACACGAAAAAATATAAAACTAAATAGGTATTAAGATAAAGAATGGGTTTTAAATTTAGTTTGGTAGTTGTGGTAGTGGGTTACTTTCTATCATATTCACTTATGCAAAACACAACAATACATAAACAAAAGTATATATAAATAAATTTAATAAAGGGAATGAATGATGATAAATAAAGCTAATATAAATTGAAAAACACGAAATAGGGACGGGGTATTTTTTTTTGGGAGGTGGTTGACTACATTGGGTAGGGGTTACCTCTATCTTATATACCCCATATAAATTTAAGTACACACCTACCTTTCTCATATGTAGGGTATCTATTTTTTAGACCACACCTATTTTATATAAAACAGATAACATAAAGTATATGTAATAGATACGAGAGTAGTGTGTAAATAACTGTAAATGTTTTACTTATAAAAGTGTAATTTAACATTTGCTACTTTTTGTACATTTTAACTGCTTGATTATCATTAAGCCATGTTTGATTAAATTAACATTTGTAGTACCTTTGTTTTTGTATGAATGAAGAAGTAAATCCTTTTGTAAAGAATCCCAATTTCCAGTTAACGTGTATTGAGATAGTTAAGGACTATCATGTTGTAGACCCTAATAAGGTGGATGGAGGTATAGCTACTAAAAGGCATGGTACTAGGTCAGAATCCTTTTTTATAGATAGTCCAAGGCATACTAGTGTCTTTAGGCCTAGCAGGATTAAAGGGCTTGTTTTTGGCTCGCTATCTCAGAATGGAAGAGATATCCTTCTGTTTATTATTTACTCTCTGGGGGATGATGTTGATTATATAAATTTAAAGCACTCTAGACTAGAGAAGGAGTTAGGTATAACACGGCAGACTATAGCTAAAGGGATACAGCAGTTAACTGAATCTTTCTTTATAATGAAGAAGGGGCAGTCGGAATATTGGGTTAATCCTTTCTTTATATTCTGTGGCAATAGAAAGAACTTCTATGACAAACTAGACGAGAATATAGTTAAGAGGGAAGCTGTAGTTAGAAAAGGAATTAAATAAATTAACAAAACAAAAAATATGAATAAACTAGAGATTAAGGGGATTACTATCCACTTTACAACAGAGAAGACACAGGAGGGGTATGTAGAGAATTGCAGGGTAATGTACAATGAAGGAGTTGGCATAGAAAATATGTCGGCCGTGTACAAAAGCATTAAAGACTTCTACGATGGAGTGTATTTTGAGAATAAAGAAGAAAAAAACTAACTTTGTAAATATGAAACCAATAAAACCTTTATTTAAGAAAAAAGCTATTAGGAATATGCGAGAGAGCGCAGTTGAAACTCCTGATGGAAAAAGAGAAAGCCACAAGATGTCTTGGGTTGGAGACGCTTCAAAAAGGAGAGGTGAGTTCGGAGTATTCCCTACAATAACACCTAAAAAGGGTAAGGAGAAAAGCACAAAACCTTCCGACTGGACTACTCAAAGTCCTAAAGAAGCAGCCGACAAAGGCGAGATGATTATAGTTAAGAGCAGGAGAAGAGCAGAGAAGTTAGCAGCTGGCTCATGGAAGAAAGGGCAAGACAGAAAAGATGCTATGAAAGAGTATAGATTAAATAAAAAAAATAAATAGTACTTTTGTAAACATAAACCCAAATAAAATAAAATATGAAAAGTGCACCAATGAAAAAGATGGCAGCTGTTAAGAAAGCTGTTAAAGAAATGCCTGCTCCAATGAAGAAGGCTATGGCAATGAAGCCGAAGATGATGGCTATGAAGAAAGGCAAGAAATAGTCTACTACTTCAACAAAATAAAGAGAGCTAGCATGGTTTAACCCGTACTAGCTTTTTTTTTATATTGACCTATGTATTAAACTAAAAGGCGTTATTATTAATCGAGCGGATGTAATTGTACATTTCTGTTTGTTGCGTAGAATTATCGGCTACTTTAGTAATAATCAAAGAATTTATAGTTCCATTATAGTTTGCTCCAGTGCCTGCGCCAAAACCAAATATGCCAATATTATTTATTGCTTGAGTCGATATTGTTCCTGCAGTTGAATCAGCCTGAATAGTTGCGCTATTTAATCTTGCGCTTCTATTATTATTTGCTTGAAAAACAGAATTAAACAAATTTAACAAAGTGTTATTTGAAAAAGTAGTTGCAAAATAACTTTGACCCTCTCTGTAATTTGAGTATACATTTGAAATTCTACAAATAATACCATTACTTCCTGAAGCCAACCTATATTCAAAAGGGAATTGACTTGCAGTTGTAAATTTTCTTGATGCAAGATAAAAGCTATTAGCAGAATTAACATTTATTCCTAAAGAACCATTTTCTTGCATATATGCACCTATTGCGTCCCCCTGCATTGTAGTTCTATCTACCAAAACTCCTTTATACCCCGTAGTAGCTATACCCGTATTTATTGACCAAATTTCTCCAGTACTACTAGTCCACTGGGTCTGACTTACAGATGCATTATATTGACTAGGGTTAAAATCTACTACAGGAGCACCTCCGATTGAGTTAGAAATTGTGGCTCTATAGATTTTACCTGAATAAGTACCTGTTGCATCACCTCCAATAATTAATGATTTTGTTGAGCCATCAACTGTTCCAGACGTGCTTGATATTACATTTCCAAGCTGTGACCATGAAACAGCGTTTATGGAAGTTGAAGCAGATTGTGTTGAAGAGTAAAAAGTTACATTGCCATTGGTGGAATTTCTTGTTACTCTTACCCATCCAGCTGTAAATGGAAGTACAGATGAACTTGTTGACAATACATTTGTTGCGCTTATTCTGCTGATGTAATTTACATTATTTGATGAATCTACATAAAATACATATGAATTATTAGCATCTCCAGCAAGCCACTTGCCTGCGATTAAAAAAACACCAGAAACCCCGCTTCCTTTGTCAACATAAGCTTTAATATCTATATCTCCGTATATCTGATTAGCTGCGACATTCGGAGTTGAACAATAATTTCCTGTTGCCCCACTACCAAACCAATAATTAGCCCCTTCATGCGTCAATAACAAAGGCTGACTAGCAGCAGTTGTCTGAACAGCATCAGTTGCTCTAGTATTATCAACTAAGTTAGGTAGCGTTCTAATAGCCTGTCCTAGAGTAGTTCCGCTACCTGCTCCAGACTGATAAGCTAGAGACGGGTCAGCAAAAAACGAAACAGCAGTTGTTATATCTGAAGTCCCGTATATTGTTTTAATAGTTCTAAACGCAGAATTAATACCTGCTAAACCTTGAGGCACAGTGTATCCAGCAGCTATAAGACTATTGTACGAAGCCAAAGCTTGCGCATCTACACCACTTCCTATAAAGCTAAATGGAAACATATTTAAAATAAATTTAATGTCGAAGTAGCTAAAGTAACTACGCCATTTACATTGATAAATGTTAGAACATCGTAACGTGATGCGTTAGTGGTTAAAGTTGGAGCTGCTCCACCTGACCAAGTTAAAGTATTTGTGAATGTAGCTAAACATGAACCAGTTGCATTCTGTCTTAAAGCAAGAATGTACACCCCACTTACACTACCAAAGTTCAAAGTAAAGGCACATGAGCCTGAAAATGAATTGGCATAAGTAGCTACAACTACTGCTCCATTGGTAAAGTCAATTGTCTGACTTGAACCAGTAATAGTAACTAAGCTATTTGCATTACCATTAATATTACTAAAGAACCTAGCAACTTCGCCAAGTTGACCCATTTTAGCTATAGTAGAAGGCTGATTTACTCCCTCTGCAATAATTGAGTTTATAAATAAATTTGACATTTTGATTTTATTATTTATACAAATATACAAAAAAATACCTATTCTACCATTTCACTTTATCAGCCACAGAACAACATACTTTTATAAATTCTTCTTGAGAATAATCTTTTTTCATCATATTGACTTGGCTGGTCACCCATTGTAAGTTGCCTTCTACATAACCTAATCCACTATCTATTCTATCTAAAGACGCATTGTTATTTATGTCCATTGCATTTAAAGGTTCTGAAGTTAGTGCGCAACAAAAATCTTGCTCTATCAATAAATCAGCTAAATAATCAAAAGATACACCCCATTTTATACCTCTTGTTTCTGCCCCTGTTTTATATTTATGTGCAAACGATTTTCTTAAAACTCCTTTATACCACCCTGCGTGTTGATTATTTAAAGGATTAATATTTGAGCATTTTTTACATAATTTCCCTGCTTTAAAAGATTCTTCAGCATAGTTTCTCCTTAAATAACTTTGTTCTTTATCACATTTAGGGCAATTTTTATAATACCTCCCGTCTTCTTTTTTAATTACAGCCATTATCACCACTTAATTTTATCAGCCCAATAGGCTGCAGATGTTTTACCTTTGGCAATATTCTTTCCGTGCCTAGCTTTAAATGAAGCTCTTTTCTTTTTCATCTTATCAGACTCGCCTGCTTTAGGCTTGCCAGCAGTCTTTGCACCCTGCTCTCCAAAACGAATAATCTTTTCCTTGCCCCCAGAACAAGCTTTAACTATATGGCTTTTCTTTGGATGGTTAGGAGTTCTTTTAGGGCTATTACAAGCCATTTTTGATTTATCAGCTTTCATTCGTAGTATTTATTTTACACTACAAATATAATTAATTCTGTGCAAATTTATTTTACAGTATGTAATTTAGTATTAGCAAAGTCCAAATTATCATTAGCCCACTTTAAGTTTTCCGTACACTCTGCTAACTTCTTCTCTAAATCTATCCTTTTCTCTAATTCTAATTGCCAGTAGTTGTGATACCTCTCGGCCAATTCTTGTGCAATTTTCAAATCCCTTGAAAGCTCCACTATTAATTTCTCGTCTGTCATTTTATAAAAAAAAATGCTCGTCTTTCCGAGCCGTCATCTAGCATCGAGTAGCTAGAACGTAGCATACCACTACACTACTTGTCGAGGGAGGCAATTCCCCACAAGCCTTACAGCTTCTATTTTACCCATACTGCAAAAGTGCCGTCGAGGACAAGGATTCGAACCTTGTATGACGAGTTGGCGTCCACCTTCGTCGAGGCTTTCTATGGGAGGCAACTGCGGTACCATTCCGCCACCTGACTATTTTGCTCGTCTTTCCGAGCCGTCAACAAGCCTTGAAACTTACCTACGCACTGTGAGGTATCTTGTGTGTTCGTTCGCATTGCCTAAGCAGTGTCTAGTATGCGTTCGGTTGCCGTGCGTGTCAATTATTTTTAATATTTTTTATTTGTTAGCTATTCCAAAAGATAAGTAAGATTTTATAAAAATTAAATTCAATGCTATAAAATAACATCTTCTGTTAGTAAAAACGCTGGGTATTTCGTCAATTATAAATCCTAGCCCAGCAAAAGGAAAAATAAAACCAATATAATAATTAATTCTGGTATTTTTTTTGTATTCATGATTTTTACTAATTATTGTTTTTGTAAACTTCTTCATTGTTATTTGATTTATATTACTTTGATAAACAAAATCTCAAAATTATATTCGCTTATGTGAAGTAGAGCTCTTTCTTGTGCACCGCCAATCTTCACTGAAAAGATGTCCATGTAACGCCATTCTCTTGAAATAGCAAATAAAGTTATACTCATATTTTAATATATTATAAATGGTGTGTGAGTCAATCTAGAAACCTTTACTATCAAATCCATTTGTATCTTCCTATACACCTGCGCATCCATTCTCATCATCTTTACCCACTGTTTATTTCTATTTGTATCATATCCCATATTTGCTAGCATAACAAAAGGGGTGGTATCAAACTTATTAGCAGCCTCCACTAGGAAGTCATACACTTGAACTCTCCAAGAGCGATTATCCCAACCCTCTGGAGTGAACTCATGAAATTCAATCTTTTTACGCATCTTTCCATACTGGCCAATCCTTTTTCCAGTAATAGGGTCTACTTTCTTTTTTTTAGATGGGTCTTTCTTAGGCAGCCACAATATCCCCTCTTCATTAGGTATTATTATCTTTTTAGCCATTTTGTTCTGTTTGTTTTTTTTAAACTAAACTTAGGCGGCCGTTAACCGCCCAAGTCTGTTTTTTTTGTGTTTTTTCTTTTCTCCCAATATTTTAGAATGGCAACATATCCCCTTCGTCTTCTTCAACTACAACGCTTTTTGCTGCTTTAGTTGCTTTTTTAGGGGCTACTTTAGCATTTAACAATTCTAGCTTGAAGCATTTAATTGTATTGTACCACTTCCCGTTGTACTCTCTTGCCTCTGGTTCGAATAGAACCTCTACTTCATCACCTTCATTTAATGTTTCTGCTGTAGCAGCTACATCACCCCAAGCCTCTAAAAGAACCTTCTTAGGGTATTTACCTTTGGTCTCAATAAGGAAGTTGCTAACACGCCACTCTTTACCGTCTTTACTGCCACTCCTGTCTCCTGTCTTTGTTACAAATAATGCTTCCATGTTTTTTTTGTTTTTTATGTTTATTAATTAAATCTGGTGCAATATACACCCAACTTTTATATTATGCAAATTTATTTTTTAATTAGTCTTTTTTCATCGACCATTTTCTGCAGCTTTTCTCTTTCTATTTTTATCTCCACCTCTTCATCTTCATCTACAAGGATATAGTATTCTGTTTTGCCATACCAATGTTCTTTAATAGAAAACTTTTTACCATTCTTGCTGCTTTCGTATATATCTGAGTCATGTATCATTAGAAATCATCCCTTTCTTTTGTTTTGTTTTTTCTGCCTTTTTCTCTGTCTATTGCTAGGTATTTTGCTGGCTCTTCCATACTTTCAGTCATTGTCAAGTTCTTTTGATTGAAGTTATATATCAAGTCTACAACACTACCATCTCCTCTTTTAGCGTACAATTTTGCAAAACCTAGGTGTTTAATCTGGTTATCAGCCTCATCATACAAAGAAGAGAATGAGATAAAATAGTCTGAGTTGTCAAAAACCTTTCCACTTCCACGGATATACGCTGTCAAATCACGCACATCTCTGGCTACATCTTTAGTAACGTGACATATGGCTACAACTAGTATATCCCACTTTTTAGCAAGCTCTTTTAATTCTTTACTATGGAATGACATTGCTTTATACTCGCCATCTTTATCTTCCATCATGGAAAGACCATCTACTACTAGAATATCAACAACTCCGTGATTAGCAGTTATCTTCTGCAACAATTCATCGTATTTCTGGGCAGTCATACTAGGTGTCTCTGTAATTAAAACCCTATCGCCCGCCTTTTCTTTAATAGCATAAATAAAGTCCTCCTCGGTAAACACATTCTCCTCCAAATCTTTTCTAAGCTTTTGCGAGTAATTCTCCTCTTCGCTAAAGGTCATATCTAAAAAGCGAGAAGTCAATTCGTATGTAGGCATTTCCATAGTTGAGTACAAGCCTCTCTGTCTTCCGTTTAAGCAATTCTTTATTAGCAAATTTTGAGCGTATAAAGATTTTTTTGTACCTCCTAAACCAATACAAGTAAGCAAACGGCCTTTCATTTTGTTCTTTAATATCTTGTCAAATGCTGGGAATGAAGTACTCAAACCTCTGTCATCCTTAATCATGTGTTGTATCAAATTGGGAATACTATCTCCAAATGTTATGTAATCAGGCTCTACACTTTTAAACTCAGGTCTTTTGCCATCCGAGTATCCTGCAGCACTCTTAAGTAGATTCTCTATCTGTTTCATGCCGCTAGGGCTTTCTGTAGAATCGTTTTGCAGTGGGTTTGGACTACAACTATCAATTGACAAAATAATGTCCTTAATCTCGCTAAAAGAAAGGGAAGAGCTCTTAAACAATTTGTTTGCCATCATAAATAGATTTTGATTTCTATTTGTTACAGGTGGAGCAAAGAAGCCTTCATTTTCTGTTTGGAACACACGGGGACTAGGTATAGCAAATTGACTTTTATTGCACATCTCCCATAAATTTACCAATGCTGGTATCGGCCTTATCTCTTGAGGAGTAAATTCAGCTTCATAAGTCTCTAGTGGTGTTTTAGCTAAATTCTCTATCTCAGAGAATGTGAGGTCAAATATATCTTTTGTAGATATTGCTCTTTTGTATAAACCTGTCTCTGAGTGTTTTGAGTTAGGCAAACGGAATAAACGAGTGATATTATACACACTAGGGTCGTAGCAAGAATACCCTTCCATTAGCTTCTGTGTCATCATTTTAACGCTTTGCGGTATACTTTCAGATGGCTGAATCTTTCCAAAGAAACCACTAGGTATGCCTAAATGGAAACCTTTTTTACCGCTAAAGAACTTTAAAACATATTTTGATGATAGTCCGTAGTCGTTTAACAATTGGGTTAAAAACAAACGGACAACTGATAGTGTGTTCTCAGGGCTTTCTTTATCGTCAATGTCAAACCACACTACATCGCAATAGGCAACACCTTTGTAACCAGCAACACTATTGTTGTTTCTCTCAAAATACTCTAGTATCGTTTTGTCAAAAACATATATTGAAGTGTATGCTTCAAAATGCCTAGGCATCAAACCTACTTTGTCAATCTGCTTAATTTCCCCTTTAGACTCCTTAGTCTTTTCTACATATCTAACGTAATTCATAGTTTTTCTTTTCTTTTACTTTATACCTTCAATGCAGAATTTCAACATCTTTAAATGCTCCTTTTGCTGTTTGTAATCCGTATTATTCAGCGCTTCTTGCATTTCTTTTTTAGACCTAAGAGTAGTGTTTGAATCGCTCTTTATCTGCTCTTGTATCTTATGTCTAGTCTCAATCTGTTTGGCCATTCTATTTATTTCAGACTCTATAAATTCAATTTTGGGATTTGTTTCTAAATACAAAATAGCTGACCTGTAGTATTCTACCTTTCTTTTTACCCTGTTTTTTTCAAACTCTTTTGGCTTAGCAATTTCTCTAAACTCAATTGTTTCTTTTTGAATCATTTCTTTGATTTCGTCAATTCTTTGTTGATACATAGTTTTTATTTTTAGTTGTTGTTTTATTTATTTTGACATCCAGTTTTTAAGTGTTAAAAATATTGTCTCTTTATTCTTCCAGTAGTTTGGTGTGTTCTCCCCAACTTCTATAGCCTGCTTTATACCCTTTCTTGAGTTTGCTGACAATTGAACTAAATCTTTGTATTGCTCATAGGTCAGCTGTCCTCTTACAGACAACATCTCCTTTAATGGCTCTTTATTGACATTATCCTTGAATATGTAATTGACATATGTTTTGTACTTAGTAGCTAACTCTTGGTCTGAAGAATTAGAAGCAATAAATATCTGCTCATCGTAGAACTTCTTGACAACTCTTAAATCTACTTCAACACTCTTTTTTGGTGTCCTTCTTCTCTTCTCAACAACATCAGGTGTGTGTGGTGTTTCGATTTCAGAAACACTATCTGTTTTATTATCTGTATTTATATATGTAATACATTTGTGATTTTTGCCAAATGGAGCTTCTTCTTCTGCCAAATCAATTTGAGGGACTATACAATACCACTTTGTCCTATCATATGGGCTTTGATTGTAGTTCCCAGTTTTAATAGCTCCAGCCTTTTCTAAGCTCTCTAAAGCTCTTCTAATTTGGTCTGTTGTTAAATAAGGAAATAGTTCAGTGAAAGCAGCAACTGAATTATATGTCCAATACTCTCCGTCGTGAAAGTGTGTATTGTTTGCTTTATTCTTCATAATCCAAAAGCGAATGTTATGTAAGATAATAGCTTCTACGACTCCATATTTTTTAGCGTCGTCAATGTCAAAATGATGTTCCATATTATTTCTATCTAATAAATTTATCAAAAGCAATAGCTTCTTTAGCATTTAATTCTTCAGGTGTAACCTGATTTTTTTCATAATACTTAATAGTATTTTTAGCACATTTAATGATGTGTTTCAACTCTTCTTGAGTTAGGTAAGGATTCCCCCATCTGCTTCCACAAAAGATTATATCGTTTTCTATGTGGTACACTGTAGGTGTAGATTTAATTACTGGCATAAAAATAAAAAACCCTCTTGAGATAGTTTGCAGGGGAAGTGGAATTTAGCAACGAACAGCTAGTTTCCCCAACTCCCTATCTCAAGGGGGTTTGTTAAAAATGTTTTTACATTTAATGTTCGTTTATGTAATTGAACCCGAATTCCACCTCAGTGATTCAATCGGCAACAAAGGTATAATAAAAAATTACAAATGCAAATAAAAAAAACGAATTTGCTTTATTTGTTTAAAAAACATATCTTTGTCCTTAAATAAATAAAAATATGCCACCATTTTTACCTCTTGCTATGATGGGTCTAGGAGCAGTGTCGAAAGGAGTCGGTGCTGTAGGTTCTTACTTTGACCAGCGTAGAGCCCAAAGGCAGTTAGATGCTTTAGGCAGACAAGCTTTACCTCAATACGCTGTTAATCCAGCAGTTGCTCGTATTTATGCAGGTGCTCAGAGAGAAGTGGCTTCTCCTGAAGGTTTCACTGGAGCGGAAAGGAATGCATTCATGCAGAATATAGCTTCAGGATTAAATACTCAAGCAGCTAATGCTAGAGTTATTGGTGGTGGTTCTATGAGCCGTGCTATATCTGGTGTTTTATCTGGGAATCAATTAGGGCAATATAATCAGTTTGCAGCACAGAACGCTGCTTTAGCTAGACAAAATAGAAATGCTGCCTACTCTCGCTTAATGGGAGCAGCAAATACAATGCAAGGTATTAGTAATCAAAACACAAGTATGCTTGCTAATAGAAGGTTGAGACAAGAAGAATTATTAGGTCAAGCTATTGCTAGTCAGAGAGCTTACAGAACTAATTTGTTAAATAGTTTAGGTTCGGACTTGACTACTGCAGGAACTTACGGCCTAATGGGCGGAATGGG
>JACCDU010453076.1_pt1 | contig 20326 bp, 19 predicted proteins | sample 7446081 | NCBI WGS metagenome assembly JACCDU01 (sample SAMN15323447, study PRJNA562643) | freshwater metagenome | isolation source: river surface water | place: USA:Blue River Watershed | collected 2017-08-17
AGCCACGTCATGCTGGTGGACCTGCGCGCCAAGGGCATCACCGGCAAGGAAGCCGAAGCCGCCCTGGGCGCGGCCCACATGACGATCAACAAGAACGCGATCCCGAACGACCCTGAAAAGCCCTTCGTGACCAGCGGCGTGCGCATCGGCACCCCCGCCATGACCACGCGTGGTTTCAAGGACGAGGAAGCCCGCACCACGGCCAACCTGATCGCCGACGTGCTGGATAACCCGAAAGACGAAGCCTACATCGCCGCTGTGCGCGCCAAGGTCAACGCCCTGACCGCACGCTTTCCTGTTTACAAGTAATCAGGGCGCACAAAGATGAAATGCCCCTTCTGCGGTCACCTCGAAACCCAAGTGGTAGAGACCCGGCTGGCCGAAGACGGGGGCTTCATCCGGCGTCGCCGCCAGTGTGGCGCCTGTGAAAAACGCTTCACCACCTACGAAAAGCCGGAAGTCACCTTTCCGGCCATCGTCAAAAAAGACGGTCGGCGCATCGAATACCAGCGCGAAAAGCTGCGTGCCAGCCTGAATCTGGCCCTGCGCAAGCGGCCAGTCAGTACCGAGCAGGTGGATGCAGCCATTGAGCGCATCGAGGAAAAACTGCTGGCCCTGCCCAGCCGCGAAGTCGCCTCCAACCGCATCGGCGAGCTGGTCATGCGCGAACTCAAAAAACTCGACAAAGTGGCCTATGTGCGCTTTGCCAGTGTGTACCGAAGCTTCGAAGACATCGACGAATTCAAAACCCTGGTGGACGAGGTCCGCTGAAAGCTCAGCTGCAATCTGGCGGATTGGCTTTCTCCAGGCGCGGTCGGCCCAGGGCGTTGCTCACAACCTGCCAGCCCACATCTGACCCCGGTCTGCAAAAGCGCCAGGTCCCGGCCATGAACGCGCCGCTCGGGGTGGCACTGCGCCCCTCTGCGTTGTAGGAAAAATAGGCTTTGGCTGTGCTGGTCACGGACAGCCGCAGGGCGGCAGGCACAGCGGCGTGGGCCTCGATCAGTGCTTCGTCAGCGTCCAGCTGGGCGTTGCCGTTGACATCTGCAAACACCAGCCAGCCCTTTTGCCAGGTGCCACTGGCATCGCACGCGCTGTCAGTGATCCTCGCGCACACCGTCACCCGCTGCTGGCGGCGTACAGCCTCGCTGCGTGCCAGCACCAGACTGCCCAACAAACCCTCTGCCTGCTCCTGCAACTGGTGCTGCTGGCGCAACGCCGACATGGCAGGTGCAGCCAGAGAAAACATCAGCCCCAGCAGAGCCATGACCACCAGCGCTTCGAGCAAGGTAAAGCCCCTCGCCCTGAGCCGCATCCCAAACAAGTCCTGCATTTTTGTCTCCCTGAGCGCGACAGCCTAATCCAGTCCGTCGTCTCTGCCAAGCTGTATTGAGGGTCTGTACAAGCCACCCTCGGATGGCCACAATGGCACCAAAAAGATCAGGGAGGAGACAGGTATGCACAAGCCTGAGCAACACTTGCGCGTTGCGTCACGCGCACGATCAAAGGGCTGGACACTCACCGAGTTGCTCATCAGCCTGGCCGTGATGGGCACGCTGGCGGCGCTGGCCCTGCCCGCCTACCTGCAGCAACAACGCCAGGCCCGGCGCAGCGACGCACAGGTGGCCTTGCAGCAGCTGCAAATGGACCAGGCGCGCTGGCGCGCCCAGCACGACACTTACGCCGACTCGCTCACAGCCCTGGGCTGGGGCAGCGATCAATCGCCTCGCGGGCAGTACCGGATCAGCATCTCCCAAGCCGATGCCGAGGGCTATACCCTCGAAGCCTGGCCCCTGGGTGCACAGTCGGCAGACCGCGATTGCAGCCCCCTGCGGCTGCGCTGGCAAGGCAGCGCCACCGCCACCTTCAGTGCGGGCCAGCACCCTGACAGCGACCCCAACCGCTGCTGGCGGCAGTGATGTCTTGCACCTTCCTCCAGGGCAGAGAGGGCATGCGACACGCCTGCGAACGCGGTGAAACCCTGATCGGACTGTTGGTCGGTCTGGCCGTCGGTTTGGTCGTGCTGGCGGCGGGCACGCAAATGCTGGGCCAACACCTGCGCGGCCACCGCCTGAACCTGCAGTCCAGCCACCTGCAACACGACTTGCGCACGGCCATGGACTGGATGACGCGCGAGCTGCGACGGGCGCAATACGTGGCAGACGCCTGGCAAACAAGGTCCCCCACCACATGCAACGACACCTTCTGCGACGGCTTGGAAGACTTCAGCATCGAGGGCGACTGGATCGACTTCAGCCACGACCGCAACCACAACGGCGCACAGGACGACGACGAATGCATGGGCTTTCGGCTGTCGGACAAGGCACTGATGGCCCGACGCAGCTGCAGCGGCTCGGGCAACTGGCTGCCCCTCACAGACCGCAACAGCCTGGAGGTGACAGCGCTGAGCTGGCAGCTGCAGTGCGAGCAGCGCCAGGGCTGGCTGCACCGCAGCGTGCGTGTCACGCTCGCAGGCCAGTGGCCGGGTGACGCCTTGCTGCCCTTCAGCCTGTCGCAAACCGTGCACCTGCGCAACGATCTGCCCGCCAGCGTTCAGGCGCTGTATTGCCCATGAAATCCGTACCATCAAAGCATGCCCAAAGCGGTGCCATCACGCTGCTGGTGGCGATCGGTCTGGTCGTGCTGGCGGCGCTGGCCAGCTTCTACAGCAGCCGCAGCGTGCTGATGGACCAGTTGGCCGGGCAAAACCACGAACGCGCCGCACAGGCGCGCCTGGCGGCCGAGGCCGCATTGGCTGCGGCACAAGCGGCCATCGCTGGCGGCAGTACGCCTTTCGATGCCTTGCTGTCCCGGCCCACACCCTGCCCACCCGGCATGAAAGGGCCGCAGTGGCAATGCGCGGCCTTGACGGTGCCGCCGCACCCGGCTTTGCCCCAGGCGCAGGCCAGCATCACAGCCGTGCGCGACCTGGTCATGGCGCCGCATGTGCTGACGCTGCACGCGCAAAGCAGCCTGGCCGGGCAAAACAGCCGGGGGCAGGTACGCGAGAGCCTGTTCCTGCCCGTGCTCGCGCCCGCCCCAGGCGACGTACCCCAGGCCGCGCTGGTGCTCAACGGCTGCATCAGTGAAGCCGCCGGGGCCAGCCTGCGCTTGTGCCCGCTCAGCAAAAGCGGTCAGGCCTGCAGCGGCAGCGCCAGCGCACCCGCAGTGCAAACGCATTTTGTGGTCGACACCAACCGCAACGGCAGCATCTCCAGCGCCGAGAAAACCGCCTGCATGGCCCTGTCCAGCACCAGCCTGCCCGGTGGCGGCACCCGCATCGGCCCCAACAACGCCGTGCCACGCAGTCCTTGCAACCGCGCTGCCTGGCGCAGCGTGTTCGGCGACATCACGGACGCGCAACTGAAGGCCTGGTCCACCGCGCAAGAGCGCAATGGCCTGCACGCGCTGAGCACGCCGCCCCGAACCATTTATTGGATCGACAGCCCTGCCGACTGGAGCCAAAGCGTGGGCACACCCGAGGCCCCGGCCCTGCTGGTGTTCTCCAGCCAGGCCTGCGCACTGCGCTGCCCACGCATGGCGCCGGGCGTGCACGTCCACGGCAGCGTGGTGCTCGATTCAGCCTGCGACGACGAAAAAATGCGCGGCTGGCAAGGCGGGTGGATCGAGGGCCAGCTGGTGGTCGAGTCCGGTCTGCCCGAGTGGCACTCGGCCACGCTGTGGGCCAGGCCGTATGGGCGAGACGGCTACATCCTCAACTGGCCAGACGGCATCGACGCGGGCCGGGTGCAACGCGTGAACGGCAGCTGGAGCGAAGGCGCGCCATGAAACACCCACAACAAGGCATGGCCCTGATTGAAGCCCTGGTCGCGTCGGCCGTGCTGGGCATCGGCCTCCTGGGCGCCACACAGCTGACCCTCAAGACGCTGCAGGTCGCCACCGAAACGCGTCAGCGCGGCGTGGCCCAGGTGCTGGCGCAAGAAGCCCTGGACTGCGCCCTCTCAGGCACCGCTTGCCCGAGTCAAGACAGCACCGAGGTGCAAGGCGTGCGCTACATCCGGCAGACCCGCATCACGCCGCGAGGCAGTGGCGTACAGGATGTTCAGGTCACCGTGCAATCGGCTTCACCCAAGGCACGTGCTGGCAGCAATGAAGCAGCCACCCTGGTGTGGCACAGCAGCGTCTCGCCCGTCCCCGGCTGGGTCGGGCGCTGAGCGCCAGCGTGGGCGAAGCCGGGAGTTCGCGTATCCTCACGCCCAACCAGTGACCTGCAGACCGCCGTGTACCCGATGCCACCCTCCCCGATGCAACAAGCCCTGGAACTGGCCCGCCAGGCCCTGTGGCTGACCTCGCCCAACCCGCGTGTGGGCTGCGTAATAACCGCGCCAGACGGTGCCGTGCTGGGCCAGGGCCACACGCAACGGGCCGGCGGGCCACACGCCGAGATCATGGCCCTGCGCGATGCGCAGGCCCGGGGCCACGAGGTGCGCGGCGCCACTGCCTGGGTCACGCTCGAGCCTTGCGCCCACAAGGGCCGCACCGGCCCCTGCTGTGAAGCGCTCGCCGCCGCCGGCATTGGCCGCGTGGTGTCGGCTGTGACCGACCCCAACCCCCAAGTGGCCGGGCAAGGCCTGGCGCGCCTGCAGGCCGCTGGCGCCCAGGTGCAGACCCTGGGGGCCGACGACCCGCTCGCCATCGAAGCGCGCGAGCTCAACATCGGTTTTTTCAGTCGCATGGAGCGCAGCCTGCCCTGGGTGCGCATGAAGATTGCCGCCTCCATCGACGGGCAAACGGCCCTGGCCAACGGCCAGAGCCAGTGGATCACCGGCCCCGAGGCCCGCGCCGACGGCCACGCCTCGCCCGCACGTGCCTGCGCTGTGCTCACCGGCATCGGCACCGTGCTCGAAGACGACCCGCTGCTCAATGTGCGTGGTCTGGACGTGCCGCGCCAGCCCCACCTGGTGGTGGTCGACAGCCGCCTGGACCTGCCCCTGAACGCCCGGCTGCTCGACACCTTGGGCAGCGGCGAGCACGCCCGCCAGATCTGGCTCTACACCGCCACTGCCGAACAGGCCGACAAACGCGCAGCCCTCAGCGCCCGTGGCGTGCAGGTGATCGACTGTGCCGGCCCCGGGGGCAAAGTCGACCTGCCCGCGCTGCTGCGCGACCTGGCACGACGCGAGGTCAACGAACTGCATGTGGAGGCCGGTTTCAAGCTCAACGGCTCGTTCATGCGCGAAAAGCTGGTGGACGAGTGGCTGCTTTACCTGGCGCCGCAGTGGCTGGGACCCGGTCAGGGCATGGCCAATCTGCCGGCGCTGTCGCAGCTCGGCGATGCGCTGAAGCTGCGCTTTCAGGCGGTGGACCGGGTGGGGCCGGATGTGCGGCTGCTGATGCGGCGTTGAGGGTCCGCCGATGCTGTCGGCACCCGGCCAGAATGGATGGATTGCCCGGTCAGGCCGGGCAATGACAATTCATCAGGCCGGGCAATGACAATTCATCAAAGCGGGCAATGACAAGGTCCGCCTGTCATCCTCGGGCTTGAATACAGCATGTCATCCTCAGGCTTGACCCGAGGATCCATGCCTCAAGCCACACCTTGGGCAATGCTCAACAGCGTCCATCGCGACGAGGTCGTCACTCCCACGACAACTCAAACCGAATCGTGTGCAATGTCCTGCAGGGGCCAACGCGGCTTGACGTCAAAGCTGTAGCGCGGCTCGGCCGTCTGCATGCCAGCCTGCAGGCGCATGGCCGCGGCCATGGCGATCATGGCCCCGTTGTCGGTGCACAGGTGCAGCTCGGGGTAGTGCACCCGCACGCCAGCTTTGGCACACAGCGCATTGAGCTGGCGGCGCAATTCGCGGTTGGCGCCCACGCCACCGGCGACCACCAGACGCTTCATGCCGGTTTCTTTAAGCGCCGTCATGGCCTTTTTGGTCAGCACCTCGACGATGGCGGCCTGGGTGGATGCGGCCAGATCGGCCCGCTCGGGTGCGCCCTCGGTGTGCGCGGCCTCGCCGATCTTTTTGCACTGGGTCAGCACCGCCGTCTTGAGCCCGGCAAAAGAAAAATCCAGATCGCCGCTGTGTAGCAGCGGGCGCGGCAGCTTGTAGGCCACCGGATTGCCCTGCTCGGCCAGGCGCGACAGGCCCGGTCCGCCGGGGTAAGGCAAGCCCATGAGCTTGGCCGACTTGTCAAAAGCTTCACCGGCCGCATCGTCGATGGTCTCGCCGAGCAACTCGTAACGGCCCACGCCGTCCACCCGCATCAGCTGGGTGTGCCCACCGGACACCAGCAAGGCGATGAAGGGGAATTCGGGCGGGTCTTCGCTCAAAAAGGGCGAGAGCAGGTGGCCTTCGAGGTGGTGGATGCCGATCACCGACTTGCCCAGTGAAGCGGCCAGTGCGCAGGCCACGCCCGAGCCCACCAGCAAGGCACCGGCCAGACCGGGGCCACGGGTGTAGGCCACCACGTCCACATCGGCCAGCGCATGGCCGGCGCGCGCCATCACCTCGCGCGTGAGTGGCAGCACGCGGCGGATGTGGTCGCGGCTGGCCAGCTCGGGCACCACGCCGCCATAGGCCTGGTGCATCTCGATCTGGCTGTGCAGCGCGTGCGCGAGCAGGCGCGGCCAGCCCGCCTCGGTCGTTTCGACCAGGGCCACACCGGTTTCGTCGCAGGACGATTCGATCCCCAAAATTCGCATAACAGGTAGTTTACGTGGGGCATGGGCCGACGCCACGGGCTTTGGTCTAATCCAGCCATTCTTTCAGGAGCCCCCCATGAGCACCACACTGCGACTGATTTCTTCGATGGCCACCAAGCCACTGCTGGCCGACCTCGTGGCGCTCTACACAGCCCAAGCCCCCAGCGTTCAGGTCGTGGTCGAGTCGGTCGGCGGTGTCGACGCGGCCAAGCGCGTCGAGGCCGGAGAAGCCTTTGACGGCGTGGTGCTGGCCAGCAACGCCATCGACAAGCTGATCGCCGGTGGCCGTGTGCTGGCCGGCAGCCGCGCAGACCTGGTGCATTCGGGCGTGGCCGTGGCCGTGCCTGCCGGGGCTCCGGTGCCCGACATTTCGACCGAAGAAGCGCTCAAGGCCGCCGTGCTGGCTGCGCCCACGCTGGGTTACTCCACCGGGCCGAGCGGCGTGCAACTGGCCAAGCTGTTGGAGGCCTGGGGCATTACCGAGCAAATTGCGCCGCGCATCGTGCAGGCCAAGCCGGGCGTGCCGGTCGGCTCGCTGGTCGCCCAGGGCGAGGTGGCGCTGGGTTTTCAGCAGCTGAGCGAAATGCTGGGCGTGCCCGGCATCACCCTGGTGGGCGGCCTGCCCAAGGCGGTGGAGATCATCACCACCTTCTCGGGCTCTGTGGCAGCCACCTGCCAGCAGCCCGAGGCCATGCGCGCCCTGCTCGCCTTCTGGCAGTCGCCCGCGTGCGACGAACTCAAACGCCGCCATGGCATGGACCCGGCCTGAATAGGGCGTTCTTTCCTGCAGCCAAGCGGGCCACGGCCCGCTTTTTGCTTTTTTGAACCCATGTCTGAAGCCCTTCGCATCGTCGTCATCGTTTCCGACCCGGCCCTGGCCGACGGGGATGAGCAGGCGCTTGCCCAGGCCGAACGCTCGCGCCTGCTGCGCATCGGACTGCTCGAAGCAGGCTACAACCTGGTCGCGACGCTGCCGGCAGACCCTTTTCTGACGGAGCGGCTGGCGCAGCTGCGGGCCGATCTGGTGATCGTAGACGCCGAAAGCGATGCCCGGGATGCGCTCGAGCATGTGGTCATGGCCACGCGCGACGAGCGCCGGCCGATTGTCATGTTCACCAGCGACGAAGACACTTCGCATGTGAACGAAGCGGTGGCCGCTGGCGTGACGGCCTACATCGTCGATGGCCTCGCGCCCGAGCGCATTCATCCCATCCTCACGGTGGCCTTGGCGCGCTTTCGGCACCAGGAAGCCCTGCTCGCCGAGCTCGACAGCGCACGCGACGAGTTGCAGGAGCGCAAGCTGATTGAACGGGCCAAGAGCTTGCTGATGCAGCGCCAAGGCCTGTCCGAGCCTGAGGCCTACGCACGGCTGCGCAAGGCCGCCATGAACAAAGGCATGAAGCTGGGCGAGATGGCGCAGCAGATGATCGAGATGGCCGAATTGCTGGGCTGAACACCCAGCGCACCAGACAAAAGCACCAATGCCGTGCATTGGCACAGCCACGGTGCACAAAGCAGCCCGGATACCCAGGAAAACCCTGGCACAACCCTTGCAATGAGTTGCACAAGGCCAAATCAGGCCACCCGTGACAGCCACCCAACGGCGGGCAGCGGTCACCAAGGACAAAGGCGTCCCCATGCGTACGCGCACTGCACGGCAGGCGCGTCTGTCATGAGGATGCCTTTTTTGTTTTCGTAACTTGATGGAGTGTTCACCATGACCGACTTTCTCAAAACCAGTCTGAGCCGCCGCACCGTCCTGCAAGCCGCTGCTGTGGGTGCGGCTGGCGTCTCCCCGGCTCTGCGCTCGGTGGTCTATGCCGCGGGTTCGGACGCCCCCGAAAAAAAGGAAGTGAAGATCGGTTTCATCCCGCTGACCGATTGCGCCAGCGTGGTGATGGCTTCGGTGCTGGGCATTGACCAGAAGTACGGGGTCAAGATCATCCCGACCAAGGAAGCGAGCTGGGCAGGCGTTCGCGACAAGCTGGTCAACGGCGAGCTGGACTTTGCCCATGTGCTCTACGGTCTGGTCTACGGTGTGCACCTGGGCTTGGGTGGCCCCAGGAAAGACATGGCCGTGCTGATGACGCTCAACAACAACGGGCAAGCCATCACCTTGTCCAAAAAGCTCTCGGACAAGGGCGCAGTGGATGGCGCCGGGCTGGCCAAGCTGATGCAAAGCGACAAGCGCGACTACACCTTTGCGCAGACTTTCCCCACCGGCACGCACGCCATGTGGCTGTATTACTGGCTGGCCGCCTACGGCATCCACCCGCTCAAGGACGCCAAGGTCATCACCGTGCCGCCACCGCAGATGGTGGCCAACATGCGCGTGGGCAACATGGACGGTTTCTGCGTGGGCGAGCCCTGGGGCCACCGCGCCATCATGGACGGCATCGGCATCACGGCCGTCACCACGCAGGACATCTGGAGGGACCATCCCGAAAAAGTGCTGGGCACGACTGCCGAGTTCACCAAAAAATACCCCAACACCGCACGCGCCGTGACGGCTGCCATCATCGAGGCGGGCAAATGGATCGACGCCAGCCTGTCCAACAAGATGAAGATGGCCGAAACCGTGGCCGACAAGTCCTATGTGAACACCAGCGTGGACGCCATCAACCAGCGCATCCTGGGGCGTTACCAGAATGGCCTGGGCAAGACCTGGGACGACCCCAACCACATGAAGTTCTATGCTGACGGGGCGGTGACCTTCCCCTACCTGTCGGACGGCATGTGGTTCCTGACCCAGCACAAGCGCTGGGGCCTGCTCAAGGACCACCCCGACTACCTGGCCGTGGCCAGGCAGATCAACCAGATCGACCTCTACAAACAGGCGGCCACTGCTGCCGGCGCCCCCGTGCCCAAAAGCGAGATGCGCACCCACAAGCTGATCGACGGCGTGGTCTGGGACGGCAAGGATCCGCAAAAGTACGCCGACAGCTTCAAGATCAAGGCCTGAGGGGAAGAGGATGAAACACAAAGACTGGCGACCGCTGTGGCTGGCGGTGTTGCCGCCGCTCATGGGCCTGGGCTTGCTCATTGGCCTTTGGGCCCTGGTGTCCATCACCACCAAAGGCAGTATCCCCAGCCCCTACGAGACGGGAGTGCAGGCCCTCGAAATCTTCAGCAACCCGTTCTACCGCAAGGGCCCCAACGACCAGGGCGTAGGCTGGAACGTACTCATGTCACTCGAACGCGTGGCAGTGGGTTTTGGCCTGGCAGCGCTCGTCGGCATCCCGGCCGGTTTTGTGATCGGGCGCTTCACCTTTCTTTCGCGGATGTTCAATCCACTCATCAGCCTGCTGCGTCCGGTCTCGCCGCTGGCCTGGCTGCCCATCGGCTTGCTGGTATTCAAAGGCGCCAATCCGGCAGCCATCTGGACCATCTTCATCTGCTCCATCTGGCCGATGGTCATCAACACCGCTGTAGGGGTGCAGCGCGTGCCGCAGGACTACATGAACGTGGCCCGCGTGCTCAACCTGTCGGAGTGGAAGATCGCCACCACCATCCTGTTCCCGGCCGTGCTGCCTTACATGTTGACCGGTGTGCGCCTGGCCGTGGGTACCGCATGGCTGGTGATCGTGGCCGCCGAGATGCTGACCGGCGGCGTAGGCATCGGCTTCTGGGTCTGGGACGAGTGGAACAACCTCAACGTCAAGAACATCATCATCGCGATCTTCGTGATCGGCGGCGTCGGGCTGATCCTCGAAGTCGTCCTGATCCGCATCGCCACCGCTTTCACTTACGAGGATGTCCGCGCATGAACGACGACAGCAAATTCATCGAAATCCAGAGCGTCGAGCAGACCTTCAAGACGGCCAAGGGACTGTTCCCAGCCCTGCGCGACATCCAGCTCAACATTGCCAAGGGAGAGTTTGTGGCCTTGATCGGCCACTCGGGCTGCGGCAAGTCCACCCTGCTCAACCTGATCGCTGGCCTGACCACACCCACCGCTGGTTTGCTGCTGTGTGCCAACCGCGAAATCGCCGGCCCCGGCCCGGACCGCGCAGTGGTGTTCCAGAACCACTCGCTGCTGCCCTGGCTGACCTGCTTTGACAACGTCTACCTGGGCATCGAGCGCGTGTTTGGCAAGAGCGAAAGCAAGGCACAGCTGCGCGCACGCACCCACGCGGCGCTGGACATGGTGGGCCTGGCGCATGCTGCGCTAAAGCGGCCCGGCGAAATCTCGGGCGGCATGAAGCAGCGTGTGGGCATCGCGCGGGCTTTGGCCATGGAGCCCAAAGTACTGCTCATGGACGAGCCATTTGGCGCGCTGGACGCCCTCACTCGCGCCAAGCTGCAGGACGAGCTGCTCGAGATCGTCGCCAGCACGCACGCCACGGTGGTCATGGTCACGCACGATGTGGACGAAGCGGTCCTGCTGTCCGACAGGATTGTGATGATGACCAACGGCCCGGCCGCCACCATTGGCGAGGTACTGAGGGTGGACCTTCCCCGACCGCGCTCACGCATCGAGCTGGCTGATAACTCCCAGTACCAGCACTACCGCAAGGCGGTGATCGATTTCCTCTACACCCGTCAGGGGCATGTAGAGAAGGCTGCTTGAGGACATCCACCATGGACATGCGCGTCACCCCCCGTCAAAAAATGAAACTGGTCATGGTCGGCAACGGCATGGCCGGTGTGCGAGCCCTCGAGGAGCTGCTCAAGCTGGCTCCCGACCTCTACGACATCACCGTCTTCGGGGCCGAGCCCCACCCCAACTACAACCGCATCCTGCTCTCGCCAGTGCTGGCCGGCGAACAAACCCTGGACGAGATCGTGCTCAACGACTGGGCCTGGTACCAGGACAACAGCATCACGCTGCACGCGGGCTTCAAGGTCACGCAGGTGGACCGCGTGCGCCGTACCGTCACGGCCATCCACACCGATGGCCAGTTGATCGAGGCGCCCTATGACCGCCTGATCCTGGCCACCGGCTCCAACCCCTTCATCCTGCCCCTGCCGGGCAAAGATCTGCCGGGCGTGTTGGCTTACCGCGACATCGCCGACACCCAGGCCATGATCGATACGGCCTCGAAATACAGGCATACGGTGGTGATTGGTGGCGGCCTGCTCGGCTTGGAGGCGGCCAATGGCCTGATGAAGCGCGGCATGCAGGTCACCGTGGTGCACGCCAGCGAGTGGCTGATGGAGCGCCAGCTCGACAAGGTCGCCGGCCAGATGCTGCAAGCCACGCTCGAAGCGCGGGGTATGCAGTTCTGCATGAGCGCGCAGACGGCGGCACTGGTGGCCGGGGACAGTGGCCGCGTAGCCAAGGTCGAGTTCAAGGACGGCAGCCATGTGCTCGCCGATCTGGTGGTGATGGCGGTGGGCATCCGCCCCAACACGCAGCTGGCTGAAAGCATGGGCCTGCATGTGAACCGCGGCATCGTGGTGAGCGACACCCTGCAGACGGTGACCGACCCGCGCATCTGGGCAGTGGGTGAATGTGCGGCGCACAGGGGCATCGCCTACGGGCTGGTGGCTCCGCTGTTCGAGCAAGGCAAGGTGCTGGCCAACCACCTGGCCGAATTCGGCATCGCCCGCTACCTCGGCTCGCAGACTTCGACCAAGCTCAAGGTCACTGGCATCGATCTGTTCAGCGCGGGCGAGTTCATGGGCGGTGAAGGCACCGAGGAGATCGTGATGAGCGATCCGGCCGGTGGCGTCTACAAAAAGCTGGTGATCAAGGACGAACAGCTGGTGGGTGTCTGCCTGTATGGCGATACGGTCGACGGCAGTTGGTACTTCAAACTGCTACGCGAAGGCCGCAGCGTGGGCGACATCCGCGACAAGCTGATGTTTGGTGAATCCAACATTGGCGATGTGGGGCACCAGGGCCAAAGCAAAGCCGCGGCAATGCAAGATACCGACGAGGTCTGCGGCTGCAACGGCGTGACCAAAGGTGCCATCTGCAAGGCCATCAAGGACAAGGGCCTGTTCACCCTGGACGAAGTGCGCAAGCAGACCAAGGCCAGCGCCAGCTGCGGCTCCTGCACAGGACTGGTCGAGCAAATCCTCATGTTCACCGCCGGTGGCGACTATTCGGCCACGCCGAAGATGAAGCCGATCTGCGGCTGCACCTCGCACGGGCACCAGGCGGTGCGCAATGCGATCCGAGAACACAAGTTGCTGAGCGTGGGGGTAGTTTTCCGCTTCATGGAGTGGCGCACGCCCAACGGCTGCGCCAGCTGCCGACCGGCCGTCAACTACTACCTCATCAGCACCTGGCCCAAAGAGGCGCAGGACGACCCGCAAAGCCGTTTCATCAACGAACGCAGCCACGCCAACATCCAGAAAGACGGGACCTACAGCGTGATCCCGCGGATGTGGGGAGGCGAAACCACCGCCGCCGAGCTGCGCCGCATCGCCGATGTGGTTGACAAATACCAGATCCCGACTGTCAAGGTCACAGGCGGCCAGCGCATTGACCTGTTGGGCGTCAAGAAGGAAGACCTGGTCAATGTCTGGAAAGACATCGGCATGCCCTGCGGTCATGCCTACGCCAAGGCCCTTCGCACCGTGAAAACCTGCGTAGGCAGCGAATGGTGTCGCATGGGCACGCAAGACAGCACCCAGATGGGCAAGGACCTGGAGAAAGCCATGTGGCGCATGTATGCACCGCACAAGGTCAAGTTCGCCGTGAGTGGTTGCCCGCGCAACTGTGCCGAGGCCGGCATCAAGGACGTCGGCATCATCGGCGTGGACAGTGGCTGGGAAATGTACATCGGCGGCAACGGCGGCATCAAGACCGAAGTGGCCGAGTTCTTTGTCAAGCTCAAAACCGCCGAGGAAGTGCTCGAATACACCGGCGCTTTCATGCAGCTCTACCGCGAGGAAGGCTGGTACCTTGAACGCACTGTGCACTACCTGCACCGCGTGGGCATGGACCACATCAAAAAGCAGGTGCTGGATGACGAGGCCAACCGCAAGGCCCTGTGGGCGCGGCTCCAGCATGGGCTGGAGGGCGAGCCTGATCCCTGGTTCGAGTTCGACAAAGCGCATGTGGACACCCGCCAGTTCGAACCCCTCACTTCTGCATAAGGAAGCACCATGCCTGTCTGGAAAGCCATCTGCCGCATCGAAGACATCCCGGTGCTCGGCGCGCGCCGCGTGGCGCGCGACCAGGGTCTGGATGTAGCCATCTTCCGCAACGACGCGGACGAAGTTTTTGCTCTGCTCGACCGCTGCCCCCACAAAGGCGGCCCGCTCTCGCAAGGGATCGTGTTCGGTCAGCAAGTTGCTTGTCCGTTGCACAACTGGACGATTGGCCTGTGCGACGGCATGGCCCACGCCCCGGATGAAGGCTGTACCCCACGCTTTGTCCTGAAAGTAGAAGCCGGTGTGGTGCACCTTGACGCCCACGAACTCGCCAGTCTCGCCACCGACCTGACACGTCCCATCGCAGGGCCGGTGTCGCGCAAGACCGCGTGTGCATGACGAGGGCGCCCATGAGCGAAGGTCTGCGCGAAACCCGGTCCACCTGCCCCTACTGCGGGGTGGGATGCGGCGTGGTCATCGAATCGCGCGGCGCGAAGATCACGGGTGTGCGCGGCGACCCGGATCATCCGGCCAACTTCGGACGCCTGTGCACCAAAGGCCAGTCGCTGCACCTCACGGCAGCCCCGCAGGTCACGCAGCAAACCCGCCTGCTCACGCCCCTGTGGCGGCCTGTGCGCGGCCAGGCGCCGCAGGCCGTGGACTGGGACAGCGCCGTTACCATGGCGGCCTCACGCCTGGCGGCCATCGTGCGCGGTCACGGCCCGGATGCCTTGGGTCTGTACATCTCGGGCCAACTGCTGACCGAGGACTATTACGTCTTCAACAAGCTCGCGAAAGGGCTGCTGGGCACCAACAACATCGACAGTAATTCGCGCCTGTGCATGAGCAGCGCGGTGGCTGGCTACAAGATGACGCTTGGCGCCGACGCACCACCCGCCTGCTACGACGACATCGCGCAGGCGCAGTGTTTGTTCATTGCCGGCAGCAATGCGGCCTGGGCGCATCCCATCCTGTTTCGCCGTATCGAAGACGCACGCCTCGCCAACCCCGCTCTGAAAATGGTGGTGGTCGACCCGCGCCGTACCGACACCGCGGACATGGCCGATCTGCACCTGCAGATCCAGCCCGGCACCGACGTGATGCTGTTCCACGGCTTGCTGCACCTGATGCTGCGTGAAGGCTGGACCCAGAGGGCTTACATTGCAGCGCACACCAGCGGCTTCGAGGCGCTGCAGGCCCTGGTGGCCGACCACAGACCCGAGCATGTGGCCCAGATTTGCGGTGTCGCCATCGAAGACCTGCTGACTGCCGCCCGCTGGTTTGCCACCTCGCCCGCCACGCTCAGCCTCTATTGCCAGGGTCTGAACCAGTCGAGCAACGGCACAGCCAAAAACGCTGCACTCATCAACCTGCACCTGGCCACCGCGCAGATCGGCAAGCCAGGCGCCGGTCCGCTTTCTCTCACCGGGCAGCCCAACGCCATGGGCGGACGCGAAGTCGGCGGCATGGCCAACCTGATGTCAGGGCACCGCGACCTGGCCGACCCCCTGCACCGCGCCGAAATCGCAGCCCTGTGGGGCGTGGCCGATGTACCCGCCAGGCCAGGACTGACGGCCGTGGAAATGTTCGAGGCGGCAGCCGACGGTCAGGTCAAGGCGCTCTGGATTGCCTGCACCAACCCGGCCCAGTCCATGCCCGACCAGAAAACCGTGCGCCGCGCCTTACAGCGTGCGGAGTTCGTCATCGTGCAAGAGGCCTTCGAGACAGCCGCCACCTGCGACCTGGCCGACCTGCTGCTGCCTGCCACCACCTGGGGCGAAAAGGAAGGCACCGTCACCAACAGTGAACGCCGCATCAGCCGGGTGCGTGCCGCCGTGCCACCTTCGGGTCAGGCGCGGCACGACTGGCAGATCGCCAGGGACATCGGCCAGCGCCTGGCCATGGCCATGGGCCGCCCACAAGACGCCCGCCTGCTCGACTTCGCCCACCCCGAAACCATCTGGAACGAACACCGCGAAAGCACGCGCGGGCGTGACCTGGACATCACCGGTCTGAGCTACACCCGGCTGGAGCAGACGCCAGCCCAATGGCCACAGCCTGAAGGCATGTCCAGCGGTCGGGCACGCCTGTACACCGACGGCCGCTTTGCCACTCCCGACGGCCGTGCCCGCTTTGCAGCCGTGCGCTGGGAACCGGTGGCCGAGGAGCGTGTGTCGCAATACCCGTTCTCACTGACCACCGGCCGTCTGCGAGACCAGTGGCACGGCATGACACGCACCGGCAATGCCGGCCGCCTGTTTGCCCACAGCCCGGAACCCTGTGTGCAGATGCACCCCCAGGATCTGCAAGGGCTGGGCCTGCAGGATGGCGATCTGGCGCAGGTTCGCAGCAAGCGCGGCAGCCTGGTGCTGCCGGTGCAGGCCTGCACACAGGTGGCGCCGCTGCAGGCTTTCATTGCCATGCACTGGGGGCCCGAGGTGCTCAGCGGACGCGACGCACAGGGCCAACCGGGAATGGGGGTGAACGTGCTGACCACGTCCAGCTTCTGCCCCAGCTCAAAGCAACCCGAGCTCAAACACGCGGCCGTTCAGATCACGCCTGTGGCTGTTGCAAGTGCCTGGTCGCTGGTGGCCATGGCCTGGCTGCCTGCGGATCGTGTGTGGCAAGTCCGCCGCGCGCTGCAGCAGCACCTGACGGACTTTGACTTCGCCAGCCTGGTGCCGTTCGCCGATCCGGCGGCAGAACTGCAAGACCAGGCACCCCGCACGGGCCTTCTGTTGCGCGCCAACTCGACCAAACCCTGTTCAACAGCCTTGCAGCAGATGCTGCACCTGTTGGGTCTGGACACGCCCGACACCCTGCGCTACCAGGACAACGAACGCGCCCAGCTGCGCGCTCTGCGCCTGCTCACGCCCGACGCCAATGGCCTGCGCGCCTTGCAGGGTTTTGCCGTGGCTGGCGACACCCGCTCAGGCCGCTGGTTGCAGGATTTGCTGGAACAAGGGCAGGCCATGGACTGGCCAGCCCGCCAGTGGTTGCAGGCGAGCAGCACCCCGCCCCAAGGCTCCGCGCCGCTCAGCCGGCAGGTCTGCAGCTGCCTGAACGTGCGCGAAGACGCCATCACCGCCTGCCTTCAGGAGACGGCCAGCAGCCACAGCGTCGACGATGCCCAACGCCTGACGCAACTGCAGCAGCTCCTGCACTGTGGCACCCGCTGCGGCTCGTGCTTACCCGAGCTCAAGCGACTGGTCCGGCAGGTGCCCATCATGTCTTGAGGGCCGCATATCCATATAACCCGAAGTCATCAAACCTGTCCGACAATTACCCTATGAGCATCAGCCAATACATCAAGGACATCGGCCGCGGCAAGGACGGCGCGCGCGCGATCGACCGCGCCCAGGCGGCCGATCTGATGGGCCAGGTGCTCGACGGGCAAGTCAGCGATCTGGAACTTGGCGCTTTTTGCCTGGCCATGCGCATCAAGGGCGAAACGCCCGAGGAGATGGCCGGGTTTCTGGATGCCACCCACGCCCGGCTGAACAAGGTGGCCACGGGTGGTGCCCCCACGGTGGTGCTGCCCAGCTACAACGGCGCGCGCAAGCTGCCGGTGCTCACGCCCTTGCTGGCCCTGCTGCTGGCTCGCGAAGGCGCAGCCGTGGTGGTGCATGGCAGCGTGACCGAAGACAAACGGGTGCCGGCAGAAGCGGTGTTCGCTGCGCTGGGCATCGCGCCCATTGCAGGCGCCTTGAGCGCTCGCACTGGACATGTGGCTTTCGTGCGCACCGCCAGCCTCAACACCGGTCTGGACCGCCTGCTTTCGGTGCGCCGCGTGGTCGGTCTGCGCAACTCCGGGCACAGCCTGGTCAAGCTCATGAACTCCTGCGACGGCCCGGCCCTGGTGGTGGGCAGCTACACCCATCCCGAATACCTGCAGTCCATGTCGGCCACTTTTGCACTCACCGGCCAGCACGCCCTGCTGCTGCGGGGCACTGAGGGCGAGCCGGTGGCCGATGCCCGCCGCACCCCGGCCATGGATGTGTTCAAGGAGGGTCAGACCCGGCGTGTTCAGGAACAGCGCGAAGGCTCGCTGGCCCGGCTGCCCGACATGCCCGCCATCGACGCGACCGCCACAGCCGCTTACATCCAGCAGGTACTGCGCAGTGAGCGACCGGTCCCCGAACCGATTGCCTTGCAAGTGCGACACATCCTCCACGAGGTGAAGTCATGAGCCCCGATTCCCCCCCACCAGTCATGGCGAGCGAAGCGCAGCCATCCCTCACGAGATCGCCACGGACCTTCGGTCCTCGCGATGACAGAACGTCCACCCGTGGCCGCTGCACCCTGGTGGGCGCCGGCCCCGGCGACCCCGAACTGCTGACCATCAAGGCCGCCAAGGCGATTGCCGGCGCCACCGTGCTGTTCGTGGACGACCTGGTCAACCCCGCCGTGCTCGAACACGCGGCGCCCCAAGCGCGCATCGTGCATGTGGGCAAGCGTGGCGGCTGCAAGAGCACGCCGCAGGCCTTCATCCACAAGCTGATGGTGCAGGCCGTGGCCGAAGGTGAAAACGTGGTGCGCCTCAAGGGCGGCGACCCCTTCATTTTTGGCCGTGGCGGCGAAGAGGTGGAACACCTGCGCGCAGAAGGCATCGAAGTCGAGGTCATCAACGGCATCACCTCGGGCCTGGCGGGCCTCACCAGCCTGGGCGCCCCGCTCACCCACCGTGACCATGCCCACGGCGTGGTGTTCGTCACCGGCCACGCCAAGCCTGGCGACGCCGGCCCCGACTGGCCGCAACTGGCTGCCGCTGCCCAACAGGCCAAACTCACGCTGGTGATCTACATGGGCGTGAGCAGCCTGCAGGCCATCCAGAGCGGCCTGCTGCAAGGCCTGCCCGCCAGCACACCGGTGGCCATTGTGCAAAACGCCAGCCTGCCCCAGCAACGCGATGCGCTGACCACTCTGGGCCAGCTCGAAGCCACCATGGCAAGCGAGGGTCTGCAAAGCCCCAGCATCATGGTGGTGGGCAACGTGGTGCAAGGGGCACGGGCCTGGGCGTCGCAGGAAGCAGCGCGCCACGCGGCTTGAACTGGGCGGCCCTCATCGGCCCTTACACTCGCCCGCATGAACCAATGGGATGCGGTGATCGTGGGTGCCGGTGCAGCCGGCCTTTTTTGTGCCGGTGTGGCGGGCCAGCTGGGCCTGAACGTGCTGGTGCTCGACTACAGCGACAAGGTGGCTGAAAAAATCCGCATCTCGGGCGGCGGGCGCTGCAACTTCACCAACCGCCAACTCGACCCCTCTGCCCCGCAAAAGCACTTCATCGGCCAGAACCCGCACTTTTGCCGCTCGGCCCTGTCGCGCTACACCCCGCAGGACTTCATTGCCCTGGTCCAAAAGCATGGCATTGCTTTCCATGAAAAGCACAAGGGCCAGCTCTTTTGCGACCACTCGGCCGAAGACCTGATTCGCATGCTGCTGGCCGAGTGCGAGGCCGGCGGCGTCACGCGCTGGCAACCCTGTGGCGTCAAAGCCGTGCGCCACAGCGAGGGCCTGTACGAACTCGACACCGACCGTGGCCCGGTGCACACTCGTGCACTGGTGGTGGCCACCGGTGGCCTGTCCATCCCCAAGATCGGCGCCAGCGGCTGGGGCTACGAAATCGCCACGCAGTTCGGCCTGCGGCTGGTCGAACGCCGTCCAGGCCTGGTGCCGCTGACTTTTGACGGCGAAGCCTGGGCGCCCTATGCGCAACTGGCCGGCCTGGCCCTGCCCGTGGGGATCGAGACCGGCGAGAAAAAAGCCCGCATGCACTTTGACGAAGACCTGCTGTTCACCCACCGCGGCCTGTCGGGTCCGGCGGTTCTGCAAATCTCCAGCTACTGGCACGACGGTGCACCGATCCGCCTGAACCTCGCTCCCGAGGTGAACCTGCCCGAGCGGCTGCAGGAAGCCAAGCTGCGTTCCAGAAAGCTGCTGGGCAACGAGCTGGCCCAGCTCGTGCCCAGCCGCCTGGCCGAAGCCTGGGTCAGTCAGGACCCGGCCCTGCAGCGGCCTTCGGCCGAGGTGCCCGACAAGGCCCTGAACAAGCTGGCCGAAGCCTTGTCGGGCTGGCAGCTGATACCCACCGGCAGCGAGGGCTACAAAAAGGCCGAGGTCACGCTGGGCGGCGTGGACACGCGCGACCTGTCCTCGCAGACCATGGAATCGAAGCAGCCGGGCCTGTACTTCATCGGCGAGGTGGTGGACGTGACCGGCTGGCTGGGCGGCTACAACTTCCAGTGGGCGTGGGCGAGCGCACACGCCTGCGCCCAGGCGCTGGCCCAGGGGCGCAGCCAGGCCTGAAACCGGCCAAAAAGGGCCTTGAAAACGCTATAATGACGGTCTTTGCTGGCAAAACCCCTGTCTGCCAAATACTAGTTCTGTGACGGGGAACCCGCCGGTATCGGAGTTCAGCGGCCCGATCTTCCCTGCACTTGCGACCGGCACAATCTGGAAAACTGAGTCAATGACCACCATCCGTGTTAAAGAAAACGAGCCGTTTGACGTCGCCCTGCGCCGCTTCAAGCGCACCATCGAGAAACTGGGCCTGCTGACCGACCTGCGCGCCCGCGAGTTCTACGAGAAGCCGACCACCGAGCGCAAGCG
>JACCDU010001753.1_pt1 | contig 20315 bp, 19 predicted proteins | sample 7446081 | NCBI WGS metagenome assembly JACCDU01 (sample SAMN15323447, study PRJNA562643) | freshwater metagenome | isolation source: river surface water | place: USA:Blue River Watershed | collected 2017-08-17
AAGCCTCAAGTAATTTAAGTCGCTTTGATGGTGTGCGTTATGGACACCGCGCCAATGACTATCGTGATTTATCGGACATGTATAAAAAATCACGTACCGAAGGTTTTGGGTCGGAAGTGAAGCGTCGTATCTTGGTTGGCACTTATGTACTTTGCCACGGTTATTACGATGCTTACTATTTACAAGCTCAAAAAATTCGTCGCATTATTGCAGCGGATTTTCAGGCGGCATTTGAAAAGTGCGATGTGATCTTGGGGCCAGTTGCGCCAGATGTTGCATGGCGCTTGGGTGAAAAATCAAAAGATCCAGTACAAATGTACTTAGAAGATATTTACACCCTCTCAACTAATTTAGCAGGGCTGCCGGCGATGAGTGTTCCTTGCGGATTTAACTCAAGCAAGCTACCTATCGGCATGCAGTTAATTGGTAATTATTTTTCTGAGGCGCGTTTACTTCAAGTAGCGCACCAATATCAGCAAAATAGTGACTGGCATTTGCGTCAAGCAAGTGAGGTGGCATGATGCAATGGGAAATCGTTATTGGTCTAGAGACCCACGCACAGCTACAAACACAATCCAAAATATTTAGTGGGGCTAGTACGCGTTTTGGTGCGGGCCCTAATACGCAGGCCTGCGCTGTCGACTTAGCGCTTCCAGGTGTTTTGCCGGTGCTGAACCGCCAAGCAGTTGAGCACGCCATTCGCTTCGGTTTGGCAGTCAACGCTAAGATTTCGCCAGCCAGCATTTTTGCGCGCAAGAATTATTTCTATCCAGACTTACCAAAGGGATACCAGATTAGTCAGATGGATCTCCCGATAGTGGTTGGTGGTCATCTCGAAATATTGGTTGGCGATCAAGTCAAAGTGGTTGAGCTCACGCGTGCCCATATGGAAGAGGATGCCGGTAAGTCAGTTCATGAGGAGGGCTTCTTGGGCCCACATGGAGAGGCATCTAGTGGTATCGATTTAAATCGTGCCGGCACACCATTGCTGGAGATTGTGACTGAGCCAGTCATGCGGAGTGCAGCTGAAGCAGTGGCTTATGCAAAAGCACTGCATACCCTAGTTGTTTGGCTTGGGGTGTGTGATGGCAATATGCAAGAAGGCTCTTTCCGTTGCGATGCTAACGTATCTGTTCGACCTGTAGGTCAAAAAGAATTCGGCACTCGTTGCGAGATTAAAAACCTGAACTCCTTCCGCTTTTTAGAGGAAGCAATTCAATATGAGGTGCGTCGTCAAATTGAATTAATCGAAGATGGCGGCACGGTCATTCAAGAAACCCGCTTGTACGATCCCGATCGCCAAGAAACCCGCAGCATGCGTAGTAAAGAAGATGCAAATGACTATCGCTATTTCCCAGACCCAGATTTATTGCCAGTCGTAGTTGACGATAGCTGGATCGCTGATGTACGCAGCAAGATGCCAGCTTTACCGGCACAGCTTCGTGAGCAGTGGCAAAGCGAATTCGGCCTGAGCGCCTACGACACGCAATTGCTCACACAAGATCGCGATACAGCCAAAGTATTCGAAGAGTTGCTTGCGATTGTTGGTAAGTCTTTGGCAAAAGCTGCAGCCAATCTCATTGCAGGTGAGTTCGCCTCATCATTGAACCGAGCCGGCATTACCGCTGCAGATGCACCCTTGAAGGCGGAGCATTTGGCGCCACTATTAGCCCGTGTTGCAGATGGCACTATTTCTAATAAGATCGCAAAAGATATCTTTGCAATTCTGTGGGAAGAGGCTATCGCAGGTAAAGCCATCAGCACTGTTGATCAAGTGATTGAGGCCAAAGGTTTGAAGCAGATTAGCGATAGTGGTGAACTTGAGGCCATGATTGATCAGGTCTTGGCGGCTAACGAAAAGTCAGTTGAAGAGTTCCGGTCTGGCAAAGAAAAAGCATTTAACGCTTTGGTGGGTCAGATTATGAAAGCCTCACAAGGTAAAGCCAATCCAGGTCAGGTGAATGAGTTGCTGCGTAAAAAGCTGAGCTAATAAGTTAAATAAGAAAATAAGCGAGAAAAACATAGATGAGCGCAATCGATCCTAAGCAAGCCGAACAAGAAGAATTAGTGGCAGAGTGGTTGCGTGCTACTCCCGGCTTCTTTGAGCGTTATGCCAATCTCTTGAATGAAATTCGCTTGAAGCATCCGCATGAAGATCGCGCGATCTCATTGCAAGAGCGCCAGATGACTTTGTTGCGTACGCAGAATCAAGAGCTCAATCGTCGTCTTAGTGAGATGTTGCACTTTGGAAGCCGCAATGACAAAACCCAGCAAAGTTTGGTGGCCTGGTTATTGCGTCTGATGGGTGCCAACACAAAAGCTGACGTAGAGTCTGCGGTGACTGCCGGTTTGGCAGAGGTATTTGAAGTTGAGTCAGCACAACTCTTATCGCCCAATACTGCGTTTGGCCCTTGGATTGATACACCGCTTTGTGGCTCTGCTAAAGAGCTGGCTGCAGCAAGCGTGGATTTGCTGGCAACTCAAGTGAATATCGATCCAGAGTGGCAAAGCATGGTGGCTATTGGCCTACCATTAGGTAAGAGTGTTGGCGCGGTGCAATCGCCAGCAGTACTTTTATTAGCAAGCAAAGATGAGTCCCGCTTTACTGCTGACATGGGCGCATTCTATTTACGGCAAATTGCCGAGCTCACTGCTGCAGCGTTGGATCGTATCCAGGCTTATGAGCCAAGCACCAGCTGATCTGCATCCCTTGGTGCAAGAGTATCTGCACGAGCTGCATATATTGAGGCAGCTATCACCTCATACGCTGAAAGCCTATCGCATGGATCTGGGTGAGCTGCAAGAATTGGCAACAGAAGATTCCATTGAATTATTAAAAGTCACAAATGCGCATGTGCGTCGCTGGGCCGGCCGTTTGCACTCCAAAGGAAAATCATCTCGCACGATTGCTAGGGCGCTGTCTGCGTGGCGAGGTTGGTATGACTGGTTGACCGAGAAAGATGCGCGTCGCGATGCGCAGGCGCAAAAGGTGACTACAAACCTAATCGCCAATCCCGTTGATGATGTCAAAGCGCCTAAGCGATTGAAGTCTTTGCCCAAGGCGCTTTCGGTTGAGCAAGCGCTTGCCTTGGTTAATCAAGCCGTAAAAGAGGCTGAAGAAAAAAAAGATCTAGAGGCTGTGCGTGACGCGGCGATCATCGATTTACTGTATTCCTCAGGCCTACGTTTATCAGAGCTACTGGGTATTGATGTAATGCAAAGCAAGGATCGTCAACATGAGTCGGCCGGTTGGTTGGATTGGGATGCTGCAGAAGTGACTGTTTTGGGTAAGGGTGGTAAACGCCGCTCGGTACCCATCGGCGGACCAGCTATGCAATCCCTCAAAGCCTGGCGCACGGTTCGCGATCAGATGGAGCAAGCTGACGTATCTATGGCCCTATTTATTTCGGCTACGGGCGCGCGTTTATCCCCTCGGACGGTGCAGGCACGCCTAAGGACTTTAGCAATGAGGGCTGGATTGCCAACCCATGTGCACCCGCACATGATGCGTCATAGCTTCGCCAGTCATGTTCTGCAGTCGTCCCAAGACCTGCGGGCGGTGCAAGAGATGCTGGGGCATGCCAGCATTGCCAGCACCCAGATTTATACCTCTTTAGATTTCCAGCACCTAGCGCAGGCATACGATAAAGCCCATCCACGTGCAAAGGCTGGCAAAGCCTGAGGAACTCGGTAAGATAGAAGGTTTCCTGTTTGGGAAATGTATTTATAGATTTTGATAGGATCAATGATGGCGTTAATTCCGGTAACAATTCTCACGGGCTTTTTAGGCAGCGGCAAAACCACTTTGCTCAAACATATTCTGACCGCTGAGCATGGCAAAAAAATTGCCGTGATCGAGAACGAGTTCGGCGAAGAGAATATTGATAACGACATCTTGGTTCAAGACAATCAAGAGAATATTGTGCAGATGAGTAATGGCTGTATTTGCTGCACGATTCGCGGTGACTTGGTTGAAGCGCTCAATTCATTGTGGGAGCAGCGTAAAGATAAAAAGATTAGCTTTGATCGCGTAGTTATTGAGACTACGGGTGTGGCCAATCCAGGCCCGGTAGCCCAAACATTCTTTATGGATGATGACGTTGCAGATCATTATGTATTGGATGCGGTGGTGACTCTCGTAGATGCCAAGCATGGCCCACAACAACTGACTGAGCATGAAGAGGCGCAACGCCAAGTAGGTTTTGCCGATCAAATTTTCATTACCAAGACCGATTTGGTAACGCCTGCCGAAGTAGATGCCTTACGTAATCGTTTGATGCATATGAACCCACGAGCCCCAATTCAAGGTATTTCTAAAGGGGTAGTCCCTTTGGATGCCGTTTTGGATCTCAAGGGCTTCAATTTGAATGCGAAGCTCGACATAGACCCACATTTCCTGGAGCAAGACGATCATGATCATGCCACCTGTGGCCATGACCATAGCCACGATCATCATGATCACAGTAGCTGCGGACACGACCATAGTCACGATCACCATGGCCATGCAGGCCATACGGATCGGATCCAATCCTTCGTTTTTCGTAGTGATAAACCCTTTGATCACAAAAAATTAGAGGACTTCCTGGGGGGCATTTTGGAGGTCTTCGGAGAGAAGATGTTGCGTTACAAAGGCGTGCTCTATGTGAAGGGTAGTAACCGAAAAGTCGTGTTCCAGGGCGTCCATCAGATGATGGGGAGCGATTTGGCAGGTGTTTGGGGTGCCGAACCGAAGCAAACTCGGATGGTCTTTATTGGCATTGATTTGCCTAAAGACACCTTGCTGGCTGGGCTTGAGGGCTGTTTGGCCTAAGAAATATAAAGTACAATCCGGCGCCACGGTCAATATTGGTAAATATTGGCAAAGGGCGGTAAAAGTTTGGCAGAATGAAGTAATAATGGTTTAGATCCATGGAAAGAATGAAATGACTGTAAAAACACCAACGAAATCTACGGCTACAGCAAAAGCGCCCAGTAAGGCTGCAAGTGCAAAGGCTGCTAAGGGTGCTCCTTTAACAGAGGTTGAATTGCTCAAGATGTCCGAAAAGGACTATATGAATGCATCCCAACTCGATTTTTTCCGTCAAAAGCTGCTGACCTTAAAAGACGATATTTTGAAAAATGCTTCTGAGACTACAGAGCATTTGCGTGAAAACATTTTGGTTCCTGATCCCGCGGACCGTGCAACGATTGAAGAAGAGCATGCTCTTGAGTTGCGCACGCGTGATCGTGAGCGCAAGCTATTGAAAAAAGTAGAGCAGGCTTTGGCCCGCATTGAGTCTGGTGATTACGGTTGGTGTGAAGAGACTGGAGAGCCGATTGGCTTGAACCGTTTAATTGCGCGTCCAACAGCCAACCTCTCTCTCGAGGCGCAAGAGCGCCGTGAGCTTCGTCAAAAGTTGTTTGGCGATTAATTACTAGACTGAATATAAAAGTAGCAATGACTAAGCAATCCCCATCTATTAGCGAAATTCCTCCTTTATTAAAAGCGGAGATTTTGGCCGAGGCTTTGCCTTACATTCGTGCGTATCACGGTAAGACTATTGTGATTAAGTACGGCGGGAATGCGATGGTTGAGGAGCGCCTCAAAGAAAGTTTTGCGCGTGATGTCATCTTGCTCAAGCTGGTTGGTATGAACCCAGTCGTGGTGCACGGTGGTGGCCCACAAATTGATGAAGCCCTTAAGAAGATTGGTAAGACCGGTACTTTTATTCAGGGTATGCGTGTGACCGACGAAGAAACCATGGAAGTGGTGGAGTGGGTTCTCGGTGGCGAAGTGCAGCAAGACATCGTGATGTTAATCAATCACTTTGGCGGTCAGGCAGTTGGCTTGACTGGTAAAGATGGGGGCTTGATTCGTGCAAAGAAGATGCTAGTTGCCGATGAAAAGAAAGCTGGCGGAACAATTGATTTGGGTTTTGTTGGTGAAATCGAAGCCATTAATCCGGCAGTTGTTAAAGCATTGCAAGACGATGCATTTATTCCAGTGATATCTCCAATTGGATTTAGCGAAGAAGGTCAGGCATACAACATTAATGCTGACTTAGTCGCTGGCAAGATGGCGGAAATTTTGCATGCAGAGAAATTGGTCATGATGACTAATATCCCTGGTGTGATGGATAAAAGCGGTACGCTCTTAACTGACCTGACTGCGCGTGAAATTGATGGCCTTTTTGCTGATGGCACGATCTCGGGCGGAATGTTGCCGAAGATTTCCTCTGCATTGGATGCGGCAAAGAGTGGCGTGAATTCAGTTCACATTATTGATGGACGCATTGAGCACTCTTTATTGTTAGAAATTCTGACAGAGCAGGCTTTTGGAACAATGATTCGCTCCCGCTAAGAGACCAATAAGAGATATAGACATGCGTGATTCCTTAGACCCTACTGCATCAGAGATTGAAGCAACAGTTGCTGAAGAGGGTAAGGCACGCAAGCGTCCGCGTCCTGGTGAGCGCCGCTTACAAATCTTGCAAGTATTAGCCGAGATGTTGCAAAACCCTAAGGGTGAGCGCGTAACTACTGCAGCCCTAGCGGCCAAAATTCAAGTTTCAGAAGCGGCGCTCTATCGACATTTCGCTAGTAAAGCGCAGATGTTTGAGGGCTTGATCTCCTTCATTGAGCAAACTGTTTTTGGTTTGATTAATCAAATTAATCAAAAAGAAGAATCTGGGCTTGCACAAGCCCGGGGTATTTTGCAGATGCTTTTATTCTTCGCCGAAAAGAATCCAGGTATGACCCGTGTTCTTTTGGGCGATGCTTTGTTGCAAGAAGACGATCGTTTACAAGAGCGTATTACACAAGTTCTTGATCGTGTAGAGGCGTCCTTAAAGCAGGCGCTCCGTATTGCTCAAACCCAGGGCGGTGCTTGGGCAAATGTATCTCAGGATGAGGTCAGCATTCGTGCGGCGATGTTGATGAGTTATGTCTTGGGCCGCTGGCACCGTTTTGCCCGTAGCGGCTTTAAGAAGCTTCCAACAGAAGCATCTGATATTAGTCTTCGCATTCTCCTGTCCGAATGAGCGAGCTACATCTCTCTAGAAATACTATCCACTTTGCCGAGCCCTTGCCTTTGCAAAGTGGCGCCATCTTATCGAGCTACGATTTAGTCATTGAAACTTACGGTAAGCTCAATACCGATAAAAGTAATGCCGTGTTGGTTTGTCATGCACTTAACGCATCACACCATGTAGCTGGCCCTAATCCCGACGATGCAAAAGATATTGGCTGGTGGGACAACATGATTGGGCCAGGCAAGCCGGTAGATACAAATCATTTCTTTGTTATTGGCGTTAATAATTTAGGTTCTTGCTTTGGATCCACCGGGCCAATGAGTATTAATCCCGCTACTAGCAAGCCGTATGGTGCAGACTTTCCGGTTATTACAGTTGAGGACTGGGTGAACACCCAGGCACGCTTGGCTGACAAGTTGGGCATTCGCCGTTTTGCTGCGGTAATGGGTGGAAGCTTGGGTGGAATGCAGGCATTAGCTTGGTCTATTCAGTTCCCAAAACGACTTGCCCATTGCTTGGTAATTGCCTCGACACCAAAACTAAGTGCACAGAACATCGCATTTAATGAAGTGGCGCGCAATGCCATTTTGTCTGATCCTGATTTTCATGGTGGCAACTACTACGAACATGGCGTAGTGCCAAAGCGCGGCCTTAGACTAGCTCGCATGGTTGGCCACATCACTTATCTGTCTGACGACGATATGGCAGAAAAGTTTGGGCGCGAGCTTCAAAGACCGAATGGCGAGTCTCATGACTACCGCTTCAGCTTTGATGTGGAATTTGAGGTGGAAAGTTATTTGCGCCATCAAGGCGATAAGTTTTCTACTTACTTTGATGCCAATACCTATTTACTGATTACCAGGGCGCTAGATTATTTTGATCCTTCTCGTCGTTATGAGGGCAGCTTAAATCGTGCCCTAGCTGAAGTGCAGGCTAAGTTTTTAGTCGTCAGCTTTTCTACCGATTGGCGCTTCCCACCCAATCGCAGTCGTGAGATTGTGGAGTCTTTACTCAGCAATAAGAGTGAGGTCAGTTATGCGGAGATTGATGCGCCACACGGGCATGATGCTTTCTTATTGGATGATCCGCGTTATCACAATTTGATTCGTGCTTATTTTGAACAAATGCTAGAGGCCAAATCATGAAGCGCGCAGACTTTGCCGCAATAGCGAATTGGATTGCGCCCAATAGTGAAGTACTTGACCTCGGTTGTGGCGATGGTAGCTTCTTAGAGTATTTGCAAAAGAAAAAGCCTGTTCATGCCTACGGAGTTGAGATAGATGATGCGCGCGTACTATCTTGCGTGCAAAAAGGTTTGAACGTCATTCAGCAAAATCTTGAAGGGGGCCTAGCACTCTTTGAGGACAATAGCTTTGATACAGTGGTGCTCTCACAAACACTGCAAACCATTCACGAAACTGAAAAGATTTTGCGTGAAGTGGTTCGGGTCGGCAAAGAGTCAGTTGTCTCTTTCCCAAACTTTGGCCATTGGTCTCATCGTCTAGCCGTTGGCTTTGGTCGTATGCCCGTCTCCAAGAGCTTGCCTTACCAGTGGTACAACACACCTAATGTGCGAGTTCTTACAGTCGCTGATTTTGAAAAGCTAGCCTCGAGCTTGGGCTTACAGATTCTGGATCAATGTATATTGCATGAGGGGCGACAAGTTACCCTGATGCCCAATCTTTTTGGAAGCCTAGCGCTGTTCCGCGTTCGACGTGCTTAGTAGTGCTCAGTCCTGGCTAAAAGATTTTCGGGTTTATCTCGAATGGCCTTGCCTCCGAATGCTCTTCTTGGGCTTCTCCGCTGGACTACCCCTACTCCTTATTTTGGGGACACTGAGCTTTTGGCTAAGAGAAGCGGGTATTGATCGCAGCACTATTGGCTACCTCACCTGGGTTGGCTTGATCTATGCCTTTAAGTGGATGTGGGCCCCTTTAGTAGATCGACTATCCATACCTGTCTTATCAAGATTGTTTGGTAGAAGGCGTAGCTGGCTGCTTTTTGCGCAGCTACTAATTATTCTTGGCCTGATCGGTATGGCCAGTATCGATCCTAAGGTTCAGCTCACACCAATTGTTTGGTGTGCACTCCTAGTCGCTTTTGGTTCTGCAACGCAGGACATTGCTTTAGATGCTTTCCGAATTGAATCTGCTGATAGCGATCATCAAGCGGCATTAGCCGCTACGTATCAAACAGGCTACAGACTTGCCTTAATTTGGTCTGGTGCTGGCGTACTCTGGTTGGCAGCTCGCGCTGAAGCTGGTGTTGCTGGCTATGATCCGGCTGCCTGGCAATTTGCTTATCTTTGTATGGCGCTCTCGATTGGCGTCGGTGTGGTCACTACCTTGTTTAGTAAAGAGCCTGTTCGTATTGAGCTTGCAAAAGCTCGTAATGCAAAAGCATGGTTACATCAAACTTTGATTGAGCCATTTGCAGATTTTATTAAGCGCTATGGTTGGCACGCTATTTTGATTTTGTCTTTAATCGCCATCTATCGTATTAGTGATGTGGTGATGGGCATTATGGCCAATCCGTTTTATGTCGATATGGGCTACACCAAAGATGAGGTAGCGGCAGTGAGCAAGGTCTTTGGTGTGGTGATGACATTGGTTGGCGCTTTTGTTGGCGGTGTACTCACATTGCGCTTCGGAGTGATGCGCATTTTATTTCTAGGTGCAATTTTATCGGCCGTCAGCAACCTGTTATTTGCTTGGCTTGCGACTCAGGGCCATGACTTGCATGGCTTGATTTGGGTAATCTCTGCAGATAACCTGAGCTCCGGTATTGCAACAGCTGCGTTCATTGCTTTCTTATCAGCATTAACGAATATTCAGTACTCCGCAACACAGTACGCATTGTTTAGTTCGATGATGCTCTTATTACCAAAGTGGTTAGCTGGATTCTCCGGCGTCTTTGTAAATCACTTTGGCTACTCAAACTTTTTTATTAGTACCGCAATTATTGGTGCACCAGTACTCATTCTGATTTGGCTCACCATTCACTTCAAAGTAGTTGAATTTAAAAAGCACGACACCCAAGTCGCTAAATAGACCAGTCGTAATCTACTGTGAGTGGTGCGTGATCTGAGAAGCGCTCATCTTTATAGACAGCGGTATTTTTAGCGCTTGCCGCAATTCCTGGGGTAGTGATGTGGTAGTCGATGCGCCAACCTACGTTCTTTGCATAAGCTTGACCACGGTTGCTCCACCAGGTGTAGCAGGTATCGGTCGCTTCAGGCTCTAGTTTTCTATAAACATCTACGTAACCGACTTTGCCAAATAGGTTTGTCAGCCAAGCACGCTCTTCTGGTAAGAATCCTGAATTCTTCAGGTTGCCTTTCCAGTTCTTGAGGTCAATCTCATTGTGGGCAATATTCACATCCCCACACAACACAATCTCACGTCCTGACTGTTTAAGTTCAACTAAGTGTGGCAAGAAAGAATCCAGATAGCGATATTTTGCTTCTTGCCTTTCTGGCGAGCTGGAGCCTGAGGGCATGTATACCGAGATCACGGATAGTTTTTTAAATCTAACCTCGACATAACGGCCCTCAGCATCGAACTCCTCATTGCCATAGCCATAGAGCACCTCATCAGGCTTATGCGGGGTGTAGATGCCACATCCGCTATAGCCCTTTTTCTCGGCATGGTGAAAGAAGCCGTGTAAGCCATCTGGGTTAAGAATGGCATCTTCCAAATCGTCCTGTTGAGCCTTGAGCTCCTGCATGCAGACAAAGTCTGCCTTTTGTTTTACAACCCAAGGCATAAAGCCTTTTTTGACTGCTGAACGGATACCGTTGAGGTTGGCAGAAATGATGCGTAACATATAGGCCTATGAGCTCAAAAAATTCTAATCAAGATAACTTTATTCAATTTGCCCTAGAGGCAAATGTTTTGTCGTTTGGGGAGTTTAAAACTAAAGCAGGGCGCCTTTCTCCTTATTTCTTTAATGCGGGTGGATTCAATGATGGCGCCCGTTTAAGTGCGCTGGGCCGTTATTACGCTAAAGCCTTGCAAGAATCTGGGCTTGAATATGACATGCTCTATGGCCCTGCTTATAAAGGGATCACCTTAGCTGCTGCAACAGCAATCGCATTGGCTGATGCTGGGCGCAATGTGCCGTATGCCTATAACCGTAAAGAAGCCAAAGACCATGGTGAAGGCGGTTCATTAGTGGGCGCCCCAGTTAAGGGCAGGGTGGTCATTATTGATGATGTGATTTCTGCGGGTACTTCTGTGCGAGAGTCCGTGAAACTCATTCGAGATGCAGGCGCTGAGCCGGCAGCAGTATTAATTGCCCTGGATCGTATGGAGAAATCCGGGACTGCTACCGAGATTGGTGACAAGTCGGCAGTACAAGCTGTTGAGCAAGAGTTTGGTTTGCCAGTAGTGGCAATCGCAAATTTGGCAGACTTAATGGCTTTCCTGACCGCCTCAAGCAATACCGAGCTAACAAACTATCTGCCAGCAGTGAAGGCCTATCGGGAGAAGTACGGCATTTAAAGTAAGGAGCAGCCCTAATCTTTAGATCTTCGTTTCACCTTCGAACACGGTAATGGCTGGACCTGTCATGATGACACTCTGAGCCACTTCATTGATCATGCCGCTCCAAGCAATTTGTAAATCGCCACCGCGGGTATGTACCTTGACTGGTGAGTCGAGTAAGCCACGACGAATACCTGAGACTACTGCGGCGCATGCACCCGTGCCACAGGCCAAAGTCTCGCCAGCACCACGCTCAAAAACGCGCAACTTGATTTCATTGCGATTGAGTACCTGCATGTAACCCGCGTTGACTCTTTTGGGGAATGCTGGATTTTTCTCAATTGATGGGCCCTCTTCGAGTACGGGCGCACTATCCACATCGCCGACTACTTGAACTGCATGGGGGTTGCCCATCGACACGACACCAACCCAGCTATCGTGAGTTGCGGGTGTAGCAATAGGCAATGCGTAGAGCACTTCATGAAACTCTTGCTTGCTAGCTAAGCCACTCGGGTTGAAGGGGATTTGGCTATGCTCAAAAATCGGCGCGCCCATATCCACTTCTACCTGACCATCATTATGAGATCTCAGGGTGAGAACGGTATGCGCTACTTCTACGCGTAAAGGATTCTTTGTAGAAAGACCTTGGTCGAGCACGAAGCGAACAAAGCAGCGTGAGCCATTGCCGCATTGCTCCACTTCACCACCATCAGCATTAAAAATACGATATCGAAAGTCAGCATCAGGACGAGTAGCTTTTTCAACCAGCAGAATTTGATCAGCACCAATGCCAAATTGACGATGAGCTAGTTTTTGCCACTGCTCCCGAGTGATGTCACTAAGATCTTGATCAATCCCATTGAGCACAATGAAATCATTGCCAGCACCATGCATCTTGGTGAAGCGTAATTTGCGTGCAGGTTTGTTTAAATTCGTGCTCAAAAGAATTCCAATTAGTTGTAAAGACTCGGCTCGCCAGGAGGCCGATGCTTAAAGCGTTTGTGTACCCAATAGTACTCTGCCGGCCTTTCTCGAACAAGGTCTTCAATATATTTGTTTAGGCGCGCCGTATCCGCTTGCACATCATCCGTTGGAAAATTGGGAAGTGGTGCACTGATATTGCAGGTATATCCCATGCGATCAGCATTCAAGGTGGTAGTCATGAGGCAGACTTCTGCACCACTAAGCCTTGCTAGGCGCGAGACTGAAGTGATGGTATTTGTTTGAATTCCAAAGAAGGGAACAAAAACAGAGTCGCGCGGACCCAGATCAATATCGGGGGCAATAAAAATAAAATTACCCGTTTGAATTTCGCGAATCAAATCACGTAAACGACTTTGTCTCTCAATTGATTTGCCGCCGAAACGATTTCTCCATTCAATCATTTTTTGATTGAAGAAGGGATTCTTCATATTTTGGTAGAGGCCGGCGCCGCGTGGCCAATCATGCTGACTGGCTAAAACAGAGAGTGCCATAAAGCCGCCTTCAAGCCCAACAAAGTGAGGGTTGATTAATAGTCGTGGCTTACGATCACCCAGCGTAATCGCAGAGTTAATTGTGACGATGTCAGTAATTTGTTTTCCGCTACCGAGCCAGATTCGACTTCTCTCAATCACGCTGCGACCAAATAATTTCCAGTGCTCTAGTGCAAGTGCATCAATTTCATCTTCACTCAGATTGGGAAAGCACAGCCGTAAGTTAGTTTTAACAACCTTGGCACGCTCATTAGGTATATGTGCCGCCAACCAGCCAAGACCATAGCCAATATGAATGGTGAAGCCGTAGGGTAAAAACGCAAACAGGCGCAGTAAGCTGAGCGCTAAAAAATTAAAAACGTTTTGTAACCAGGTCATGTTGAATAAATTATAAATTTATTAACTAATTGCTCGGTGGTAATTCTGCTCCGCTGGGATGTTTGTAGCGGTTATAGGCCCAGATGAATTGATTGGGTGCAACTAGAATTGCATTTTCAATAGCAACATTCAGTTCGGTGGCAGCCAGTGTGGATTCTTCCGAAAGTGGCGGCAGCCTCTTGGCCTGCATTAGCCAGCCCTTGCCAAGACCTTTACGTTTGGCGGTGAACATGACCACCGGCGTGTTGTTGCGATTAGCTAGACGTGCTGGTAGTGGGGTTGTATAAGCGGGGCGCCCAAAGAAGGGCACCCAAACACCTTCGCCACCACTGGGCACTTGATCTGGAAGAATGCCAATAGCTTCACCCCGTGTCAGTGCTCGCGTCATTTGACGAACGCCATTCAGATTGGTTGGCACGAAATGCATATTAGGATAGGCGCGACCCTCTTCCACTACCTCATTCAGCCATTCTTGGCGTGATGGACGATAGAGGATGGTGGCTGGGAAGTGTTGAGCTAATACTCGAGGAATGATTTCAAAGCCGCCTAGGTGCGGTGTCAGCATGACTAAGCCATGACCCTCATTAATGGCCGCCTCAACTAAATCCCAGTCTTGTACTTCAACCAGAGAAAGTGCTTTTTTGGGATTTCGCCAAATCCACAGACTGTCCGAAAAGAGTTGTCCCGAGGCCGCCGCAGCGCTCCAGATTTGTAGTGGTAAATGATGACTTTTAACAACTGCCTCATATTGAGGGCGAAAAAGTGCTCTATATTGCCTAGAACCTACATAAGCCAATATCCCTAAAGCAGCCCCAATCACCTGAACAAGGAATAAGGGCAGTACTGCGATTGCAGCGAGGGTTAGCTTGAGAAGGAGTTTGCGCACCCTCTAATGATATTCAATGCCAGCGCTAGGGCCAAATTTCCGGTGATGCTTGATGAATAAGGCGTTTTTCGGATAGAATTCGTTTATCGCTGAGTTAAGGCAACTTGCAGGGCGATTCATAAATTCTGCTAAAGCGTCGCCGTTGTAGTTCCTGGCACGTCGAGTTGTCCCAAAGATCGTGTTAATTTTTAAAGGAATATGCAATGGCCAATGATTACTTCTTTACCTCAGAATCGGTTTCTGAAGGTCACCCCGATAAAGTAGCAGACCAAATCTCTGACGCTATCCTGGATTCAATCCTAGCTCAGGACCCAACTGCGCGCGTTGCTGCAGAGACTTTGTGTAATACCGGTTTGGTAGTTTTGGCTGGTGAGATCACAACGAATGCCAATGTGGATTACATCCAAGTGGCTCGCAACACTTTGCGTGAAATTGGTTATGACAATACTGACTACGGTATTGATTACAAGGGCTGTGCTGTGTTGGTTGCTTATGACAAGCAAAGCCCTGACATCGCTCAGGGCGTAGATAAGGCACATGATGATGGCTTGGATCAAGGTGCTGGCGACCAAGGTTTGATGTTTGGTTACGCATGTGATGAGACTGCAGAGCTCATGCCTTTGCCGATCCACTTGTCACATCGCTTGGTAGAGCGTCAATCTCAATTGCGTCGTGATGGCCGCTTGAACTGGTTGCGCCCAGATGCGAAGTCTCAAGTGACCTTGCGTTACGTGGATGGCAAGCCTGACTCAATCGATACGGTTGTTCTGTCTACACAGCATGATGAAGATATTTCTCTCGAGAAGTTGCGCGAAGCAGTGATCGAAGAAATTATCAAACCAGTGCTGCCTAAGCATTTGATCAAAGGTGCAATTAACTTCTTGGTAAACCCAACGGGTAGATTTGTTATCGGTGGCCCGCAAGGCGATTGTGGTTTAACAGGTCGCAAGATCATTGTGGACACCTACGGCGGTGCAGCACCTCACGGTGGTGGCGCGTTCTCTGGCAAGGATCCATCTAAGGTTGACCGTTCTGCTGCCTATGCTGGTCGCTATGTGGCGAAGAACGTAGTTGCTGCAGGCTTGGCAAGCAAGTGCTTGATTCAGATCTCTTACGCGATTGGTGTGGCTAAACCTACCTCAGTGATGGTGAGCACCTTTGGTACTGGCAAGATCTCTGACGAGAAGATTGCGCAATTGGTATCTGAGCACTTTGACTTGCGTCCAAAAGGTATCGTCAAGATGTTGAACCTCTTGCGTCCGATTTATCGCAAGACTGCTGCTTATGGCCACTTTGGTCGTGAAGAGCCGGAATTTACTTGGGAACAGTGCGATAAGGCGCCTGCATTACGTGCGGCTGCTGGCTTGTAATCTGCTTTCTAGGTAGTAAATTTGCAGTAAGTAGTTGTATTGAGGCGAAATATGGCGAAATTGATTACAATTTCGCCATACCTTCAAGGAGCGTTGCAAGGAATACTGAGAACCAGTGTTTCCCCAGGCTTGAAGGGAGTGGACTCCTAGGTAACCCCAGAGTTTGCTAATTGCAACTGCGCTCGCTAACCCATGATTCAATGGCTAGCGAGTTTCTACTCCAGCATTGGATCGTATTTAGCTGGAGCATTCATGAGTACCGTTTCCGATTTAAACAACTTTGTAGCAACCCGTTGCGCTATTGCCGATATTTCTTTGGCTGACTTTGGTCGTAAAGAAATCGCCATTGCTGAAACTGAAATGCCGGGCCTCATCGCGATTCGCGACGAGTTCGCATCACAGCAGCCATTGCGCGGCGCACGTATCACTGGTTCATTGCACATGACCATTCAAACAGCAGTGTTGATTGAGACGCTTGAAGCGCTCGGCGCTGAAGTGCAGTGGGCATCTTGCAATATTTTCTCTACACAAGATCATGCTGCTGCAGCGATTGCTGCAAACGGCACACCAGTGTTTGCGATCAAGGGTGAAACCCTTGAGCAGTATTGGGATTACACCCATCGTATTTTTGAGTGGGCTGATGGCGGTTTCACCAATATGATTTTGGATGACGGTGGCGATGCGACTTTGCTGTTGCACCTCGGTGCGCGCGCTGAAAAAGATCAAGCTTGCTTGAATCACCCAACCAGCGAAGAAGAAACTATTTTGTTCGCAGCCATTAAAAAGAAATTGGTTCAAGACCCAACTTGGTATTCCACACGTTTAGAAAAAGTAAAAGGCGTAACTGAAGAAACCACTACTGGTGTACATCGTCTCTATCAGATGTTTGCTAAGGGTGAATTGAAGTTCCCAGCAATTAACGTGAACGACTCTGTTACTAAGAGTAAGTTTGATAACCTCTATGGTTGCCGCGAATCTTTGGTTGATGCGATCAAGCGTGCTACTGACGTGATGGTTGCCGGTAAGGTTGCAGTGGTTTGTGGTTATGGCGATGTGGGTAAAGGTTCAGCCCAAGCTCTACGTGCTTTGTCTGCTCAAGTTTGGGTTACTGAAGTAGATCCAATCTGCGCATTACAAGCAGCGATGGAAGGCTACCGTGTTGTAACAATGGATTACGCTGCGGATAAAGCGGACATCTTTGTTTCTGCAACAGGTAACTACCATGTGATTACGCATGACCATATGGTGAAGATGAAGAATCAAGCTATCGTTTGTAACATCGGTCACTTCGATAATGAGATTGATGTTGCTGGTATCGAAAAATACAAGTGGGAAGAAATCAAGCCACAAGTGGATCACGTGATTTTCCCAGCAAGCAATGGCAACCCTGAGAAGCGCATCATCATCTTGGCTAAAGGTCGTTTGGTTAACCTCGGTTGCGGTACAGGCCACCCATCTTATGTCATGAGCTCTTCATTTGCTAACCAAGTGATTGCGCAAATCGAGTTGTGGAATGCAGTTGGTACAGATAAATATCCAGTGGGTGTTTACACCTTGCCTAAGCACTTAGATGAGAAGGTTGCCCGTTTACAGCTCAAGACACTGAATGCACAGTTAACTGTATTGTCAGATCAGCAAGCTTCTTACATTGGTGTAACAAAGGAAGGCCCATACAAGGCTGACCACTACCGTTATTAATTTGCTCCTTGCTAGACATTGTTCAATAGAGAAATAGAGATACAGGCCCAAGATCATGGAATTAAGCGTTGAATTCTTCCCTCCAAAAACACCTGAAGGTGAGAGCAAGCTGCATCTCGTGCGCGAGCGTTTTAGTGAAACGCTCAAGCCCGCTTTTTATTCTGTGACCTTTGGTGCTGGTGGCTCTACTCAATCTGGCACATTAAAAGTAGTGAGTGATATTCATGCTGCAGGTGCAGCGGTTGCTCCACACTTATCTTGTGTTGGTAGCTCACGTGAAAGCGTGCGCGAAATGTTGAAGCAATACCAGGCCTTAGGTGTTAAACGTATCGTAGCTTTGCGTGGCGACTTACCATCTGGCATGGGTCAGTATGGTGAGTTCCATCACGCTAATGAATTAGTCGAATTTATCCGCGCAGAAACTGGTGATTGGTTTCATATTGATGTGGCCGCATATCCAGAAAGTCATCCTCAAGCTAAGTCGCCTGCAACGGATGTTGATTTCTTCGTGCAGAAGATGAAGGCTGGAGCCAATTCAGCAGTGACTCAGTATTTCTATAACAGCGATGCCTATTTCCGCTTTGTAGATGAGGCCTATGAATTGGGCGTCACTCAGCCGGTGATTGCTGGAATCATGCCAATTACTAACAGTACTCAGCTACTCCGCTTTTCTGATGCTTGTGGTGCAGAGATTCCCCGTTGGATTCGTTTGCGCTTGCAGTCTTATGGTGATGACACGGCTTCGATTCGTGCATTTGGAGAAGAGGTGGTTACCGATCTTTGTGATCAGCTTTTAACCGCTGGTGCTCCGGGATTGCATTTCTATTCACTGAATCAAGCAGACGCTGTTTTGGCGATTGCAGATAATTTAAGCCTCAATAAGTAATTAGTAGGCCTGACTCAGTCAGCATGGCATCTAAAGGCTCATCATGTGTTTGAGCCTGCCATTGCGCATCATCTAATTTTTGCCAATCAAAGCCTATGCCTACGCATAGTAGGTTTGGTTTGGCTTTGCGCAACTGGGATAAGGTGCGGTCAAAGTAGCCGCCTCCATAGCCTAGCCGCCAATAATGCGTTGTATTACCCACCCTGGATTCTGACCAGCCTACGCAGGGAATTAAAATGCAGTCTGGGTTCACTTGAGGTCTGCGGGGGTTATTGGGATCCGGCTCCGGCACACCGTGGCGACTGGGAATCAATAGATCGCCTGCTTGCCAGACATAAAAATCCAAATGTTTATCAGGGCGCGCAAAAGGAAGTGCCAAGGTTTTACCCGCCTGATTCTTGGTCCAAGCCAATAAAGCAGGCCGTAGATCAAGTTCATCCTGAATGGGGCAATACAAGGCAATAGATTGAACTTGAGCATCATGGTCAGTTAGAAAACTGGCTAGACCAGCCAAAATGGCCTCTTGAGCAATGGGATAGCCTTCGCTAGCCGCAAAGTGTTTCCTCTGGGCTAGCAAGTCTTGCCGTAGCGATTTTGGAGAATTGCCGTGCATATCGACCATTATCAGGCGAAAATTAAGAGATATAGTAAATCGATAAGGTAAGACGGTGAAAAAGAAGTTGCGTGTTCTTGGTGGCTGGCAAAAAACTCTAGGCGGAATTCTATTTCTGGCCTTGGCAGTTTCTGCGCCTAGCATTTCCGCGGAAAAAGCTAAGAAAACCATGCCCGCTAAAGAAAGCAGGATTTCAGCCTTTGAGATCACGGAGGGCGATCGCACTTTTATTGAATTGCGTGAAGCAGCCAAAAGAAATGATGTAGTTCGTGCACAAACCTTGGCCGCCAGTCTCTCTAATTATCCCTATGAAGACTATGTAGCCTATTTCCGTATCAAGCCCCAGCTATTTGATAGTGCTGGCGGTGCACGTGCCGATAGTAATGCTGACTCTCAGGTGGTGGCTTTTCTAAATCAGTATCAAGGTACAGCTTTGGCCGATAGGATGCGCAATGATTGGCTACTCGTTTTGGGTAAGCGCAAAGATTGGGCGCGCTTTGATGCCGAATATCCTAAGTTTGTTTTGGATGACGACACGCAGGTGAAGTGCTATTCGCTGCAGTCAAAATTGGCTCAAGGTGAGAATCCAACAAAAGTAGCGATTGATGCACGCGCAATATTATTGGATCCACGTTATTTCGGTCAGGCATGCCAAGAATTAGTGCCCGCCTTAGTCGGTGCCAGTGGTATGACACCAAGTGAAGCAAAGGCCATAGGCCGTGCTGCTAGTGAGATGGGTTTTGACACCATGTCCCGTCGCTTGGGGGGCGAAGACCCGATTGCCGATATTGTGAAAGCTGCAAAAGCAGATCCCGCAAAAGCATTTAGAGATTTTTCCCAAAATGCACCTCGCTATAGTAAAGAGAATCAGGCGGTAGCTTGGGGTGTGATTGGACAGTTCCTCGCAAAAAAATTAGATCCCAATGCGGATGATGCCTATCGTCTTCAGCAAGAGCTTGGATATAACGAACTGCTCTCCACTGAAGGTCAAGAGTGGAAGGTGCGCGCTGGCTTACGAGCCAAGGATTGGACCTTGGTAAAGAATGCGATTGAGGGTATGAATCCTGCAGTACGTAGTAAAGACCCCGCCTGGACTTATTGGTATGCCCGTGCATTAAAAATGGAAGGTCAAAATGAAAAAGCTCGCGAGAACCTGGAGCTCGTTGCTGACCAGTACAACTTTTATGGGCAGCTTGCGCGCGAGGATTTAGGTAAATCTAATCATGCGCCTGCTCGCACCAAAGTGAGTGATGCAGAAATCGAAGCCATGTCACAACGCAAAGGCTTTATTCGGGGTGAACGCTTTTATGCCATGAATTTGCGCTTTGAAGGCAACCGCGATTGGAATTGGGAGTTACGCAACATGAGTGACAAGCAGTTGCTTGCAGCGGCTGAATATGCCAAGCGCATCGGCTTGTATGACCGTGTGGTGAATACCGCAGACCGCACCAAGCAAGAACATGACTTTAGCTTGCGCTATCCAACACCGTATCGCGATGAACTATCACCCATTGC
>JACCDU010015655.1_pt1 | contig 20285 bp, 16 predicted proteins | sample 7446081 | NCBI WGS metagenome assembly JACCDU01 (sample SAMN15323447, study PRJNA562643) | freshwater metagenome | isolation source: river surface water | place: USA:Blue River Watershed | collected 2017-08-17
CACTTGTTCGTTACGACTGTGCGCGCACAGCTTTTGTTTGTAGTCAAAAAACTTGGGCTTTTCAAACTCACCCACCAGCTCGCGCAAGCGCAGCAAGTTGGCTGTTGTTGCGCCACGGAAATAACCTTGAGGCAATGCATGGCGCGTGAAGGCGCTTTGCTCGCGCAGGTCGAGCACGAGGTCGAACTCGGCGGTTTCTTCTGCGGCAACGCGCTGGAAGTTGATCGCGCCAATGGCGCCACATGCCGTCACGCAGTCGCGGTGCGAACTGCACTTGTTCAGGTCAATTTGGTAATCCAGGCCAATCGCTTGCTCAGGGCAAGCCGCCACGCAGGCGTTACAGCGTGTGCACAAGTCCAAATCGATGGGGTTGTTGTTTTGCCAGGTGAGCTTGAACGCACCCAGCCAGCCCTCCACGCGCTGCACTTGGCCACCGAACACGGGGTAGGCGCGATTTTGTGCGCCACCAGCATCGCCCGCGCCTTGGGTGAAGATCGTCACATTCAGCGTGTCAGCCAACAAGGCGGCCGCTTGTTCGGCTTCGTCCATCTTCCCCAAGATCAGCAAGCGCCCTGCACTCTTGAACGTGACCGTGGGTACAGGCTCGGGCTCGGGCAAATGTGCAGCCGCCAAAAGCGCGGCAATTTTTGGGGATGCGTTTTTGGCGTCAAGGCTCCAGCCACCGGTTTCGCGGATGTTGACGAACTTAATGACGGATGTTTTAGCTTGCGCTTCAACGGCCAAGTCGCCAAACAGGCGTTGCTCTTGGGTACAGGCTACCACCACATCGTCCGTGCCTTGCACGGCTTGGATGAAAGCGCCAGCTTCGCGGCGACACAGCGCGGTGTGCAGCGTGAGGTCTTCAGACAGGCTCTGGCTCAGCGCCTTCGGGTCTAGGGGTTGGGTCTGGTTGCAGTCGCAAATCAGCGTGGTCATGCGTGAGAGGTCTCTTTGTAGAAGCGGCAATGGTAGCGGTCATGCAATCCCCTTCATATCCGCAACCTTACTTAGACGCCAACCCCTCGGCATTTCGCAAGCACGCACGGTTGATTTCTTTGCGCAAAGACAGCTCTGACATGGGCTTAGACACATAGCCGTCGGCCCCTGCGGCCATGAAACGCTCACGATCCCCTGTCATGGCATGAGCTGTCACCATCAGGACTGTGGTGCGCGGCAGTTGTCGCTCAACCTCTCGCTCGCGCCAAATGTGCAGTGCCGTCAAACCGTCCATCACCGGCATCATCACGTCCAGCAGCACCACATCGAAATGCTCTTTGTCCAAACAGTCCAGCGCTTGCTGACCATCATTGGCCAACACAAACGTGTGCCCCATACGCTGCAGCATGATTTGCGCGAGCTTGCGATTGATTTCGTGGTCTTCGACCAACAGCACAGACAAGGGCTTAGCGACAGGTCCTTCCACATCCACGGGCAAGGCACCCGCCACCACTGTATCGGCCGTCCTCTCTAAGACGCGACGCAATGGCAGTGTGATGGTGAAACAAGCGCCCTGACCTTGCTCGCTTTTCGCTGTCACGTCGCCGCCCATCAGCTGCATCAAGCTGCGTGTGATAGCCAGCCCCAAGCCTGTGCCACCAAATGAACGGGTGATCGAACCATCGGCTTGCGTGAAAGGGCTGAACAATGCCTCAGCACGTGAGGCATCAAAGCCAATACCTGTGTCTGTGACCGAAAGCTGCATCAGCACAGCATTTGTTTCTGCACAAGGCAGGACTTTGGTTTGCACCGTCACCGAGCCATCCTCTGTGAACTTGATGGCATTGCCCACCAAATTGGTCAGCACTTGGCGCACACGCACAGGGTCCATCCACACCAGTTCTGGCAGCGCGGGGTCGTTATCCACGTTCAACACCACGCCCTTGGCTTGCGCCAGTTGCTCTAAAGAACGCACGGTATGGCGCACCAATTGAGCGGGGCACACAGTCAACTCTTCTAGCTCTAGCGCACCTGCTTCGATTTTTGAGAAGTCCAGAATCTGATTGATGATGTGCAACAAATGGCTGGCTGAGTCACGCGCCAGCGATAAATATTCTTTTTGCGTTTGGTTGTCTTCAGTGGTCATGGCAAGTTCGGTCATGCCCAAAATGCCATTCATCGGTGTTCGAATTTCGTGGCTCATATTGGCCAAAAACTCACCGCGCATGCGGTTGGCTTGTTCAGCTTTGTTTTTAGCCTCAACCAATAAATCTTGCGTGTGCTGAATGGCCGTGAAGTCTTGGATCACACCAATGAAGAAATGGGCATCATCCACACGGGTTTCTTTGACCGTGATGCGCACTGGGAACAAAGTGCCGTCTTTGCGCATGCCTTGAACAATGCGGGGCTGATTCAACAGATGCTTTTGCCCAGTCAGGGCATATGCTTCTAAATATCCGTCATGCATCGCACGCTCTTGCGGCTGCATCAAAATTTTGATGTTTTGACCGATCAAGTCTTGAAGCTCAAAGCCAAATATTTCTGCCGTGGCCACATTGCACTGCACGATACGCCCACGCCCATCAGCCACAACGATGGCCTCGGGCACAGCCGTGAAAATGCTGTTGAGCTTGCTCTCACTCAAACGCAGCTCTTGCTCAACCATCTGGCGTTCAGAAATTTCTTGATGCAGCTGCCCAATGGCTTGTTGACGCTGCGTGGACAAATCTCTCGCCACCTGCAAAGCACCACGGATGCGTCGCACCGACAGCCACACCATCAGCAAACCGCCCAACACCACAGCTAACAACACGCTAAACGTACGCGTCAGCACATCGGTGGTGGCCGATTGCCACTGCGACACAGGCAAGATCACCTCCAGCGCACCTCGCACATCGCCCACTTTCCAATCGGTCTTTGGTGAACCTTCGTAGTGGTTATGACAAGCTACACACCCCGTCAGCATTCGGTCGGCTTGGGCATAACGCAATACGCGCTGGCCATTTAAAAGTTCTTCGCGAACAAACGGTACTTCTGGATTTTTTTGCAAATGTGCCAAAGCTTGCGTTTGAAAATTGTCCAGCCTGCGTTCACTGGCTCGCCATGGGAATGGCAAATCGCTGTAAAGCCGCACTTGTGTCCCACCGTCGACTTGAGACATGTAATGCCCCAACTCAATGGTCAACGTGGCTGGCAGCGGCAAAGCGTTGCTACGGGATTTGTAATCGTGCGTGACCTCAACGCCAGCGGCAATGGCGCGTGGCACCAACTCTTGCGCGTAAAAATTGCGAAATTGAGTGACCGACTCAGCGTGCTCTTGGGCGCTCTCAGTGGCGTTCTGAAACACCACGCGCTCGCTGGACTTGTAGGTGTAAATCACCACCCAAATAGATGCACCGATCAACGCACTGGCCACGACCTGCAAAGGCCAGCGCTTTTGCACGTGACGTAGGCTACGTTGTAAACGATCCAAGATCTGCACAGTGATTCGATGAAATGAGTATTTTGTAATTCATCTTAACTTACAGATTGAATCTATTTATTTATTAAATATCAGTTATTGGGGGCGGTTTCAACGGATCCAATGCTGGTGACGCATTAGATTCCGCCGAGGCCAAGGAGTCGACTGAGGCATCCGTAGGCGCAGCAGCCTGTGTGTCGGCTTCTGGCTCGTCATCAAACAGCCCCAAAGTTTTGGCGCTCACCATTTGGCGCAACATGGCCATGGGCAACGGGTCGGGCTGGCTGTAATCGTCAATGTAAATGTCCAAGCGGTCCATCACATTGAAATGTGGGTCTGCAAACAACTTCTTCACGGCCGCGTTTTTCACATCGGGCGCGACGCCACGGGCCATGAAGTCCGTAAAGTCCGACTCAGGGGTGAGTTGTTGTGTGTCGGCCAAGGTAGGTGCTGGCTTGGCTTCATGGCTGGCTACTTGCACCGCAGGCTGCGTTGGTACTGACAAATTCGCAGCGCCAGCTGCAACAGGCGCAGCAACGGAAGGGATTGGCGTGGGCTCTTCAGGCGCACGCCCCTCGCGCACCTCGACCTTGCGGCGAGACCAGCGGCTTAAAAAGCCACTCGGTGCGTCGTCATTGGCCATGTCCACCTCCGCTGTGCGGGCCACCGCCTCGAATCTTTTCGGTACTTACCGAGGCAGGGTTGCCAAAGCGGTCTTGCAAAGGCCTAAAGCTATCTGGGCGTTTGCGGCGTTTGGACTCGACCACCCAATGCTCGTCCATGAACTCGCTCATCCATGCCACCACCTCAGATGGGGCGGGCACTTGATCCACGTTTTCTTGGGCATCCAGCCATCGGCCTGCATCGTGATAGCTCAGGCTCACCATGGCAGGCACAGCCATCACGTCGTCGCTGATGCTCGGCTCTTCTTCCATGCGCCACAACACAAACCAACACGGCGCGGGTGACGTTGCATTGAGGTAGTAGCCCTCGGCGTCGTCTTTGAATAGTTCAACGGTAAAGCCCGGATGCAGCCAAATTTGTTCGTCTTCGGTATGGCGCAAGCAACGTGGCGCAGTGCCAAAGTTCTCGGCGTGTGGCACCACATCATGGCCTGTGACGTCGTGCAGCACCCAGCGCCATGGTTGCCAACGGCTCATGTCTCCGGGCACACGCTCACGGCGCATGACGACGGCGACTTGGAGGCTGGGGCGTTGCGACATGTGTGAATTAAGTCTCTTTAGAGATCTTGATACTTGGGAACTTCGCTGAAAAGTCTTTGGCTTTTGCAGCAATTTTCACCGCCACTTGACGAGCCACCGCTTTGTAAATCGCGGCCACATCGCCATCCGGGTCCGCCACCACGGTGGGCTTGCCGCTGTCCGCTTGCAAACGGATTTGCATATTCAAGGGCAAGGCGCCTAAGTAGTCCATGCCATATTGAGCAGCCATTTTTTTGCCACCGTCTGCGCCAAAGATGTGTTCCACATGACCGCAGTTTGTGCACACATGCACCGCCATGTTTTCCACCAAGCCGAGAATGGGCACACCTACTTTTTCGAACATCTTGATGCCCTTTTTCGCATCCAGCAACGCGATGTCTTGCGGTGTGGTGACGATCACCGCCCCCGTCATCGGCACACGTTGGCTGAGCGTGAGCTGAATGTCACCGGTGCCTGGGGGCATATCCACGATCAGGTAGTCGAGCGCCTGCCAGTTGGTTTGGCGCAGCAATTGCTCCAAAGCTTGCGTGGCCATGGGGCCGCGCCAAATCATGGCCTCGTCTGGGTCCACCAAGAAACCGATGGACATCACCTGCACGTCATAGTTTTCCAGCGGATCCATGGTTTGGCCATCGCTGCTTTCAGGACGGCCTTCAATGCCCATCATCATGGGCTGGCTCGGCCCATAGATATCGACATCCAGCAAACCTACTTTGGCACCTTCTGCAGCCAACGCCAAGGCCAAATTGGCTGCGGTTGTGCTTTTGCCAACCCCACCCTTGCCCGACGCGACCGCAATGATGTTCTTCACCTGCGGCAACAACGCCACACCACGCTGCGCGGCATGCGCCACGATATCAACGGTGATGTTGGCCGACACATTGGCCACCCCTGACACGCTTTTGGCCGCCGCAATCAACGCTTTGCGAAACGCCGCAATTTGGCTTTTGGCGGGGTAGCCCAACACCACATCAAACGACACATCACTGCCTTGGATTTGTAAATTTTTCAGCACTTTGCTGCTCACAAAGTCTTTGCCCGTGTTGGGGTCAATCACGGTTTGTAATGCCGCGGTCAGGGCTTGTTCGGTCAGGGTCATTGCAATGTCTCGCTAAGGAAATGGGCGCAAGTCTAGCGCGCCCCCTTGTGCCCACCTAGCTTTGGCACTAATGCCCCCAAAGCGTCAACTGCCACATTTTTGGCAAAAAACCACACTTAAGAATATTTTTTTGAAGATTGTTGAATAAATATGAGTTTATTTGTATTACATTTCATTTCCCCGAAACTTAAATCTTAACAAAGGATGAAAATGAATACCTTAGATATCAAATCAAAAGCCGTTCAATCACAGCGTGGTTACAGCTTGATTGAACTCTCCCTGGTCTTGGCTGTTGTGGCTATTTTGTTGGTGGGCAGCTTGGCCGGTGTGCAGCGCATCTTGCGGTCAAACACTGCGAACAACACTTTAAAAGAGACAACCACAGCGGTCGCCAACGTCACCACCCAAACCATTCGACAAGCCGACTTTGCAGGCGCAACACTGCAAAACATGTCTGGCTTAGGTGTGTGGGATCCAGCTCGTGTGACAGGCGCTGGAACAGCGAACGCCGCAGTTACCCATCCTTTTGGCGGACAGGTGTACATCATCAGTTCAACAGAAGCTATTGGTACCTATCCAGTGAACCAAACCTTCAAATACACCCTCTCCAACATTCCGCGTGAAGTGTGTGCGGACCTTGTGCAAGGCCTCGATTCGATGGCTTATGCAATCGGCGTGCGAAACACAGCGACACCGCCAGCAGCTCCCGGTGGCGCTGCTTTAGTTGGTGCTAATACCGTTAAAGCCGCAGGGGCCAACAACGTTGCATTAGCCACCTTGAGCACACTCTGCACAGATGCAGGTAGCAAAGACATCGATCTCATCATCGCTCGCAACTAAGCACAAGGGCCGAGATCATGCGTTGGTTGTCACACACCGTTTGCAGCCTGGTTGTTTTGTGCAGCACAGGCTCGTCTTGGGCGACTAAGCCTTTGGACATTGGGGTGGAGTGGGTCAAGTCGCCCCGCCCTGTGCTGCAAGACAACGCGACCTCGGCCCACGTCACTCTTGAGGATGACGCGCACAGCCCCAAATCGCAGTGGGCGATTCAGCTAGAGGACAAAACCTTGTCCAATGCCCTGACCCGCTGGACACAACAAGCCCAGTGGCAACTGGTGTGGGAGGCTGAGCGCGACTTTCCTATCGAGGCCCAGGTCACGATGGAAGGCGGCTTTCACGCTGCCATCTCGATGGTGATGCAGTCGTTGGCCGACTCTGACTACCCCTTGCAAGCCAACATGAACCCTCAAACACGCGTGTTGCGCATTGTGCGCTACATGCAACCCCGCGCCAAATGAGCGCATTGGCTTTTGATTGAATGCCATCCCAATGCGTACCCCATCTAACTTTTCCCATGGCCGTGCTTGGCTGCTGGTCGCGGTGCTGTTCTTGCAAGCATGCGCAAGCAGTTTTGATGCTGACATCAACAAAACACACCAAGACACCCAAGCACGCACCTCCCAAGCACAAACGTCTGTTCGCCAAACGCAACAACACAACCCGTACGTCATGCTGGATCGGGTGCCACGCTTCACCCAAAAGTCGGTTCCCTTTGTGCGCAGCGCCATGCTGCCGCCGCACATTGGCTCGGTCACACTGCGCTATCCAGGGCGGCACAACTTATCCACAATCGCAGAGCTTATTTCGCGCACCATCGACATTCCCGTCATCATGACGCCCGATGCGCTGATGGATCCCCGTGTGTTCGTCCCCGCTCGGGCAAGCGCTAGCAACACAACGACTACAAATGCCACGCCCGATGCCATGCAAACGGCGGCGTCTTTGATGATGGCGGCAGGCGCTTCTCAAATTGGGCTGACCCACACGCAAGCACAAACCACGCTTGAACTCAATTACCACGGCACCTTGGCTGGCCTGCTGGACCAGATAGCGGCCAAAGCGCGACTCACATGGGCTTATGACAACGGACGCATTGTGTTTCAGCGCGTCATCACCCGCGTGATTTCTGTCAAAACTTTACCGGGCGCGGTCAAAAGCTCGGGCACGCTCACCATGTCGGGCAGCAGCAACAGTGGCAGCTCGTCCATCACCTCAGAAATTGATGTCGACTTTTGGGCAGCGCTCGACAAAGCATTACCGCTCTTGATTTCTTCTCAGGGGCAAGTGCAAGTTGACTCCCGCACGGGCAACATCACCGTGCGCGATGCGATTGACAACGTGCAAGCCATTGAGCGTGTCGTGGCTCAACACAACGCACAGTTCATGCGCCAAATTGCCCTGCATGTGGAAGTGCTGCAAGTCGATTTGTCGCTCGACCACCAATCGGGGGTTGACTGGTCATATGTGTCACAAGCCTTGCCCGGCTTGTCTGATGCTCGCGTGACTCTGCAAGGTGCGCCCAGTCTGACGACCAGTGGTGCATCAATGAGCATGGTGTTACGCGACTCATCGTCAAGTCTCAGCAATGGCTCGGTCTTGTTCAAAGCACTTGAAAAATTTGGGCGTGTCAGCACAGCCTACTCGAGTGTGCTGACCACCATGAACCGACAACCTGTGCCCGTGGGTGTGATGAACACCACCGCCTACTTGAAACAAACCACGCCAGCCGTGACCACCAATGCGGGCAGCGGCACCACATTCAGTGCCCCGGGCTTGACGCCTGGGGAAATCAGCACGGGCTTCACGCTCACGCTGTTGCCCATGGTGTTGGACTCTAACAGGGTGCTGGTGCAAAGCGCCCTGAGCATCAGCAGTTTGCGTGAATTGAAATCGTTCTCCAGCGGCTCAGGCATCAACCAGCAAACCGTGCAGCAACCCAACGTGGACACGTTTGTCACCCTGCAGCGCATGGGCTTGAACCCTGGCGAAACCATGGTGTTGGTGGGCTTCGAGCGCGAGGAGTCGCGGTCTTACCAAAATGACATTGTGCGCAACGCTTTGCCTGGTTCACGCAGTGGCACTGGTGCAAAAACCAGCACCGTCATCTTGATCACACCACGGCTCTTGGATCTGTGATCTATGTCTTTCAAAAGCACTTTGAGCGCATGGTTGCCGCAACAACTGCGCCCCTCCCCACAAGACATGCCGCCCGAAGACGCCGCACGGCCTGTCATGCCAACAGTGGTCATGGGAGGCGCCTGTTACCTTTTTGGCGTGGCGTGGCGCTTCACCCCCTCGGGTGCAGCACTGCGCCATGAACTGAATGAGGCCCGCATACAAGGCAGCAGCCACTACATTTTGTCGCCCATGCGAGATGTGGTGGGCTACGTTCACACCCTCCCTAAACGACGTGAAATACCGTGTTCTGCGGCCATTCAACTGAGCGCCACCGCATCGGAAGGTGGCATTGAACTTTTTATTTTTAGCTTCGACAACGAGCAATACGGGCTGGTGGCACTGAATGAATCGCAGCCCGTTCCCGGATTTGATTACATGGGCTCACGCAGCGATGTGCTTCAACTGGCGGAAGACTTCAAAGCCATTCAGCAAGGTCAAGTCATCCGCGTTGTAGGCGACGCAGGATTGCTTGAGGAAGAAGAGCGCATTGCACGCGACAGCGTGTTTCGCCAGCCAGAAAGCAGCGCCAAACTCCAGAAGCTACCCAACCCCACCCAAACACGTATCTTGATCGCCACGGGCGTGACCCTGACGGCCTTGATTGGCACAGGCCTTTACATGGTGCACGCCGAGCGTGAACGCATTGCCGAAGAGCAACGCAAGCTAGAGCAAGACCCCAACCGTGTGTATGAACGCACGATTGCCAAAGCTTTGCAAGACGCAGGCGTTGCTGGCCATGCCGTGTTGAGCAATTGGTTGGCTGTGGTGGGACATTTGCCCTTGCGGCACAGCGGGTGGACACTGACCAAACTCAGCTGCAAACCCTCGGAATGCACAGGCACATGGACCCGCGCCTTCGGTAATTTTGCTGAGTTTCATGAAGATTTGCCGTTTGACATCACCTCAAGCCAAGAAGTGCAGCAAGGTGAGAACCCGGCACTTGCCACCATTCAAACCATTCATGCGGTCAAGGCACCCCAAGAACCGACACACCTAGAACGTGCGGCCTTGGGTGAGCCCAGAGCCACCTTGCGCGCACTTGCCAGCAAGCTGCAGGACACCTCGACCCTGAGCAAAGCCAGCACCACGCTCACAGAGCCCAAACTCTATCCCGACAACAGCCCGGGCAGCGTGGCCGAATTGCACCAGCCCGTGGTGCGTGGGCGTTGGTCCATTGAACACGAGGTTTGGACATTGCGAGACTTGCCATTGACAACGTATGAGGTACCTGAACTTTTGGAAATCACGTTCCCAGCCACATCTTCTGATGCACTCCCTCTTTACAAACTCACCGGTAGTTACTATGCAAAAGGCAAGTCATATTAAGTGGGTCACCCTTTTCTTGTTGGCATGGCATGCGTGCAGCAGCGTGGCAAGCACCCTGCTTGACCAAGCCATCGACTCTGCCAAATCACGCAAAGCCGCAGAGTTGGCACGCAAAGAACCATCCAGCGTGGGAGCAGGCCCGCCCATCCAAACGGTCTCTGCACCGCCTCAATTGTGGTCATTGACCGGCATCAACGACACCCTGACAGCCGAAGTGCTGTACCAAGGCAAAGTGGCGCGCGTGCCACTCAAAAAAGGGGGGCGTGTGCACATTTGGCGTGTCGCGGGCTATGACCACCAAGGCATTTCGTTTGGGGGAAAGGCCTCGACCAAACGCTATTTGCCAGCCGCTCACTCAGGCAGCAGCGTGGAACCTTACTTGGACGCCTTGAACGCCCCCCAAATCAGCTCAGGCAACCTGCCTCAAAACGCAGCTGCCAACTTGCCTTTGCCACCTGGTTCTCCCATTCGTTCAGGAGAACGGCCATGAGTGCTTTGCGCAACTCTCCGCGGCCTCAGTCGCTGCGCATGCGCAGTGCGGGCCACATTGCATCTTGCATGGAACTGCCCGCATTTCAGTCGGTGCTCTCGCATGGCACTCGGCCCAAACTGGTTTTGCCATCAGACAAACAACAGTCTCTCATCGCCTTAGAGCAAAGTGGTGGTAGTTTTTTGGTGTTAGGCACTGCACTTGAACAAGGCAGCCCTGCTTGGTTCAGCTTGATCGAGCAGGGCAAGCGTGCAGGCCTGAGCTTCCAAGGGTTTTACACCTGCGAAACGAACGTGTTGCAACAACTGGCACAAGAGCTTCAAGACAGTACGCAAAACAAAGCACGCGCCAAGCGCATGGAGGACAACGCCGTCATCCAGACCATCGTGTCTGAATCCGAACAAATCGATTGGTTTCGCAACTTGGTCATGCAATGCGTGGATTTGGGCGCAACAGACATTCATCTTGAAATTTCGGCAGAATTTGCCTCTGTGCGCATTCGTCGCGATGGCCTCATGCGCACGATTGGCGCACACCCTGCACACACGGTCACGCATGCGCTGTCTGCGTGCTACACCTTGTTGGCAGAGGATCGGTCGCGTTCTGAAGTGGCCTTCAACTTACACGCCATTCAATCGGCCATGATTCCCCTACAGATTCGTGGACGCAACTATGTGCTGCGCTACCAAAGCCATCCAACAGTGGGTGGTTTTGAGGCCGTGCTTCGTATCTTAAAAAATGACACCCAATCACGGGCCCCCACGCTAGACAAACTGGGCTATGCCGATTCCCAAATAGACCGGCTTGTGGAAGCGTTGGGCACAGCCTCTGGTGGCTTGTTTATTGCAGGTATCACAGGATCTGGCAAGACAACTACGCTCAGTGCGATGCTTGGCAAATTGGCCGCGGATGGGCAACGGAAAATCATTTCGATTGAAGACCCCGTGGAATACCAAGTGAACGGGGTCTCGCACTTGTCGGTCCAGCGCAGCTCTTATACGAACTCGGACAGCAACCCCTTCGCGCCATCGATGCTGGCCTTTTTACGCATGGACCCAGACATTGGCATGTTTGGCGAAATTCGTGACCATATTTCTGGGCAAATGGCCTACACCGCCATTCAAACGGGGCACAAGCTGCTCACCACCGTGCACGCCACATCGGCTTTAGGCATCGTCAGCCGCTTGTGCTCCCCCCAAATTGGGATGTTGCGTTCAGACATATGCAATGTGGACTTTCTTTCCGCCTTGGTTTATCAGGCCTTGGTACCTCTGAACTGCCCGCACTGCAAGGTGCCAGCAACACAAGCATTGTCCGCCAAGCAATTGCAAGCGTACGAAACGCTGTTTCAAATGGATGTCCGTGCTTTTCAAACAGCCAGCAGCAACGGCTGCTCACATTGCTGTCCACCCGGTCTGACGCTTAATAAAAATGGACACAACGGTGTCAGCGGCATGAAGGTCAGCGCAGAAGTGATAGAGCCTGACAGCACGCTATTAGATTTGCTTCGTGCAAATGAAGACCTCAAAGCCCGCGCTTACTGGCGAGGACAACAAACCAGCCGATATGACGAACCTGATATGCGAGGCAAACCCGCATGGGCACATACCTTATTTGACATGTCACAAGGGCTCATTGACCCGTATTACTTCGAACATGTATTTGGCCCACCAGCATTGCTGGCGACGCGATGACCGGGGTACACCATGCGTGAGCTGTGGAAATCCATTCAGAAAAAAAATGCACGTCGTGAATTGCAAGCACGTCGTGCCGACTTTTACTTTGATTTGGCACTCACGCTCGAGGACCGTGTGCCCCTCTTCACAACGCTACGCAAATACGAATCTCGTGCACGTCAACGCGCGCCTTCAACCGCACCCCTCTATATGGACATGCTGCGGGGTTTACGTTCAGGCTCGCTCGCTTCAGCCCTAGACGGCATTTCTAACAGCTCAGAGTTGATCATGATCGACGCGCTGCAAAACGTCGGCGATGCGAGCATGGCTGATGGTTTGAAATTTCTATCGCAGACGGTCGAGAAAACAGACTTAATGGCACAGGCTGCACGCAAGGCCTTGATTTACCCCATTTCTGTTTTCTTGCTGTTTTCAGCGATGCTGGCATCGTTTTCAATTTTTGTTGTTCCCACATTGGCAGAAATCTTGCCGCCGGAACAGTGGCCCTTCATTGGCCAAGCGCTTTATTTTGTGGCGAACAGTGTCAAGCATTACGGCGCCTACATGGCATTGTTCATCGTGGCATTGATCACCGGCTTCATTTACAGCTTATCGCGTTGGACGAGCCCCATGCGACGCAAGCTGGATCAATTTGTACCTTACAGCTTGTACCGAGACTATGCGGGCGCCATGCTGATCATTTCTATCTCTTCATTGATGCGCAGCGGTATTTCATTACGTTCGTCAATAGAACGTTCCATGAAATACAGCTCACCTTGGATGCGCTGGCATTTACGCGAAATCTTGATTCGTTTGTCTAACCCCAACACAGTTCATTTTGGAGACGCCTTTCAAACTGGCGTACTTAGCCAAGAGCTAGAGGATCGTGTGCAAGACGCCTCCGAACGACGCAATCCGATTGAAGCGTTTGTAAAGATTGGCGTGGGTTCAATGGACCGTGTGATTCAAAGCATTGAACGTTCTGCCTCGCGCATGAGCAGCCGCATGCTGGTGGTGTGCGGTTTCATGATGATGTTCATGATGGCTGGATTTTTCGCCACCGCCATGGAAATGCAAACAGGCATTCGCAACAACGCATCTAAGACCAGAGTCGCCCGATGAACATATTTACTCCAAAGGACTTGCCATGAAACACCCATCGTCGCAAAACACCACGTCACATATCAATCAGACGAATCCGCAGAATGGATTCACGTTGATCGAGATGGGGCTCTCATTGGCTGTTGCCACTGTGGTGATTGCCAGCAGCTTGGTTTGGATCAATTATCAAGCACGACTGGACGAAGCCCGTGCCGCGGGTCAAACCTTTACACGCATCAATGCATCCGTGGGCACCTACATGGCCAATCACTACACAGAGCTGATGAAACTGCCTGTGCAGTGCAGCGTTTTAGATTGGCAATATTCAGACACAGGCACCCCAGCACGCCAAACGCCCACCTCGTATGCAGGCTGCGGCCTTGCTTCAACCTTGGCGGATGGTTCAACCTATAGCGTCGTAAACGGCATGCAACCCACCTTGGTTGATTTGCAAAAGTTGGGCGTGCTTGATCCCAATGTCAAAGATGTGTTGCCTTTCCCCACCCGTAACGGCATGGTCGGCACGGATGGCAGCAACGTCCAAGCAATTTCTCCACGCTATGCGGTGTTGATCGAACAGGTCTGCGTTGCCTCATCCAACACTGTGACCAGCACCAATGCCTCTTGCCCCAGCAACGACAAAGACCTGCGCAGCTTGGTGTTTAACAGCCAACCTTATGCCACCGATCAATTTGGCGGCAGTTTCATGGGGCAGACCATGCTCAGCACCGCATTTTTGGTGGCTGGCGGTGATGCCGCCATTTCAGGCGACATAGGTGCGGGGCAGTCTCCAGAGCTGGAAGGGTTGCGCGGCTCTTTCAGTGCAAAAAATCCCTTACGCAAAAACATCACCGATCCACAAACGCAAATATCGAGTTCAGTGGGCGTTGCAAATATTTTGGCCATGCGCAATGGCTACGGCAGCAGCGCGTTCGCACAGTTCATGCGCAAAGATGGCAGCACGCGCCCCACTGGCAGTTGGAATTTCAATGGGTACTCGATCACCAACATCCAGAAGCTAGAAGCCCAAGAAACCGACACGCAAAGTCTCAAGGCTGCGGCGGCCAACATAGACAGCTTGAAAGCGAATAAGGCTGTCAATAACGACCTAGAGGTGAATAACAAATTAATGTTGCAACAAATCAAGACAGCGGGTACGAACTGTGATGCGACAACAGAGGGCATCGCCATGAGCTCGGACAGAGAGAACCTCCTGATTTGCTCACCCCAAACCAATCAGTGGGGATTAATGAAAGCTGAGAACGCCGCCACATACGAGTTCCAGTATTACACCGATAGAGATCAGCACGACACAGGATGGGATTGCAATGAATGGTCAACGCCTTTGGTTTCAGCTTGGAATGGCAATGGGTCAGGAAACACAATCAATAGTTGGCCTCAACCTAAGTCCAATGGGAAATGTACTTGGCATGTTCAGTTGCAAAACAGTCAGTGTTGCAATGGTTATGGAGTCGCATCATTCAAGGCCAAAACCGCTAAACCATGGTGGTAAATGATCATCACATCAACTCACGAGGTTTGCATGGCGAAGTCATTCATGGTTTTTTTTACATTGTTTATATCCAGTGCGGCCAGCGCCACTATCTCTACTTGCGTCGATTTCGCTTCCCAGCGATACGGTGTGCCATCACAGCTGCTACACGCAATTGCCCAACAAGAATCCGGCGGTCGATCGCATGTGGTGCATACCAATCCAAATGGCAGCCGTGATATTGGATTGATGCAAATCAACTCGAGTTGGTTGCCAACTTTGCATCGACACGGCATTCGTGAAGTTGACTTGTATGACCCCTGTGTCAGTGTCTTAGTTGGCGCTTGGATTCTTTCGCATAACTTTGCACGCCATGGCTACACACTGCAAGGATTGGGCGCATACAACGCGCGCACCCCATGGAAGCGCGAGCGCTATGCCCAACAAGTTTTAAAACGTATCCCCGCTAGACCACCCTTATGAACGCCACACACCCCCCTTTTGAATCTTTGTTAGCTGCACACGCCGACATGCCCATCTCAGAATTTTTTTCACCCAAAAACTACATGGGGCAGGGTGTCGCTGGTAATTTTCAGCAAATTGACTTTTTGGTTGCAGAAGGCTTCTCGAATCAATCAGTCGACAGTCTTGTCAGTGGCAGCTTTTTGGTGGCAATTCGGACACAGCATCCACATCACAAGCTTGGCATACCCAGCCTAGACATGCTCAGCCAAGCTTGCATTTATTTGGTACGCGTGATTGACTCTAAAGCCATTCCAGAGCACGACTGCAGCACCCGAAGTTTGTGCATAAAGATGATGGACGAGAGACTCAAGCTGCTGCAACAACATACGCCTCAGATGCTTGATGAATTGCAAATGCCTGGCTCGATGCTAGAGCATATTTTTAGCTTGCTTGAATGCGAATTGGTCGGCACGTTTTACCAAAATGAATCGTCTATAAAGCGTGTTCATTTTTCTGGAGATGTGGGTCACATCAGTCCTGCCGTGTCTTTTCATCTGTACCGGCCTGACGAAAAAATCATGGAACTCATCGTCAACGGCACGTTAACCCCGAAACAGCACATTGATTTCGGTTTGCTGCGCTTTAGCGAAAGTCAAACGTATCTCAACAACCCATTGCCGACTTATATCTCGATGCTGGATATTCGTGGCAAACGAACCGCAATGTTTGGCAAGACCCGCATGGGTAAATCAAATGTGGTGAAGCTGATTGTGCAGGGCATGCTAGATGTCACCACAGAAAGCCGCGATGTTGGGCAGCTGATTTTTGATGTCAATGGCGAATATGCCAACAGCAACCCACAAGATGGAGACGATGCCATTGCCGCTGCATACCCCGAGCGTTGCATCTCTTATTTTTTGGCGAATCGGGGGAGCAACAGTTTGGCTAAATTGCTGCGCTTTAATTTTTACGAACGCACAGCCGATGCGCTTGGGGTGATGCGTGAATTGCTGCCACAAGAGACCGTGGATTCTGAGCATGTCAGCAGCTTGATGACCTGTCGCTTGCCCACATTTTCCCGCAACCCTCACGACACCGAGATACAAAACCAACGCCGCCTGCGCAAGATCATGTTGTTTTGGACTTTACTTTGTGCCTGTGGCTTTGAGAGTGATGAACAACGACTCAAATCATTGCTTCTGGATATGGAGGTCACAGCGCCATTCAACCCAGGGTTCAGTCAGCTCTTGCGTTTGGCCGCTTACCAAGCAATTCGAAACATGCCGCCTCCCGGTCAACCCAATACGTTCATGGACATGGTGTCCGAATTCATGGTCATTGCACGGTTTAGCCAAAACTACCCAAACGATCCAAGTTTGCGCCGCGAGGGTCACTACATTTTTGACAGCGACGAAGAGATCATGATTCAGTTCTTATTGACGCCCTCTGGATCTGGGCCATTCGTCTTACGCCCATGCTTGCAATACCACTCACCTACTGCCGATAATTTTGTTGAAGAAATTTTGAAAAAGTTGAATGCGGGGGAAACTGTGATCGTCGACCTAGGCAGCGCCAACGAACAGGTCATCCGTTATTTCGCGAAGAGTTTGTCGATCGCTGTATTTCGAGAACAAGAGCGCAAATTTGTCAACAACCATCTGAACAACAAATACATACAAATTTACTTTGAAGAAGCGCATATGATTTTTCCACCCAACTCTGGAAATATCATTGATGTGTACTCGCGCTTTGCCAAGGAAGGGGCGAAATTCAATATTGGCATTGTGTATTGCACGCAATCACCATCGACCATCAACCGCGATCTGCTGTCTCAAACCGAAAACTTCTTCATTGGTCATTTGTCAAGTGATGCAGAAGCCGCACAACTAGGTACCGTGCAATTTGCATTCAAAGGGATTGGACAGCGCATCATGATGCATCGCACACCTGGCTTGCTGCATGTACTCACACACTCCCACCGCTATGTCGTGCCGATGCAGGCAAACCGTTACAACGGTCAATCCCGGCGTGTTTCTTAAGCTCCGTTACTGAAACAGCCATTTAATTTTTTCGTGCCACCCAATAGGTGGCACCTTCAGGGCCATAGCGCTCATCGTGCGACACATCGCGATCTAAATCAAAAATATCCCCAACACTGAGGTGTTGGGTTTGACCACCGAGGGTCAACCACATCTCGCCGCGGGTGACGATGGCATGCACCGCAAACGGATGGGTGTGAGTGTCCAGCACGGCATGAGGTGGCCAATCGCGCTCGATGACCTCGTCAAAGCCAATGGTCAAGGCTTTTTGCTTGAAGTCGTCAAAATGGGGCAGGTTCATGCTGTGAATTTTGCAGGAACTAAAATTAGCCCCCTTGTTCAAAGGTCTTGTTCTAAATGTCACAGCGCCAGCTATTTGTTACCACCGCCCTGCCCTACGCCAACGGCAACTTCCACATCGGCCACATCATGGAGTACATCCAGGCTGACATCTGGGTGCGTTTCCAGCGAATGCAGGGCCACAAGGTTGATTTCGTGGGCGCAGACGACACACACGGCGCGCCCATCATGATTGCCGCCGAGAAGGCCGGCATCACCCCGCAGCAGTTTGTGGCCAACATCGCCGCAGGCCGCAAGCCCTATTTGGACGGCTTCCACATCCAGTTTGACAACTGGCACAGCACCGATGCGCCCGAAAACCACGAACTGGCCCGCCAGATTTACCGTGACTTGCGCGACATCCCAGAATCAGCAGGCGGCTCGCTGATCGAGCGCCGCACGATTGACCAGTTCTTCGACCCCGAGAAGAACATGTTCTTGCCCGACCGCTTCATCAAAGGCGAGTGCCCCAAGTGCCACGCCCACGACCAGTACGGCGACAACTGTGAGGTGTGCGGCGCGGTCTACGCCCCCACCGACCTCATCAACCCTTTCTCGGCCTTGTCGGGCGCCAAGCCTGAACTGAAGAGCTCAGAGCATTTCTTTTTTAAGCTGTCCGACCCACGTTGTGTGGCGTTCTTGGAGAAGTGGACGCAAGACGGCAAGTTGCAACCCGAAGTGGCCAACAAGGTCAAAGAGTGGTTCACCGTGCGCACCAACCCCGATGGCACGACCAGCGAAGGCTTGGGCGATTGGGATATCTCGCGTGACGCGCCTTACTTTGGCATTGAAATTCCAGACGCACCAGGCAAATACTTCTATGTGTGGCTGGATGCGCCTGTGGGCTACTTGGCCTCGCTGAAAAACTTGCTAGACAAGCGCGGCGAGAACTACGACGCGTACATGGCCAACGACAAGCTGGAGCAATACCACTTCATCGGCAAAGACATCGTCACGTTCCACACGCTGTTCTGGCCCGCCATGCTGCATTTCAGCGGACGCAAAACACCCAACAACGTGTTTGTGCACGGCTTCCTCACCGTCAACAACGGCGAAAAGATGAGCAAGAGCCGCGGCACGGGCCTTGACCCACTCAAGTACCTGAGCCTCGGCATGAACCCCGAGTGGCTGCGCTACTACTTGGCCACCAAGCTCAACAACAAAAACGAAGACGTGGACTTCAACGCCGAAGATTTCATGCTGCGCGTGAACAGCGATTTGATTGGCAAGTTCGTCAACATCGCATCGCGTGCGGCTGGTTTCTTGACCAAGCGCTTTGAAGGCAAGCTCACACAAAGTTTTGGCGAACAAGGCACTGCGCTGCTGAACGACATTCACGCCGCCAAAGACAGCATCGCCCAAGCCTATGACGCCCGCGAGTACGGCAAAGCCGCACGCGAAATCATGTTGCTGGCCGACAAGGTCAACTCGTATGTGGACCAACACAAACCTTGGGACTTGGCCAAAGACGCGGCCAACAACGAAGCCCTGCATCAAGTGTGCTCGCTGCTCATCAACGCCTTTGCCGAGCTGAGCCGCTACTTGGCACCTGTGCTGCCTTCATTGGCGCACGCTGTTGAAAGTTTCACTGGCACCTCCATGCAAAACTGGAACACCACCGGCTATGTGGCGACCATTCAACCCTACCAACACCTCATGCAACGCGTCACCCCCGAACAACTCGAAGCCTTGTTTGAACCACCAGCCGTGGTGGAAGAAAAAGTCACCCCAGGCGGCGAAGAAATCGCCCCCACCATCAGCATTGACGACTTTGCCAAGGTGGATTTGCGCATTGCTGAAATCGTCAACTGCGAAGCGGTGGAAGGCTCGACCAAACTGTTGCGCCTCACACTCGATGTGGGCGAAGGCAAAACGCGCAATGTGTTCAGCGGCGTAGCCAGCATGTACAAGCCCGAAGACCTCAAAGGCAAACTCACGGTGATGGTGGCCAACTTGGCCCCGCGCAAGATGAAGTTTGGCGTGTCTGAAGGCATGGTGCTCGCCGCCAGCCACGCAGACGACAAGGTGGATGCGGGCATTTACGTGCTCCACCCATGGCCCGGCGCAAAACCTGGCATGCGTATCCATTAATTGGGTTCTGACCCCAATTGGCTTTATGTTCACACCCAACTTAGTCCACGCCCTGCAAGGCTACACGCGCCAACGCTTTTACCAAGACGTGGGGGCGGGTATCACGGTGGGTGTGGTGGCGTTGCCGCTGGCCATGGCGTTTGCCATTGCCTCGGGGCTCAAGCCCGAAGCGGGTTTGTTCACCGCCATCATTGCGGGCTTTTTGATTTCCGCCTTAGGTGGCAGCCGCGTGCAAATTGGCGGGCCTGCGGGGGCGTTCATCGTCATCGTCTATGGCATTTTGGAACGTTATGGCTTGGCCAACTTGATGATTGCCACCGCCATGTCGGGCGTCATGCTGCTGGCCATGGGTTTGCTGCGTTTGGGCACCTTGATTCGTTTCATTCCAGTGGCGGTGGTGATTGGGTTTACCAACGGCATTGCGGTACTCATCATGGTGTCGCAGCTCAAAGACTTCTTTGGTCTGCAAGTCAAAGCCATGCCGGCTGACTTCTTTGGCATCTTGCGCACCCTGAGCGACAACATCAGC
>JACCDU010656583.1_pt1 | contig 20281 bp, 19 predicted proteins | sample 7446081 | NCBI WGS metagenome assembly JACCDU01 (sample SAMN15323447, study PRJNA562643) | freshwater metagenome | isolation source: river surface water | place: USA:Blue River Watershed | collected 2017-08-17
AATTCTTAGACCCCTCCGGCACCGCATACACACGTAACCAGAAACATTTACCGCGTTCCGTAAAGAACAATAACCAATTGTGCATCGTCGCTGAGAACAAATGCTCCGTATAATCATCATCTTTCGTTATCACCGCGCGTGATCCTACCCCACCTCGCGTTTGTGAACGATACTCGGTAATCGGTGTACGCTTGATATATCCTTGTGCAGAAACCGTAATTAACATCTCATCATCCGCAATCATATCCTCTACCGAGAACTCCTCATCCGTCATGTTAATCTGCGTACGACGCTCATCGCCATAACGCTGCTTCATTTCCAACAACTCATCTTTGATAATCTGCAACTGACGCTCTGGCTTAGCCAAAATATCTTCCAAATCATCAATCAACTTCATGATTTCCGCATATTCATTCATGATCTTCTCACGCTCCATGCCAGTTAAGCGTTGTAAACGCATCTCTAGAATAGCCTTCGATTGAATCTCAGATAAATTAAACGTACTCATTAAACCTTCTTGCGCCGCATTCGGATCCTTCGAATTACGAATCAACTTAATGACCGCATCCAAATTGTCCAACGCAATAATAAAGCCTTCCAAAATGTGCGCACGCTTGCGTGCTTCACGCAAATCAAACTGCGTACGACGAACAATCACCTCATTCCGATGCTCCACAAAATGATGAATCAAATCCTTCAGATTTAACATCATAGGACGTCCCTTTACCAAGGCAACATTATTGACACTAAATGAAGACTGCAAAGCCGAATACTTGTAGAGGTTATTCAAAACCACATTCGCCACCGCATCACGCTTCAAATCAAAAACAATACGCATTCCTTGGCGATCCGACTCATCACGAATCTCAGAAATACCCTCGATACGCTTATCATTCACCAAATCAGCACATTGCTTAATCAATGAAGCTTTATTTACCATGTACGGAATCTCCGAAACAATAATCTGCTCTTTACCCGATTTAGAGGTATCAAACGTAGCATTTCCACGAACAACGATTCGACCTCTACCCGTCTCAAATGCATTTTTTATACCTTGAACACCATAAATCGTTCCTCCCGTAGGAAAGTCTGGCGCCTTAATGTATTGCATTAACTCGGCAATCGTAATGTCACGATTGTCAATATATGCACCAATTCCATCGACCACCTCAGTTAAGTTGTGTGGCGCCATATTCGTCGCCATACCCACTGCGATACCCGAAGTACCATTCAACAATAAATTAGGAATTTTAGCAGGAAGAACAGAAGGCTCATCCAAGGAATCATCAAAGTTAGGCTGAAAATCAACCGTTTCTTTATTCAAATCACCCAGCATCTCATCCGCGATACGCTTCAAACGCGCCTCCGTATAACGCATCGCTGCAGGAGAATCTCCATCGACCGAACCAAAGTTACCCTGACCGTCAACCAAAGGATAACGCAATGACCAATCCTGGGCCATACGCACCATCGTATCATAAACAGATGAATCACCGTGCGGGTGATACTTACCTAGAACCTCACCGACAATACGTGCCGATTTCTTGTATGATTTATTATAACTAACACCCAACTCCTCCATTCCGTACAAAACCCGACGATGCACCGGCTTCAAACCGTCACGTACATCTGGTAAAGCACGAGAAACAATGACCGACATTGAATAATCAATGTACGCCCCTCTCATTTCATCTTCGATGTTGATTGGGATAATATTTGTTTGTAATGACATAAATAATGATTTGATTCGTTGAACAACCCATGTTAAATCATTCCTTTTGAAAGGAAAAAACAGAGATTTTCAATAGGTACAAATATCTCAAATTCTGCCTATTTTTCCAAGAAAAAATTCTGTAAAAAAAATGAATAAATAGAAGCCCGAATAAAGCCGCTATTTGACGCGAACAGACGATTCACGTACCATTAATTGTGTCTTCAACACCTCAATTACAGGAGCATCTCCCGCATTTTTTCCCTCAATCTGGTCGATTAATAATTTGAAGGCCAACTGCCCTATTTCGACTAAAGGCTGCGCCACCGAAGAAATCGTAGGAGAAACAACAGAACATATAGGCTCATTATTAAAACTTACGATTTTAACATCCTCGGGAACCCGTATTTTAAGTTCTCTCAACGCCATTAAAACACCTAATGCCAATCGATCAGAAACCACCAAAATTCCATCTGGTGCATTGTCCATGCGCATCAAAATATGTGTTTGCGATTTGGCAGTATCCTGGAAATAATCAGAATGAAAAATCAAACTTGGATCCGCCTCAATCCCAGCCTCCGATAAAGCACGTAAATAACCTAAGCGGCGCTGATTACTAACTGATACGCTTTTAGGACCTGCCAAAAAAGCGATGCGCTTACAACCATTTTCCAACAAATGTTTAACTGCTTCATAGGCTGATTGCTCATTGTCAACCATCACTTTGGACGCATGAATCTCATCACTATCTCGATCAAAAAACACCAATGGAATCCCACGACGTTGTAAACGATTCAAATGATCTAGATTAACCGTTTCTCGCGAAAGTGAAATAATAATTCCCTCTACTTGAGATCGAGATAAATTCTGAATATTGATCAGTTCACGCTCATAAGACTCTTGCGTTTGCGTAATCAACAAGGAATAACCCGCCGCAATAGCAGCCTCTTCAATAGACTTAACCACCGTAGAAAAAAAGTAATAACCCAAATCAGGAACAATTAGTCCCAAGGTCTTCGTTCTACTTTTCACTAAACTTGTTGCCAAAACATTCGGCTGATAATCAAGCTCAGCCGCCAAATCAAGAACTGATTTTTTAGTATCCGGATGAATATCCGGCAAATCACGTAAAGCACGCGAAACAGTTGCTACCGATACATTCAACTGCTTGGCAATGTCTTTGATCGTAACCTGATGACGCATAACTAGGATAATTTTAATGCGAATTTACACTCTTTTTTTTAATTATTCATCTCCGAATTCTCCTTCCAAACCACACAAGAACGACCTCCCAACATACCCATGGGCGGATGCTCCTTACCTATTCGAATCTCCATCTCGACATAATCAGGATGCAGTTCTTTGCAACGGGTAGCAATCCGCTCGCAAAGTGTTTCTAGCAAATCAACCGGCTCACGCATGATCTCTAGACATACCATGTAAAGTTGGCCATAATCCACCGTCCGATTAATATCATCGTTAAAAGCTTGGGTAATTTGCTTCGAAATAGCCAGATTTAAAATAAACCAATTACCTAATACACGCTCCTCAGGAAACAGTCCGTGATACCCAAACAACCGCACATCCTCTAATCGCACCTGATATATCTGCATCATGATTAATTTAAATCACCCACTTTTCCGCGCGGGCCGCTAGATTTTGCATAGGCTTCCAGCACTTTATTCAATGTAGGCAAGCCATCATCCTCAATCGTGCTCACATCCAAATGATTTGATTTTGCAGGTTTCGAAACTGGCTTTGCCTTTTTCTTTGCTACCGGCTTTGGCTTAGCTACAGGCTTTCCCACCTTAGATGCTGGCTTAGCTTTTATCTGCTCAGATTTAACTGGAGCAACCGAAGGGACATCCTTCTTCCATTTAGCTAATTGATCTATGGTTTGCTGAGAAAGCTCCAACATCTGTTCCGCAAAGGCTTGTTGGACCGCCTCCAAACGACCCATCTCACGCTGTTTTTCCTTCAACTCCTGCTCAGCTTGTGCCAGCAGTTGTTTGCGTTCATTTTCAACTAATAACGCTGCTTTTTTAACTGATTGCTCAGATTCAGCAATTAATGCATTTGCCTTTTTCTTCGCATCAGCGAGCATAGCCTCGGCTTCTTTTTCAACTTTCTGTTGCCAATGCACTTGTGCTTCCTCAGCTAATTTCATCGCCCGAAAAAGGGACGATTCCACCTCACGCAACCGATTAACCTCTTGTTCTAATTGCTGGATTTTTTCTTGCATTAACTGCTCATTACGTGCAGCTTCTGCAGCAAATAAATCTACGGAGTTCACATAGGCTTGCACCTCTGCCACATCGTATCCTCGAAAACCTTTGGAAAAAGAAACTGCTGATATGCTCATAGGATTAATCTTAAGAAGTAAAATAAAAAACCTTTAGTCTATTTTCCAAACAGAAATCTGTTTATCATCAGAACCAGAAACCAACAAGTCTGCATAGGTGGACCAAATAAGTGCATTGATGGAATGCTTATGTCCACCATAACGCGCAAAATCAATCACCTTACGCAAGGCCAATGTCTCCACATCCCAAATTTTAATCGTCTTATCCATACTCCCTGTCGCCAAATAGCGCCCACAAGGACTTAGCACCACTGAGTTAATCGCTTGAATATGCGCAGGTATTCCGGGCAATGCTAAGATCAATTCATTCGAATGCCAGTCCCATGATCGAATGTGCGCATCACCCCCTACCGAATAAATACGATCGCCGGCTGAAACAATGGAAAACACACGTTTTTCATGTGCTAATTGGGCATATTTTAACTCAAACTGAGCATTAAATACCCGCATAAATCCATCGCTGTAACCCGCAAATATATGTTGGCCTACCACATGCAAACAACGCACATGTGCCTCTCCTACTTTGATGTGCTTACTAACCAGATGAGACATCCGGTCAATCACCGTAATCATGCCATGTGAACTGGCCACCCAAACCTGATCTCCCCAAAATTGGATATCAAAAATAGATTGATTTAACATAGGAATCGAAAATACCCGTTCCAATGAAACTAAATCGATGCCATGAATCCCTTCATTATTTTGAGCAACCCAAAGAATTCCCGAAAATGAATCAAGCCGCATGGCATAGGCGGAACCTTGAATTTGAGCAATTACTTTCCCTAGATCAGGTTTTTCTAAATTCCACTGCACAACCCATCCATCTGCTCCCGCCGAATAAAACAAGGCTTGGTCAACGGCTTTTTCTAACGCGTAAACTGCACCACGGTGACCTGCGAAGGTATCAATTCGTTCTATTTTCAAAATACTAAGCTAAATGAACTGCAAAAATGATAATTTTACAGCCAAATATATCGGTATGCCGGAATTTTCCTCCACTCTCAACTCACTAATTCCAGAAACACATGTCTGTGTGTGGAAAATTGACGAGCCGATGGAATTTTTCGAACAAATTCCAACACATTGGCCCAACATTAATTCCCAAAATCCAATCAAACGCATCGAATCTTTGGCTGCACGCTACTGTCTATATGATTTGTGTTCTCGGCTAGGATTGTTGGACGTGGTGCTCCAACAAGACGAACGCGGCCGACCTTATTTACTGAATTCCGACTGGAAAATATCCCTGACGCACGCATACCCTTACGTGGCAGCTGCTTGTAGCCACCAAAAGGACGTGGGTATCGACATCGAAAAAAAAGGCCGAAAAATCGAGAAAATTGCCCCTAGATTCTTAAATACAAACGAATTAGACGACCGAGCCGATAACCACATGGCCTTAACCCTTGCTTGGTCCATCAAAGAATCCATTTACAAAGCAGCGAATATTCCCGGATTATCATTTAAAAACTCAATAGCATTAGATCAGCATACAGAAGAAACAGAAGGAAATGCGATCCTGCTTCAGGGAGAAAAAACAATAAAATATTATTGGGAAGATTTAGATGATTTTGTTATCAGTATGGCACGGATGGGTTAATCCAGTGAACTAATTAGATTCGTTAACTCATCTTTATACGAATCATCTCCAGCCTTTTCATAGGCCATGATAAGATTTCTTAGGACCCGTCGAACAATTTCTAAATTCGAACACGGTTGATAATAGATATCATTAGGCTGTAAATTCAATTGTGCGATGTAATTATCAATATCCGTTTTATTGAATATCAAGCCTTTATTAAAGACATTAATATAGAATTGAAGTTCATCTTTTTTATAGGTCAATACAAACAAATTAGGCAAATTAACCCCATAAACTGGCATCCCTAATTTCTGAGCAATCCACATATAAATCACACACAAGCTAATGGGATTGCCTTTTTTGGAGTCAAGCACTACATTAAGGAAGGAGTTATTGGCAGCATGAAAGTTCTTTGTATTAGCACCAAATTTCAATTGGTCAAACATGACCGTATTAAGAATTTTCAATTGGTCAATCGGATGCAAATCATCGCGCATCTGAGGCCACACTTCGAAATACAATTGCTCCATGGTTGCTTGCAATTCGGCATAAGAAAAATCAGGATAGCGATAGGTGGATATAATCCACATCCCCTCTAACAAATCCATTCCTCCACCCTCTTTCCAATGAGTGAGTCGACTTTTCATCAAGTCTAATTGAAATTCGTGAATTAAATCCTCGATTTTAGTTTGTAAATAAGGATTAAAACTCAATTGCTCCCATTCCGACTCCAATACGGGAATGATCGCAGAACCTAAGGTGCGTATTTGGGCTTCGACCAATTGAACAACTTCGGTATCCGAGTCGTCCAACAGTTGAATCATTGCTTTAATCGCGGGTTCTTCCATAGGGTAATTATTGCACTCAAAATTAATCAAAATCCTCAAAAATCAAACCTCCTGTCCTTTGCATAAATGTTTGAATACTAAATTTTTTTTCGGCGAAAAATGAAACTAAATTTGTGGTTGCTAAAAGCATAAGCAAAAGCACACATGATGAATATTCTGATTACGGGAGGAGCTGGTTTTATAGGTTCACACACTTATGTTGTTTTACAAGAAAATGGGTACAACCCCATCATCGTAGACAATTTTTCCAATTCTTCCGAGAAGGTCATCGCTAATCTGGAAACCATTTGTGGAAAACCAATCACCTATGTGAAAGCAGATGTTAATGAACCTGCTACCTACGATCAGCTATTTACCACCTACCAAATTGACGGAATCATTCACTTCGCAGCTTCGAAAGCCGTAGGTGAATCCGTTGCCAATCCACTTAAATATTACCGAAATAACGTTGCGTCAACGGTACTCCTACTCGAAAAAATGCAGCAATATGGGGTTAATAACCTCGTATTTTCATCTTCATGTACGGTGTATGGCCAACCAGACGAATTGCCAGTAACTGAAAACTCACCTGTACAAGTGGCCGTTTCCCCATATGGAAATACCAAACAAATTTGCGAGGAAATTATTCGCGATACGGTTCAGGCGAATGCTACCCTCAAAGCCATCTCTTTACGTTATTTCAACCCCATTGGAGCCCATAAAAGTGCCCTAATTGGCGAACTACCCCTGGGACCACCTGCCAACTTGATTCCCTTTTTAACGCAGTCGGTGGCCGGATTACGTGGACCGCTGCAAGTGTGGGGAACAGATTATCCAACGGCTGATGGCACCGCCATTCGTGATTATATTCACGTGATGGATTTAGCTCATGCGCACGTGAAGGCACTTTCTCATGTATTGGGTAGGCCCAATACTGCCTACTACGATTTCTTTAATATCGGCACAGGTGAAGGAAGTTCTGTCTACCAAGTAATTCAGGCATTTGAAAAAGCAACACATAAAAAAGTAGCGTATGAAGTTCGGGATCGCAGACCTGGCGATATTACAGCCGTTTATGCGGCTACCGAAAAGTCAAATAACATACTCGGATGGAAAGCTGAAATCAGCTTAGAAGAAGCCTTAAAAGACGCCTGGGCTTGGCAAGAAGCCCTTTTATAATCATTATGAAGAAAATAGTAATCACCGGCGGTGCCGGATTTATTGGTTCTCACGTAGTCCGTCTTTTCGTCGAAAAATACCCGGATTATCAAATCTATAATTTAGATGCGTTGACGTATGCGGGGAATTTGGCCAACAATCAAGATATTGCTGACCGACCAAATTACCACTTCATCAAAGCAGATATTACTGATGCGGCGCACATGGACGCATTATTTGCAGAACATCAATTTGACGGCGTTTTGCACCTAGCAGCTGAATCCCATGTGGATCGTTCGATTACAGATCCTTTGGCATTTGTACGTACCAATGTAATCGGCACTGTTAATTTATTACAAGCAGCTAAAAAACAATGGGCTGGCAATTACGAAGGCAAGAAATTCTACCATATTTCTACTGATGAGGTTTACGGCGAATTACACGATCCAAAAGAGTTCTTTCTAGAAACAACTCCATACGATCCCCGCTCCCCATATTCTGCCTCAAAAGCGAGTTCAGATCACTTTGTGCGCGCATATCATGAGACATATGGTTTGCCAACTGTGATCACCAATTGCTCTAATAATTATGGACCGAATCACTTCCCAGAGAAGCTGATTCCGCTAATGATCCATAACATACTGAATAACAAGCCATTACCTGTTTATGGTAAAGGAGAAAACGTACGCGATTGGCTATTTGTTGTTGACCATGCACGGGCAATCGACACTGTTTTCCACCGAGGAAAAATTGGCGAAACGTACAATATTGGAGGATTTAATGAGTGGAAAAACATTGATTTAGTACATCTATTGTGCAAAATCATGGACGAAAAATTAGGCCGACCGGCCGGAACGTCGGTACAATTAATTACCTACGTAACGGACCGCGCTGGACATGATTTACGCTATGCCATCGATGCAAACAAGATCATGAAGGAGCTTGGTTGGGAACCTAGTTTGCAGTTTGCAGAAGGATTAGAAAAAACAGTTAGTTGGTATTTAAGCAACGAAAAATGGCTTAATGATGTCACATCAGGTGATTATCAAAATTACTATACGACCATGTATCAAGGACGCTAATTATGAAAGGAATTATTTTAGCCGGAGGATCTGGCACACGTTTACATCCATTGACTTTAGCCGTTAGCAAGCAATTAATGCCTGTTTACGACAAACCAATGATCTATTATCCCCTATCTATTTTGATGCTTTCAGGCATCCGGGAGATTTTGATTATTTCAACGCCACATGATTTACCTCATTTCGAGAAGTTACTGGGTGATGGTTCTAGCATCGGTTGCAAATTCGAATATGCAGTCCAGCCAGAACCCAATGGTTTAGCGCAAGCGTTCGTGATCGGTGAAAAATTTATCGGAAAAGATAAAGTGGCTTTGGTACTAGGCGATAATATTTTCTATGGCTCAGGTTTGAGTAAGTTGTTACAAGCCAACAATAACCCAGATGGAGGCGTTGTTTATGCGTATTCGGTCAATGATCCGGAACGTTATGGTGTGGTGGAATTTGATGCCGACAATAAAGTTATTTCGATTGAGGAAAAACCAAGTCAACCCAAATCAAATTATGCGGTTCCGGGGCTTTATTTCTACGATAATGATGTCGTAGACATTGCCAAAAATATTGCACCATCTCCACGAGGTGAATATGAAATAACCGATGTAAATAAAGAGTATTTGAAGCGTGGGAAGCTTTCTGTCGGAATCTTAAATCGTGGAACAGCTTGGCTAGACACGGGCACTTTTGCTTCCTTAATGCAAGCAGGACAATTTGTCCAAGTCATTGAAGAACGTCAAGGAATGAAAATTGGGTGTATCGAAGAAGTTGCCTACCGCATGGGATTCATAGACGCAGGCCAACTCGAAACGATAGCTAAACCACTCGTTAAAAGTGGCTATGGCCAATACTTATTAAATTTATTACGATAACACGTAACCGGCTACTAATGCCGCACTGAATAGCGCAATTGCAGGAACACGTTCCGTTTGCGCCACTAGAAAAGTAAAAATCACTAAGGCGATGGAAACCCCATCGCCTTTTTCGATCATTGGAAAAACAAATGTGTACACTGCGACACCCGTTAATCCCACAGATGCAGCCTGAATACCTGCCAAAGAAGCACGTATGAATCGATATTGCTTCAATTGACCCCAGATACGAAAGACGAAAAAGATCAAAAAAGTACCTGGTAAAAAAATCCCTATTGCACCGATTACACTACCTGCTAACTGACCGAATATCCCATAATCTTTCATCAATAAGACGCCTAAATAAGAGGTAAGAGCAAAAATTGGACCAGGAAGTGATTGCGAAAGTGCCATACCAGTCAAATAATCATCTGGCCGAATTAAACCCTTAAAATCAACAAATTCGGTATATAAAACAGGTGCGAGTACCTGCCCACCCCCAAAAACGAGACTTCCGTTTCGGTAAAAATTCTCTAATAAATGAAATGGAAAGTAATCCGTGGTTTCACCTAACACCACCAGAAAAACAAACACCCCCCAGAACAAATGAAAATTTGCCCAAGGTATAATCATTTTATGCTTATTCTGGCGTGGAAATTCACGAAAATTGAAAGACGAAATTAAGCCTCCCAAGACTAGTACAATTGGGAAAATATACGGCGTCGCAAACAAAATACCTATTGCAATGGTGAACACTAAAATCCATACATACATCCAGGATTTAATTACTTTTCGAGCCATTAACCAGCCTGCTTGCAAAATCAAACCAACCCCTACAGGTAACACAAACTGAACTAAATCACGATTACGTAAATACGTCATCCCATAGGCAGCTAAAGTCATGATAAATACCGCTGGAGTGATCCACAACAATAATGTCATGTAGGCTAAGGAGGCCCCTCCCCGCTTCAAACCGATCGCCGTAATCATCTGCGTGGAAGTTGGCCCGGGCAATACCGAACACAACGCCTGAATCTCAAAAAGCTCATCTTCAGTCAAATACTGCTTTTCATGCACGAGACGGCGCAAAAAAAGGGCCCAGTGTACCTGAGGCCCTCCAAATGATGTGGCAGCCAAAACAAATACATCCCATAAAAAATTCAGATGTTTTGGCCGTTTCACGTTATTTTTTCTTTAATCCCAATTCGATTAATCGCTCATTCAAAAACTCTCCAGCGGTCATGTCCGTATAAATCTTAGGACTTTCTGACGTTACACAACTCGCCAAGCAAGTCAAATCCATTTCAGATCTAGGATGCATAAAAAATGGAATCGAATAACGTGACGTACCCATCTTTTCACGCGGAGGATTAACTACGCGGTGAATCGTAGATTTTAAATGATGATTGGTTAAACGATCCAACATATCCCCTACGTTTACGACAACCTGATCTGGCAAAGCCGTAATGGGTATCCATTTTCCATCCATGCGCAACACCTCAAGACCTTCCGCTGAAGCACCCATCAAAAGTGTAATCAGATTAATATCTCCATGAGCAGCCGCACGAACTGCCCCTTCCGGCAAGCTATCTGGATCTGCGATGGGGAAATAATGAATCGCCCGTAAAATGGAATTACCATTTTTGACACGAGGCTCAAAATAATCCTCTGGTAAGTTTAAATACAGAGCAATCGCGCGCAACAATGATTTTCCAGCTGCCTCAAGTGTTTCATATCCTTGAACGGTTAACTCCCCAAATTGTGGGTATTCCGCCGGAAATACATTCGCAGGATATTCCTCCCAAACCGAATCTCCATCGTGCTTATGTGGCTGACCTACATGGTAAAACTCCTTCAAATCAGGCACTTTGAAACCCTTTGCAGTTTCTTTTCCTTTCCCAATGTAACCCCGTTGGCCTGCAATTCCTTCAATCTCATATTTTCGCTTCAGCTCATCAGGCGACTGGAAAAAACGCTCCACCTCGGCATACAAAGCTTGCGTAAATTCATTCGACAGGCCATGACCTTTAATCGCCACGAATCCGATCGTATTGAACGCTTGACCTAAATCTTGTACAAATTTTTCCTTTCGAACAGGATCTCCTGAATTAAAATCAGCTAAATCCAAAGAAGGTATCTCTTCTAATAACATACTTATTTTGATTCAAATTGACGCGAAACAAAGTCCCAATTGACTACATTCCAAAAAGCTGTAATATAATCTGCCCGCTTATTTTGATACTTCAAATAATAAGCGTGCTCCCACACATCTAACGCTAAAATCGGCTTGCCTTTCACTTCAGCTACATCCATCAACGGATTGTCTTGGTTGGCCGTCGAACTAATCACTAATTTCGACCCATTCCAGGTTAACCAGGCCCAGCCGGAACCAAAACGCGAAGTTGCAGCTTTAGCAAATTCTGTTTTAAAGGTATCTAAACTTCCAAAATCAGACTGAATTTGCTTTAACAATGCGATACTAGGTTGTTTTCCTGTCGCTGGTGCTAATAATTGCCAAAAGAAACTGTGATTCCAGTGCCCTCCCCCATTATTTCGAACAGCCACGGGCTGTGTACTTATCGTTGCCAACAATTCTTCGATAGATTTACTCGAAGTACCTACCGCCTTATTTAAGTTATCTACATAAGCTTTGTGATGACGGCTGTGGTGAATTTCCATGGTCAGCTTATCAATATGCGGCTCTAAGGCATCATATGAATAACCAAGGGTAGGTAATGAAAAAGGTGCATTTTCCAATACACTGATCCGTGAGGCCACTAAACCTAAACCGGATAATTTTAAAAATTCGTTGCGATTCATTGTGTATTGAGTTTATTCATAGTTGACTCGGCCTACAATACTACGGCCAAGGGTAATCTCATCTGTATATTCTAAATCTCCTCCGATCGGAATTCCACGCGCAATGGTGGATATTTTAATCGAATAATCGGCTAATTTCTTTGTCAAATAAAATGCTGTCGTATCTCCTTCCATCGTTGGACTCAGTCCCAAAATGACTTCATCAAAAGCACCTGAGGCAATGCGTGTAATCAGGGTATCGATGTGTAAATCAGTAGGAGAAACACCTGCTAGCGGCGAAATGATACCGCCAAGTACATGATATAATCCAGTATATTGTCCTGTATTTTCAATCGCCATCACATCCCGCAAATCTTCCACGACACAAAGTAAACGCTCATCGCGCTTTGTACTCGCACAGATTCCACATAAATCACCGTCGGAAATCATGTGGCATTTAGGACAATATTTGGTCTCCGTACGAAGCTGAACTAATGCATGTGCTAACTGTAAGGATTGTGATTCCGGACGCTTCAGCATGTGTAATGCTAACCTTAAGGCTGATTTCTTACCAATACCCGGCAATTTCGAAATTTCCTCCACAGCTTGCTCAATGATTCGAGACGGATAGGTATGCATCATAATTTAGGACTCAAATGATTCAATCTCGGCTGAAATACCGCGCCTACAAATCTCATTGCGCATGGATACTAGGGTATCGAAATCACCAGATTTTACCCCACACCGACCGCGAAAATGAATCATTAACGTACATTGTTCGGCTTGTTCGGGGCTGTGTTCACAGACTTCCATGAGTGTTAACGTGACGTACTCGAACGTATTAACCTCATCATTATAAACGACTAATTGATGTGCTGGAACTGCTTCTTCATCCACTAAAACTTCTACTTCTTCTTGCCATTGCTCTTGACCTGCCAAAGAAAAAATGAACTCAGAAACATTATCTACGGAGAAATCCATATTTTTGAAACTAGTATTGAAAACACCTCGTACAAATTTATATAAATTTCTCTTTAAACCTCTATGTCGATTCAATTAGCCGGCGGAATTCTTGCCATCTATTTTGGCCTTTTGTTGCTCATTTCTTACTTCACATCGAAAGGAGCTGACACAAACGCCTTTTTTACTGCGAATCGGGAATCTCCTTGGTGGCTCGTGGCCTTCGGGATGATTGGTACTTCCATTTCTGGTTTAACTTTTATATCAGTTCCTGGGGCAGTTGGCAAAACCTATTTCACCTATTATCAGGTCATTTTAGGGCATTCATTGGGCTATTTAACAATCGCGCTGGTATTAATGCCTCTCTATTACCGACTCAATCTAATTTCTATTTACGGCTATTTAGAAACGCGTTTTGGTTTCTGGGCCTATAAAACAGGCTCAGCCTTCTTTTTACTTTCCCGGACAATCGGATCCGCAGCTCGTTTATATTTAGCTGTCAATGTGCTCCAAATCGCTATTTTCGCCCCTATTGGTGTTCCATTTGTTTGCACCGTATTCATTTCGATCGCACTAATTTGGCTCTACACCCATCGAGGAGGAGTTAAAACAATTATTTGGACGGACACCCTTCAGACGCTCTTTTTACTCGTCGCGCTATTCATCACCATATTTTTAGTTGGCCAAAAAATGAACATGGGTTTTGGTGAAATGGTCAATACCATCCAAGCGAGCCCCCTATCACACATGTTTGAATGGGATTGGAAGAGCCCGCATTTCTTTGGAAAAGACTTTTTAGCCGGGGTATTTATTGCGATTGTGATGACTGGATTGGATCAAGATTTGATGCAGAAAAACTTAACCTGTAGGTCGATTGGTGAAGCACAAAAAAACATGTTTTGGTTCTATTGGGTATTGTTGTTCATCAATATACTCTTCTTATCACTAGGTGCCTTATTGTATATATACGCACAAGCAAATCAAATTGCCATACCGACCAAAACAGATGAGTTATACCCCTTATTAGCACTGGGTGGAGAATTTGGGACTTTGGCAGCCGTGACGTTTTTACTGGGAATTATTGCGGCGTCTTATGCGAGTTCAGATTCTGCTTTGACCGCATTAACAACTTCATTTTGCATTGATTTCTTACGTATTGAGAAATTCAAGGAAGCTAAACGAGAGAAGTTGAAACAACGTGTACACTTAGGGTTTTCAGCTTTGTTCTTTGTCGTGATAGGTTTGTTTCATGTATTCAATACCCAAGAACTAATTGCGGCCGTCTTTAATTTAGCCGGCTATACCTACGGTCCGCTTTTAGGTTTATTTTCGTTTGGATTGTTTACCAAATACGGTGTGAAGGACAAATTAGTACCATTTATATGTGTGGCCTCCCCGATCATTACCTTTATATTGGAAATGCAAGCACAAACACTTTTCGGTGGATTTGGATTCGCTAAACTAATTTTGAACGGGGCAGTGTGTTTTCTAATGCTCTGGCTGATCCGTAAAGATCGCGCGATTGCCTAGAATTTAATCGCATTGCGAATGGCAAAATAAATGACATTTTCCCCAGCACCTGTTTCTTTTAAATAGGTTCCGGCCTTGCAATAGCCTAGTTCGGCCTGAAAAAAGTAATGTTTGGTGGGTACGTAATTAATATCTACCGCATAAATATCACACAGTTTCAGGGCATCAGACGTCATTTTTTCCGGGTCATACGGACGTAATTGAGACATATTGGGCGTATATACCCCATCGTATGCACTCGTTCGCTGGACAAAAGACGCCCGAGCAGTCGCTATCCATTTGGTACCATTCTGATACCGGATATACGGGCTTAAGTTCAAGGTATTAGAAATATTCAGGGCGACTGTTTGACCAAAAGGTGGACGGGCAAACAAGGTATTAAACGTATTCAACTGTCCATCTTGCGTGGATTGATCACCAGGTACAAAATTGCCGCTAAATCCAATAAATCGATGTGGCATAAACGCTAAGTTAACATCCCAAACAGCCATCATGGCTCGAATATCCAGTGATTTGAAGGTTCCCATCTGCCTTGAAAATTCAAAATCATAATTGAAACGTTGCGGATTTGAATAGAAATGTACACCTACCGTATGCCTTTTTTCAGCACCTATTGATGAATAATACTCACGAGCATTTGATTCTAAATAGTAGTAAAAAGCATCGGCATTAAGAAACTTCAATACCCTGTCGTATTTAACATGTAGGCCCGCTAATTTTTCCGTTGACTTTTCATCATCGAATGCCCCTTGATTTAACCGAATGGGATGTGTGTAAAAAAGATCTGTTCTAATGCGTTTGGCTTGATGTATGACATGCGCACCCACGAAACTTTGGCGATTATTTGGTCCCTCGCGCGATGCAATAAAGCGCTCTTGGCCAAACAATAATTCTTGTCGGCCTAATCGAAGTACCAGCTTGTCTGCCAACTTCAAATCTGCGAACCATTGATGGAAACTCAGGGTATTCTGATCTACTTGGTTGGTTATCGGATTTGGATTCCAAAAACGAACGGTATTATTGATTTGAGCAAAAACCCGAAAATTTGAATGTAGCTGCAAATCCCCATGGAGCAATAAACGATGAAGCCATTGATGTGGATTTCCGGTGACATAAGATGTAGGAATTTGGCCAAAATTAACATTGGTGTAATTCTGATAATGTTCGCGTATTTCACCCCCTATGCTTAAGGTAGCCTGGCCAACGATTGGTAGGTATTTTAATTTTTCATCCCAAGATTTTGTTGAACTATCTGATTTTAGGTACGAAAAGTCATCGTCAAAACGAAGGCGCGCAATGTGTTGTGCCGAAACGTGGAAACTTAAAAGGCATACCAATAATGAAGAAAGAACTATTCGGAGCAAAATAAATTATTAATAGACGCGTATAAAGGTACCAAGTCTAGATTTAAAATAAAACCGAGCTCACATGACAGCTAAGATAAAAACAGCATGTTTTTGGCATTTAGAAAACAATTGAGGTTATTTATGGTTAAGTTTCAATAATTTATAAAAATATTTCAATTGACTGAAGCGCGTACATATGATCTTGCTATAGTAGGCGCCGGGGCAGCAGGGCTTCAATTACTATATGAATATTTACAAAAAGCAGAACATATTGATGCAAAGATCTTATTGATTGACTCGGGGGATCGCACCAAAAAAAGTTGGTGTTACTGGGCCAAAAACGGTCAAGAATCCTTTCCATTTCTAATTGAAAAGTCCTGGAGTAAAATAACTTACCGGTCGTCCCAATCAATGAGCCAAACACAAGAAATTGATTCATTAGCGTATCATTACATTTCATCAACTCATTTTTTCAACTATTTCTTCGATCAATTCATTCCAGCACACACCCAAATCACGCATGAGATGGGATGGGTAAGTGAACTTATTGAATCAGCGTCTACGGTAGAAATAAAATTACAAAATGGTGCTAGGTATGTTGCCAAGCAAGTTGCCGATGCGCGCATCGGACACATACAAACGGCAGGTAAACCATCCTTATCGCAACATTTTTGGGGAAAATTCGTCGAATTTGATTCGGATGTACTGAATAGTGATTCGGTGACTATGATGGATTTTAGTCAGCCACAGGGCAATAACGACTACGCTTTGTTTCATTACATACTGCCTTTTTCTTCCCGAAAAGGATTGATAGAAACGACTGTATTCAGTAAGCAGGCTTATGATGAAGCTGCCTACGAATCTCATTGGAATCAATATATGGAAGCCAACTTCCCAGGCAAAACATATCAAGTAAGTGATGTGGAGCGCGGAACCATTCCGATGAAGATTATAGAATCACCTTCCCAAACTGGGAAAATATTTTCCATTGGAACAGCAGCTGGGCGAGTGAAGGCATCAACGGGCTATGCATTCACACGGATGCATCAAGATGCGAAAAATAGAGTAAATCAGCTAGCAACCAAACGTCAGTCTCGATTCACATTTTATGATTCCATTCTATTGAACATGATACGAACGGAAAACAGGGTGATTCCTTTGGTTATGGACCGACTTTTTGGTCGCATAGGATTTGCTAGAATTCTTGATTTTTTAGATGAAAAAACAACGATTTGGCAAGAGATTAAGTTGTTTAGCCAGCTCCAGATACCTCTTTTTATCAAGCATTTAGTGACCAAAAATCGATGATCTCATTTTACCGCATTTCTGGCATTGTGTTGACCATAGGATATTGGGTCTTGATTAGCTTGTGGAAAAATATGCCCAATCAAATCGAATGGGCATTTTGTCTTTTCTTATTAGTTATTTTAGGCATACCACATGGGGCGGCAGATCATTTGGTCGCGCAACAGCTAGCGCGCTTACAGAATAGTTCATTTAGTCTCATCTCGTTTGCAAGTAAATATCTTGCTGTTATGGTAGCCTATGGAATCATGTGGTATTTCTTTCCGTTGGCCTCATTCGTTATTTTTATTGGCATCTCAATTTTCCATTTTGGGGATTTGGAAACGACGGATGCATCTCAAACAGCCAAAACTGGACCAGCCTATTTCATACAAATACTTAGAACATGCCTATTAGGTATGGGGATTTTGGGCTTCATCTTATCCCAGCATGCTACGGAGGTGAGCATTATTCTACAGAATTTCAATTTGGGTATACATATTACAGTTGATGCCCTGCCAGTGGGCTTTTACATACTTTGCATCCTTTTGGGTTTCCAAAAAGAGCATACTGGCTACTTTATCAATACAGGTGTCACGTTGCTCCTAGGCATGTATTTACCTCTGCTGCCTGCATTTATGTGTTATTTTGCTGGGTGCCATTCCATCTATAGTATACGTGTACTGACAAGTAGTCTAGCGCTTAGTACTAAAGATCTGTACATGAGGTTGTTACCCTTTACAGGTGCTGCATTTGTGATGGGGATGGTCTATGTTTTGATGGTGAACCAACAAAAATGGCTCGCTCATGCATTTATTTTTCTTTCAATTTTAACTTTACCTCATTTTTTTTTGATGCATAAAATCATCCCTAAAAGGCCGTAAAGGAATATTTTGCACAATTTTTATTTTTATTTTAATTTTTTTTATTCAATTCGAAACAATATTTAAATTTAAGTGTTTAACTTTCAACGAATTAAATTAAACAGTACAGTAACATATTTTATTTATCACTTTAAACATTTCTATTATGGAAACATTAAACATTTTACTGAATGGCACATTAGCTGCCGGTGATTACATTGGATTTACCTTCTTTACAGGGTACATGTCCATGCTTGCTGCTTCAATTTTCTTTATTGTAGAAAGAGGAACAGTTAATGACAAATGGAAAACATCTTTATTGATTTCCGCATTGATTACATTTATTGCTGCAGTACACTATTTCTACATGCGTGGTGTATGGTTAGACACAGGTGAGTCACCAACTCAATTCCGTTACATTGACTGGACTTTAACAGTTCCTTTGATGTGTATTGAGTATTTCTTAATCTTAAAGCCAGCTGGTGCAAAAACAGGTATGCTTTCTCGCTTAATCTTCGGATCTGTAGTGATGTTAGTTGCAGGTTACATCGGAGAGGCTGTTGTACCTGAGCAAAACGTAATGTGGGGTATCATTTCAACATTAGGTTGGGCTGTAATCATTTATGAAATCTACGCAGGTGAGGCATCTAAATTAGCTGCTGCTTCTGATAACGAGCACGTAAAGTCTGGTTATAAAGTAATGCGTTGGTTCACATTAGTTGGTTGGGCAATCTACCCTATCGGATACATGATGTTACCAGGTAACTTATTAGACGGTATGGCAGGTAATATTGACCTAGCTTACAACATTGCGGATGCGATCAACAAAATCGGTTTTGGTTTAGTTGTTTACAGCATTGCAAAAGGAGCTTCTGCTGCGAAAGCTTAAGAATTAGTTATAATGCTACAAAAAAAGAAAGGCCAACATTGGCCTTTCTTTTTTTGTTTACATATGTCCCAAATCAATTGTCATTTTACCAAGGATTTAAAAATTGGGAAGATATGAATAGTTCCGATTTTCCAAAAATTTTAGGTAATTGGTGAAACTTGATGACAGAGCCTATTCATCACAATAGGCAAGTAGATGAAAAGCAAGTAGAACATAACAAAACCAATAAGTTAGATACCTTGCTGCCTTCAAAAATTAGTGAAAATTAGAGACCTAATCAGACGAAAAATAAATATTTGCAACTACCGTGCTAATCCAACCATTTAAAACAAAAAAACCACTCGCCTGAGTGGTTTTTTGCCTACCGAAGTAGTCCGTACGGTAGAGCGGAAACAATTCCTACCCTACTCTATTCGTATCAAAACCAAACCAGATTAAATTATAATTAATTATTGACATCTTAATTAATTCCTAATGTGTTAAAATCACCATGACTTGCTCATCTTTTTGCACACAAATATTTTACGTCAAGTTGTTCTCGTATTGATTTTTGCAAATTATCGGTTGTTTAGGACAATTACATATTTATTTAGAATAATTCCTCACCATCCTAACCCCAAAGCCAATAAAATTTAATTAATAAGAAATCAAAATAAATCACTGGTTAAAGAAATTTATTTACCATTATTTCTTGTCCAGTTCATCCTCCAAAACTGGATTCAACCAGACGGTAGATTCTTTTTCCGAAACACCATTCATCATAACACCTTGAATAAATTGTTTATTTATCGAACCATGAGAATGAATGACACCAGGATTAATTTCCAATAAATCCCCTTTTTTTAGGTGTATCATTGGCTTACCTTTTTCTTTAAAATATCCCTCACCATTAATTCCAAATATGATTTGTTTGCCGGCATGTTTATGCCAATTGCTTCGGGCTTTAGGTTCAAATAAAACCCTAGAAGCAAGGAAGTCGCTAGTCGAATCGTTAATGAAATATTCTACCCAAACAGCGCCCACGAACCTTTCAGATGGACCTTTTG